>OHEZ01001047.1_pt1 | contig 12989 bp, 9 predicted proteins | sample 1567391 | NCBI WGS metagenome assembly OHEZ01 (sample SAMEA3879518, study PRJEB24766) | human gut metagenome | biome: human-associated habitat; feature: feces | place: USA | collected 1985/1987
ATTCCACGATTTAAATTTTCATCATCTTCAACCACGAGTATACCTGGCATAGCATCTGCACCTCTCTTTATTAACTATTCATCTTAAAATGCTTCAATGCCTCCACATGCGGTATCATTATTTCAGACCTCAACATCCCGCGAACCCGCATAAACACTTGCTTTTTACACTCTTTGTTATTTTGCCATGTTTAATCAATGCTACTGTCTAAATTTGTCGTACAGACCGTTTGACTTGACTGACGTGTGACGGGTGCGCCGATATTTTCTAGCACCATTATAATGCAAAAACAGTGCAAATACTGCTGTCGGATTTGGTAATATATCGGTCCGCAGATTTGTTTTGGGCAGTTTTATGAAGGGAGTTAACACCCTCAGTGTCCGCTTTTGCAGTTTCAATGTCCACTTTACGTTTCAATAACATTCTAAAAATTCTTCCAACAACGCTCTTTTAAGAATGCGCCAATGACCTCTAGTGGCTCACCTTCATAATATTGCACCAATAACTTCTTAAATTCCGGTACATCCTTTTCCGGTATAACTAAAAATCCCATACCTTGTGCAATCAGATAATGATTGGCAAAAATAACCGATGCTCGCTTATTTCCATCTTTGAACACCTGCGTTTTCATACAGTATATACATAACTCAATCGCTATCTCTATTGGCTCTTTATCCTGACTTCTAATTTCATCTATTCGCTCGATAACCACTGTTTCAATAGGTAATGGTGGTACATAGCTTGTTCCGCCTATCTGCACAGGAATACCACGAATACGACCTCCATCATAAAAGAAACCTTCATTAACCAACTTTGCAATATGACAAAGCATATGATAATTACTTTCACTCTGAATCACATCTCTATCTAAGATAAATTCCCAGGCGTGTTTCAAATTAAGAATCTTCTGCACATCCGTAGCCGATACCCCATGGACTTGTCCATTCTCGATAATATCCTCCGTTTGCGGAAATGTCGTTGCGACACCTTCTAACACTGCCTGATCATAAATGTTCGTTTTCAAATTTGCTCTGGCAAAATCCAAATTTTGTAATACTCTCGCTGAAAGTTCTTTATCTTCGTAACCAAGTGCCGCTAAATCTTTATTGATTTTACGAATGGCTTTATTTAAATCTTTGCGTTCCTTGGCATTACGCAAAAGCAACTGATATAGTTCATCTGAATATACGTCTACATAAGTAGAGGTCAATTTACCTGCTACTCGCTTACGCATATACAAGTATTTTGAACCATTTGATTCCTTAATTTCCGGATTTCCATCATATGGCATCAGATTAAGCCTCGCCTGTATATCCGCTTTTTGCTGTAATAATTCTTGAATTTCTGAATAATTTGCTCCCATTCATTTCACCTCTCTCTTTTTAGGGAACTTTTATGCTATATATTTTATTAAAAAGTTCCCTAATTATCAAGAATTATTTAGGGAACTTTTTGACATGTTGTTTGTCACAAAAGTTCCCATTATTACCAGAGACGGCTTTGATTTCCCGGTGTATTTTATTGCACTTAAAATAAGTTAGCAACTGAAGGTACATGACTGAAAGGAGGTGCTCCGATGCCGGAATACACATGGGACATGAAGGGATATGCCTCTAAATATGGATTTTATACCAGTGAAAACTTGTCTCGCCGAGAAGCAGAGCGCACCTTACAGTTAGAACCGGAACCGCCTAAAGAATCTGATTTGAACAACTATATCATCCAGGCACAACAGCAGAAGGATTTACGCTATTTGTCCTTCTTTCTGCATCACTATGAAAAGATGCTCAATGGACGAATTTATAGCTTTTGGCGCAGTGATGGCAACGAGCGATATGATCCAGAGCGCTTCCTTGACTATAAAATGACCTGTGTTGTGGCTGTGATTGAACGTTTTTCAGATTATGATCCCAGCACAGGAGCTGACTTTACAACCTATTTGTATCCTTTTATCACAGATGCTCTTCTTTCTTGTCGTATGCTGGAAGAAAGCTGGTCTGTGGATTCTCTGGACCAATACAAGAAAATCCGAGGAATTGCATGGAAATACCGCACATCGGGAGAATACACAAAGAAAACCATCTCCGAATATGCGGCTGAAAAGAACTGCAAGCAGGAAACGGCTGCTGAATATCTGAATGCTGCAAAAGGGATTCGCAGCCGCCAGTCATTCTATGTTTCCCGACAAGATGAAGACAGCGAGGAAACCGGCGAAGATGTCAGTCGAGACGATTACTGGGACTATGCCGAAATCCTCTGGAATGGTATCAAAGCCGAAGCCATTCAAAAAGCCTTCGATGCTCTTGACTATCGAGAACAAACGTTATTGGAAAAACGCAACGCTATCTGTATGCGCTGCGGCAGAGTAAGTCCCATGAGCAGCCGTTTTTCCTTTGAGGAGCTTGCTACTCTGTTTGAAGGAAGCGGAACCAGCGGTGCGGAACGTGCATATCGCAAGGCGCTGGACAAACTCACCACTATTTTGGTAGAAGAGGGTATTCTGCACGCTGTGCGTCTAAAACGCAAAAACATTACCAGAAAAAAAGAAATCGCCACCGCAATCTATCTGTATCAGGTAGACTACGATGGCGAATGGGGTGAAATATATTTTGACTTTGTGAACCGGACAACGGAAATCCGAAAACTTGCAGAATGGGATCGAATGATAAGTAAAGTATTCTCTAAAAAAGCAATTTGTTACATACAAACTCATCCCTTATTAGTCAACTTAAAAGAGATCGTAATTTCATTCTTTTTGTAAGAAAAATCACGAATTTTGCATTGAACAAATTCGTTCAAACGAATATAATGGAAATGACAATTGTTTGCTTTTACTGGAGGTGGATTCAATGTTGAATGGCTATATTACAACGCAAGAAGCTGCGCAGAAATGGAACATAAGCGCCCGACAAGTCCAAATCCTTTGTAAGAATAATCGCATAGAAGGCGCTGTACAGATCAATAGAATATGGCTGATACCTGCCAATGTCAGCAAACCTACAAACACCTATAAACATCAATCACAGAGTTTATAAATTACAATCGCAGTCATAAACAGAGGGAGGGCTGCTGTTTTGAAAAAGAAAGAAGCAAGTGCAAGAATTAAAATCGATCATCTGTTAGAAGAAGCTGGCTGGCGTTTCTTTGATGATGAAAACGGACCTGCAAACATACAGCTGGAACCCAATGTCAAAATGTCCAAAGCTGATTTGACAGGCCTGGGCGAAAATTTTGATAAGGTAAAGAATGGCTTTTTGGATTTTCTGCTCCTTGATGATAAAGGTAAGCCGTTTATCGTGCTGGAAGCAAAAGCGGAGGATAAAGATCCCCTGGTCGGTAAGGAGCAGGCCAGAGAATATGCCAAGTCGCTTTATCTCAAGTATGTGATCCTCTCCAACGGAAATCAGCATTATTTCTGGAATATTTACAAAGGAAACCCGCAACTTATCACGGCTTTCCCCAGCTATGAAAGCATTCGGGAAAGCAAAGCTATGAATGCTGACCCAGCGAAACTATATTCTGAGGAAATTGGTGCAGATTATATTGCCGTAATCAAAAATCCTCGATATATGGAGGCACCCGAGTACATAAATCCGGAAACTCGTCAGCAATTTTTATATGATAATGGACTGCGTTTTCTCCGTCAGTATCAGATCAATGCGTTGAAAGCTTTGCAGGAATCTGTGCGACGTGGAAATCAGAGATTTCTGTTTGAGATGGCAACCGGTACAGGTAAGACTCTCACTTCTGCTGCCGTAATTCGTCTTTTCTTGCGCAGCGGAAATGCGAATCGAGTGCTTTTCCTGGTGGATAGAATCGAGCTTGAAAATCAGGCTAAGAAAAACTTCCAGAATTATCTTGCTCCTGACTATCACACAGTTATCTTCAAGGAGAACGTAGATGATTGGCGGAAAGCGGAGGTTGTCGTTTCCACCGTACAAACGCTTATGTTCAACAATAAGTACAAGCGTTTTTTTAAGCCTACCGACTTTTCACTTATCATTGCCGATGAAAGTCATCGTTCCATCAATGGAAACAGCCGTGCTGTATTCGAGTATTTTCTCGGCTATAAGCTGGGACTGACGGCTACGCCCAAAGACTATATCAAGAATATTGATGTAGAAAAGCTAAAAGCAACTGATCCACGGGCATGGGAAAAACGGCAACTGCTGGATAGCTATAAAACCTTTGGCTGTGAAAGCGGCGAACCAACATACCGCTATTCGCTGCTGGATGGTGTTCGGGATGGCTATTTGATCAATCCCACAGTAGTGGACGCCAGAACTGATATTACAACAAAATTATTGGCAGATGAAGGTTATGCCGTGATTTCGCAAGGGGATGAAGCGGACGAAGAACAGGAAGAAACATACTTTGCCCGTGACTTTGAAAAGAAGTTTTTCTCCGAAGAAACCAACAAGATGTTTGTCAAAACTTTTATGGACAATGCACTCCGTGACCCGATTACCGGAGAAATTGGCAAAGGCATCATCTTCTGCGTAAGCCGCAAACATGCAGCAAAAATCACACAGCTGCTGAACGTGTATGCGGATATGATGTTCCCCGGCAAATACTGTTCGGATTTTGCTATGCAGATCACATCAGACGTTATGAACGCACAGACCTATACAATCAACTTCCAGAACAATAATCTGAGCGGAACAACCAGTTTCCTGGAAGGGTATAAATCATCCAAGACCAGAATCTGTGTCACAGTGGGCATGATGACAACCGGGTATGACTGCGAAGATTTGCTGAACATCGGGTTGCTGCGCCCGATCTTCTCTCCCACAGACTTTATTCAGATCAAGGGCCGTGGTACACGAAAACATGATTTCATCTTCAAAGAGCGAAACGGCGGTCAGGAAATCGTCCATAAATACCCCAAGGAAACATTCAAGCTATTCGACTTCTTTGGGAACTGCGAATATTTTGAAGAAAAGTTTGATTATGATGAAGTCTTAGCGCTGCCCCGATTCCAAGGCAGTAGTGTGTCGTCTGGCACTCCACCTGTTGATCCGGATGGGTATGAAAACTTTGCTCCTGACCCGCTGAAAACACTGGTGGAGACCAAAATCGGTGCTGAGGGCATGAAGATTGACCGGATGTACTTTGATAAATTCGAGGAGACTGTCAAAGAAGATCCGGTTGCGAGAGAACAGTATGAGCAAGGCAACTATCCCGCTGTCATCCGCTATATTGATGACCACATCATGAATCAGCCCAACGAGTACTACACCTGGGATAAGCTGCGGCGCTCCATTGGCAGTGATCGCCGCATCACGGCTCGGGAAATTTTGGACAAAATCTTTGGTGTCCTGCCCTTTTTTAAGAGTAAAAAGGAATTGGTAGAGGATGAATTTGAGGGATATGCCCTGACGCATAGTATTCCGTCAGAAAAGTATGCTGATGTAAAAGAATTTTTTGCCACTTATGTAACAGACAAAGATGTGCGCAGAGCCATCGAAGACCGAAAATTCCAGCTGCTTGGAACGGACATCAGCACATACACTATGGCTGATCTGAAGCATTTGGGGCTGGATAGTATGCAAAGCGTGGTAGATTATGTTGCCGATAACGTTAATGTATCCCGCTTTATGTAGGAGGACAGAAAATGTTGACATTTGACGTAAAGCGCAAGATCAATACGCTGCGTGATATTCTGGTGGGCAAGGTGCCCGATCCCAAGGCGCAGGTTGAACAGATCACCATTGCGCTCATTTATAAGTTCATGGATGACATGGATATAGAAGGCTTGGAATTTGGCGGTACCCGGCAGTTTTTTACAGGTGAATATGAGAAGTATGCCTGGACAGAAATCATGAAGCCTGAAAACAGCGGCCAACAAAGGGCTTTACTCTATGCGGAAGGCATTGAGAAAATGACTACGAACCCCAACCTTCCCCAACTGTTCCGGGATATTTTCCGTGGAGCATATATCCCTTATCGGGACCCGGATACCTTGAATATGTTCCTCAAAGAAGTCAGCGACTTCTCGTATGACAACAGCGAGGATTTGGGCAATGCCTTTGAATATCTGCTGTCCATCATGGGCAGCCAGGGGGATGCCGGTCAGTTCCGCACACCCCGACACATCATCGACATGATGGTGGAAATCGTAGACCCAAAGAAGAACGAAACCATTCTGGACCCTGCCTGTGGTACAGCCGGTTTCTTAATCAGCGCTTATCGTCACATTTTGGCACAGAACAAGGATGAAGATGGCAAAAGCACGCTGACCGCTGATGACCGAAAGCGTTTGACAGAAAACTTTGCCGGGTACGATATTTCTCCCGATATGGTGCGTCTGTCTCGGGTAAATATGTACCTTCACCATTTTACAAAGCCCAAAATCAGCGAATATGACACCCTAACCAGTGAAGAAAAATGGGATGATTGTTATGATGTCATCCTTGCGAATCCGCCTTTTATGACGCCAAAAGGTGGAATTATGCCCCACAGCCGCTATCGGGTAAAGGCCAAACGCTCCGAAGTACTGTTTGTAGACTATATTGCTGAGCACCTAAATCCAACAGGCCGGGCAGCGATCATTGTCCCGGAAGGAATTGTCTTTCAGTCTGCCAATGCTTACAAGGAACTTCGGAAATATTTGGTAGACGATGGTTTGCTGTATGCAGTAATTTCACTGCCTGCCGGTGTCTTTAACCCGTACAGTGGTGTTAAGACTAGTATTTTACTTATTGACAAGTCTTTCGCCAGATTGAAGGATGAAATTCTTTTTGTGAAACTGAATAATGACGGATTTGATCTGGGAGCACAGCGCCGTGAAATAGAGGGTAGCGAAATTCCGGAAATCATTCGCATTGTCCAAAAATACCATGCTGATCTTGAACCGCAAACAGCGGATGACGACATCCTCCGTCACCCGCTGGTCACCATCGCTAATAAAGAGAGAGTCGCAGAACAAGATTATATTCTGGTAGGGGAACGCTATAAAGTAGATAAGTCATTAGATACCACCTATCCAGTTGTACCACTATCTGATATTTGTGAAATCAATGCTGAGAACAAAAATCCGGCACTTGCATTTGGTGATGATGAGTTTATCTATATCGATATCTCATCTGTTGAAAACGGTACTGGTAAAATCGATTTTTCTAATAAAATTAAGGGAAGCAATGCCCCCAGCAGAGCAAAACGAGCAGTAAAAAAGGGGGATATCCTTTTTTCAACTGTTCGCCCTAACCTAAAAGCGTATGGATATGTTGAACGTGAAGACTTTGATTGTTGTGTAGCATCTACCGGTTTTGCGGTCATCTCTGCAAAAAACATGGTTTTGTCTAAATATGTTTACTATATGCTCTATAGCGAACCGGTACAAGCCCAACTTGCATCTATGATGGGTAAGGGTGCTTACCCCAGTGTAAATCAAAAGGATGTATCACAAATTCAGATTCCTTTGCCGCCATTATCGGTACAAGAAAAGGTTGTTACTGAGATTGACAGATATCAAAAAATTATTAATGGCACTAAACAAATAACTGATAATTATTTACCTGCTGTCAGTACTTCTGCATCATGGCCAGTCGTTAAACTAGGGATGGTTTTCAAACTGGCAAGCGGAAAAGGGCTACCTGCAAAAAATAGATTTGACGGCCCGTATAATGTTTACGGTGGCAACGGAATCACTGGAAAACACTCCGAATATTTTGTGGATTCTCCTACTCTGACTATTGGTAGAGTGGGAGAATACTGCGGAGCAGCTCATATTACATCTTCAAAATGTTGGATTACAGATAATGCACTGATGGTTACAGAGTATCTTACAGAAGTAAACCCTGAATATCTTGAAGCAATTATAAATCAGATTGATCTTAATCAATACGCAAAAGTAGGTGGACAACCATCCATCTCACAAAGTACAGTATACAATGTACCTATCCCTTTGCCCAACATAGATGTACAAAATTCAATTGCAAGTCAAATTAGATACGAAAAAAGCATTATACAGCAAAACAAAAAGTTGGCTGAAATATTTGTTCAGAAAATAACCGATATAATCAATAATGTTTGGGGGATAACAAAATGAGTCCTCAATCTTCCAACATTATTTTTAACAGAAATATAATCAAAGAAGCTATAGAGAAAATCGCACAAACAGTTTCCACCGATATTCCACATCCTGAAATACCAGATGAATTGTTTGAAATTTTTGTGTATCTGCCAGAACTGTTCCAAGATGGAGATGAAGAGCGATACATTGAAGCTCTTTCATTGGCTATGCAGACCAGCTACGAAAATGGCCTGTATCAATTTGCGTACATGCAGTATCATATGTCTTTCCGAAAATGGGTTTAATGAAACTTTATGGTTAAAATACGCTGATATGCATAAAGGCTTTTGCCTCATGTATGACCCATACGATGAAAATAGCTTTCATTGTGGTAAGCTGAAAAAATGTGAGAATTGTGGCGTTTATAAAGGTGGCACACGGATTTACCCAGTATATTATTCTAATACTCCGCATGATGCAACCAATTTTGCAAAGTTTGTTATGGGACAGGATATGATACAGCAGTTACAGGTACCTTTGCCGGATTTCATGCAAGCAGAATTGAAGCCTATTCCTTGGGAAGTCGAGCGGAATAGTTTGATTAAAAAGGAATGCCACAAATATGATGAAGAATGGCGGATGATCGCAAATGCTAAGATGAAGCTTCCAGCAATGATAGAGTGGGTTCCGAAAGGCGCCATTATTGGGTTGAGAACATCCCAAGTAGATAAAAATCTGATTATTTCCATGGCCAAAGAAGCTGGAGTCAAAAATATCTATCAATCCTACATTGATGAAACAAATAGCTTGAACGCATATCTGCTTACGGATGTATAAGAGATCGGATAATGCAAAAACACGGATGATCGCCCAGTGGCAAGTCATCCGTGTTTTTGTCATCAGATCATTTGAAAATGTTTCAGTGCGTCCATAATCGCCGCTTCCTTTTCTGGCGGACACTTTGGCACTTTCGGGTTTTCGGATTTGGACAGGTTATAATTCTGACCAACCTCTAATCCACATTTGCGCTTAATCTGAGAGACATACAGGTTAGACACCTTCAAATGGCACTTCTCCCAAACATAAGCTTTGATTTCCTCGTAGGTTGCCTTGGTCTCAGCGGCAGTAGCGTCCAGCTCATCCAAATCCAGGTCGATCTCTATGGTGTCGTCTGGCTTTTGTTGGGACAAAAGAACAACTGTCTCCACATGTCCCCCCATCGGGAAGTTGTCAAACGCCCTGCCGCATTTTAACTCATAGCCCTGGCTGCAGAGATATTTTAAGTCGCGGGCGAGCGTTGCGGAATCGCAGCTGACGTAAACCAGGCGCTTCGGGCGCATTTTTAAAATGGTATTGAGGCACTCTTCGTCACAGCCCTTGCGCGGAGGATCAACAACGATAACATCCGCAAAAATTCCTTCTGTTTCGTATAAGTGCGGCAGCACTTCCTCCGCTTTTCCGACATAAAATTTCGCATTGTCGATGCCGTTGCGCACTGCATTCTGGCGCGCATCATCGATTGCCTGCGGGACGATTTCCACGCCGTAGACCTGTTTCGCCTGGCGCGCCAGGAACAGGGAAATCGTGCCGATTCCACAGTAAAGATCCCAGACTGTCTCATTTCCGGTCAGTCCTGCATAAGAAAGCGCCTGACTGTAAATATTTTCCGTCTGAACCGGATTGACCTGATAAAAGGACTGGGGTGAAATTGTGAAAACAAGCCCGCCAATCGTGTCCTCAATGCGGTCTTTCCCGCGGATCGTCCGGGTTTTACTGCCCATAATCACATTGGTCCGCTCTGTATTGGAATTGACCGAAAAGCTGGTCATTCCGGGCACCTTTTCAAACAGCCTGTCCGCAAGCTCTTGCTCTGCCGCAAACGAACTGCCGTTGAGAATCAGACAAACCATAATCTGTCCTGTTGAAAAGCCTTTCCGGATCAGGACATGGCGCAGCAATCCCTTTCCTGTCGTTTCATCGTACGCTGGAATTTTCTTTTCCGTACAAAAATCCAGCACAATATCCAAAACGATTTTGTTTTCCGCAACGCCGAGCGCACAGTCCCTGTTTTCAATAATCGTATGTGTCCGTCCGGCATAAAAGCCCGCAATCAAACGACCATTTTTGTCCATTCCGACCGGAAACTGCGCCTTGTTGCGATAATGGAACGGATGCTCCATCCCGACCGGCGCTTCCATAATTTCTTCTACAAAATCCGGGGCAAAGCCTCCGATCCGGATCAGGTTGTTTTTGACCTTTCGGTCCTTAAAGGCGAGCTGCTTTTCATAGGAAACCGCCTGCAGCTGACAGCCGCCACACTGTCTCGCATACGCACAGACCGGCTCCACGCGGTCGGGCGACGGTTCCAGCACTTCTTCCAGACGCGCAAAGGCATATCCCTTTTTCGGTTTTACGACTTTTGCACGCACCGTATCGCCCAGAACCGCGTCCTTGACAAACAGCGTATAACCATTGCCTGAAAGGGCATCGGAATCCTCCAGATGTCCGATGCCCTCTCCGTCAGTTCCCATATCTGTAATTTTCACTGTAAAAATCTGATTTTTCTGTATATTCACGTCATCCTCCATGCTTCGGCTGAGCCGTCTTAGTCCATCCGCGTCATGCGCAGATTGGATTCAAAGAGCCGGTTGTAACCCAGCCATCCGGTTTCAGAAGTTCCCTCCAGAATCTCCGTAAAGGTTTCCAGCTTCGCATCTGCATTATCCGCCAGGTTCAGTGCCATCGCTTCCATGAGCGCAGGCTTTTTGGGAGAACCGTATTCATATTCTCCGTGGTGCGCCAAAATGCAGTGTTTCAATTCCGAAGCAAGCACAGTCGGAAAGCCCGGGATCATCCGAATTTTGTCACTGACCATCTCCGTTCCGATTACGATATGACCAAGCAGCTGTCCATCGTCCGTGTAATCGTTCTGCGGGAAAAGGGAAATTTCTTTTGTCTTGCCGATATCATGACACATCGCGGCAGCCAAAAGCAGATCCCTTTTTAACATCGGGTAGGATTTTGCAAAATAATCGCACAGCTTCACAACGCCAAGCGTGTGCTCCAGCAGACCGCCTACAAATCCATGATGTACGCTTTTCGCTGCGGAAGATTTTTTGAAGTTTGTAAGAAACGCCTCGTCTTTTACAAAGAACGCCTCCATCAGCTTTTTGAGCCATTCATTTTCCATGCTGTTGATATAGGAAAGCAGCTCCTGATACATCACGGAAATGTCCTTTTTGCTGACCGGAAGATAGTTGGCAGGCTCGTATTCGCCCTCGCGGCACAGGCGGATTCGTTTGATATTGATCTGGTTTGCGCCCTGAAAACAGGTCACATCGCCATAGACCTCAATATAATCCAGGCTGTCGAAATCATCGATGCCCGCACTGTTGGGATCCCAGATTTTGCCGTCTACCGTGCCGGTCTTATCCTGCAGGATGACGGTTTCATAAGGCTTACCATTCTTCGTCACAGCAGACTGTTTATGCTTACACAGATAAATATCGAATACTCTGTCGCCTTCTTTATAATCCTTAATAAATTTCATTTTCTTTTCCTCTTTTCCAAAAATCTCTATTCTGTTGAAAATGCTACGCAAAACCGAAAACGGCAGCCCTGTATCAAAAGCCTTTCGCTATCCTCTACGCCTTATTCCTGCAAAAGCACCTCAATCTCCATTTCCTGATATTCTTCCTGTCCCTGCCGCATCACAGTGACTGTCACCGTCGTGCCCGGCTCACAGGAAAGAAGCGCCGCATGGTAGTCCGCAAACGAAGTGATCTCTTCTCCTTCCATGCCAACGATTACGTCGCCGCTCTGGATTCCCGCTTTCATCGCGGGAGAATCCATTATGATTCCCGTCACATATGCACCGACCGGCACATGTTTTTCCAGATGGATTTCGTCCGGTACATCCGTCCCGGTAATGCCCATATGGGCGATTTTCTGACCATTCGACAGCTTGCCAACCGTCGTCAGCAGATCGGAAATGCCATATGCGCTGAGCACATCGGAGCTCTCTGCTTCCCCGGCGTGCACGATGCCGAGTACCTTTCCGGAAAGATTGATTAAAACGCCTCCGGTTCCCTGTAACCCCGTCATATCTGTCTTCAACAGGCGGACATTATGATCCGTAAGATTTTGATAATAATCTGCAGAAGTTACCATTCCGAAAATTATCGTTTCCGCACCCTGCGGACGTCCGATTGCAATCACCGGTACAGCCTGTACACTACTGCCGGAGCTTCCCATCGTCGCCGATCCGACATTTTTCCGGATATCCTCCGGAATATCCTCCAGCGCCACACTCAAAATGGCGAGTCCCGTTTCCTCATCCTTTCCTTTCAGTGAAGCGGACACACTCCGTCCGCTGTAAAAGGAAACCTCCAGTTCCTCCGCCTGACGGATGGCTGCCGCGTCCACAAGAATCAGCAGCTCCTTACCGTTATCCGCAACGATCAGCCCTGCCGTCTGTCCCTGGTTTTCATAAGTGTTATCAAACCAGTCCACATCCGACACCACACCGGTCACTGTTACCATCGAATGATCTGCAAATGTCTTCGCCACCGTATACATATTCCGGTACAGCTTCTGATAATCCCCGATTTCCAGCGCGACTTTTTCCACAACGGTCTGCAGCTCTGTCGTTGTCTCCGTTTCCGTCTCTTCTTCCAGAATCATATCCTCCGGACGCATCTCATCCTCGATATTTTCTTCCTTCAGCTCCACCTGCTGCGGCTCCTCCTCCGGGTACAGCAGATTGGAAAATACCGGTTCCAGCACAAGGAAGGTCACACAGGCGATCAGCCCAAAAATCGCTGCCATGCTCGCCGTCAGCAACGTTTTTTTGAACAGCTTTCGGCGGTTCAGCGGTCGTTCTTTTACCTTTTCTTTGATAAACTCGATATCCTGATTCGTCAGATCCTGATTCGGTCTGTTATCCTCCATAAGTATCGGTTCCTTTCTGCCCGTT
>OHEZ01001072.1_pt1 | contig 12831 bp, 14 predicted proteins | sample 1567391 | NCBI WGS metagenome assembly OHEZ01 (sample SAMEA3879518, study PRJEB24766) | human gut metagenome | biome: human-associated habitat; feature: feces | place: USA | collected 1985/1987
TTCCTGCAACGCAGCTATGGCAAACTTTTTCCGCAATCATATCCGCACAATCGAGCCTGTGTTTATCTCTCGGGCGGATAATATCCGCCCCTACGGCGGTGACCGAGCGAACGGGTTCCTGCAACGCAGCTATGGCAAACTTTTTCCGCAATCATATCCGCACAATCGAGCCTGTGTTTATCTCTCGGGCGGATAATATCCGCCCCTACGGCGGTGACCGAGCGAACGGGTTCCTGCAACGCAGCTATGGCAAACTTTTTCCGCAATCATATCCGCACAATCGAGGACTGAGAAAAATTTGTCGGAGCAAGGCGTGGGGTTCTGTGAATGAAGGAGCGCACTTTGTGTGCGTGACTGAATTCACAGGTTCTCACAACGCGGCTCCGGCGGATTTTTCCGCAGTCCGATCACTCCATCAACGACATGGCGATGGCCTTAATCTTAACGGTATAATCATTCACCTCGCGCGACAGGCTGTGGTTGAGATTGTAGTCCCCTATCTCGCCGGCGCAGTCGATGATTTCGCTGAGTCCGTTATGTATCTCGTCAAATTTCGAGGCGAGCTTGAGCTTCGATTCCATGTCAAGAAGCTGAGCCTCGGCGCGTTTTATGGCGTCGCGCACGCCCTGGCGGGTTATTCCCTCGTTTTCAGCGATCTCGGAGAGCGACAGGTCGTCGTTATAGTAATAGCCCAGAAAATCGCGCTGTTTTTCTGTCAGCATATCGCCGTAAAGATCGAGCAAAACCGCTATTTCCAGATTTTTTGCCACTTTGTTTTCTCCCCCTTTTCATAAGATCGCGTAAAGGCTAAACCCCTCTGTAAAGTCAAAACGCTTTACAGGGGGTTATTATACTAAAAATATCGTCGGCTGTCAAGCACATTTTTTCGCCGAAAGCGGACTTTTTTCAACATTCCGAATGTGGAAAAGCGGCGGAAAAACCCGAAGTGCGTTTTTCTGTCAACCGGTTGTGCCCGAGGCGGCAAAAGACAACAAAATGTGCCGTTTCTCGCCCGCCGATATGTGGAAAACCGTGTGGAAAACTTTTTTATTATTTTAGCTCAACTATCGTCACGCCGTCCTCGCCCTCGCCGTAGACTCCGAGCCTAAAGCGCTTGACATACGGCGACTTGCGCAGATATTGGTTGACGGCGCTCCTGAGCGCGCCCGTGCCCTTGCCGTGGACGACGGTGAACTCGCCGAGTCCCATGCGCAGCGTGTAATCAATATATCTGTCGAGCTCCATAATGCAGTCATCGACAGTCAGTCCTCGGACATCGAGGCGTGCGGAGGCATCCATGTTCATCTTGCTCTCGACTCCCGTGCGGCGAGCGCCGGAGTTGGGGCTGCGTTTTTTGGGCGCATTCTCTATCAGACGCAAGTTCTTGAGCTTTACACGCGTCTTTGCGGCGCCCGCAAGAACCTCGACATTTCCGTTTCGGTCAACGGGCGAGAGCACGGTTGCTTCCTTGCCGAGGTCCGCTATGAGCACGGCATCGCCCTTTTTAAGCTCGCGCGGGAGGACATAGCCGTCATCCTCGACGCCCATCGCCACCACCGGATCAACCGCCTCGTCTATCGCACCGAGTCCTTTGCGCACAGCGGCGCGTGCGCGGCGCGCAAGGTCGGAGGCGTCCTTCGTCTTTTCCTTTTCTTTTTTTAGCCTGTCGAGCTCGTCGAGCAGAGCATAGCTCTCGCGTTTTGCCTGCTGAGTCAGCTTCGCCGCCTGTGCCTTTGCCTTTTCTATCTCCGCCTCACGCAGGGAATCGACCTCGGCAAGCCGCTTTTCGGCGCGCTCCAGCTCGGCCTTGGCCTTTGCGGTCAGCTCTCTGGCGCGCTCGTGCTCCTCCTCCATGCGTCGGCGGTTTTCCTCGAGCTTGTCAACGACATCCTCGAAACGGACATTCTCGTTGTTGACAAGCTCCTTCGCCCTGTCCACAACGCCCATATCCATGCCCAGCCGCTCGCATATCGCAAGCGCGTTCGAGCGTCCGGGAACGCCGATAAGCAGTCGATAGGTCGGGCTTAAAGTTGCGACATTGAACTCACAGCAGCCGTTTTCGACGCGCGGGGTTTCGAGGGCGTAAGCTTTGAGCTCGGCGTAGTGCGTCGTCGCGGCTATCTTCGCACCCTTGAAATGCAGACTCTCGAGCACAGCCATGGCAAGCGCCGCACCCTCAATGGGGTCTGTGCCCGCTCCAAGCTCGTCTATGAGCACGAGGCTGCGGTCGCCCGCCTGAGCCATGATATCTATTATATTGGTCATATGCGCGGAGAAGGTCGAGAGCGACTGCTCTATCGACTGCTCGTCGCCTATATCGGCGAGGACTTCGTCGAATACGGAGAGCCTGCTCCTGTCGCCCGCGGGTATCATAAGCCCGCACATCGCCATGAGCGTAAAGAGGCCGACCGTCTTTATCGACACCGTCTTGCCGCCCGTGTTGGGACCCGTTATAACGAGAGTATCGAAGTCCGTGCCGAGCCTTATGTCCACGGGGACAACTTTATTTTTATCTATGAGCGGATGACGAGCGGCGCGAAGCTCTATCTCGCCGTCGGAGTTCAGCAGAGGCACCGTCGCGCCTATCGAATAGGCATACTGCGCCTTCGCAAAAATCACATTGAGTTCAACGGCGCACTCGTAGCTGTTCTTTATCCCCTGCTCAAACTCGCCGACCATTGCGGAGAGGGCCGCCAATATGCGCTCTATCTCGTCCTGTTCCTTTGAGCGCAGAACCTTTATCTCGTTATTTGCCTCGACTACCGGCATCGGCTCGATAAAAACGGTTGCGCCCGATGAGGAGGTATCGTGTACAAGTCCCTGCACATCGCCGCGGTGCTCCGCCTTGACGGGCACGACATAGCGGCCGTTGCGCTGGGTTATGATATTCTCCTGCATGAACTTCGAGTAGTGCGCGGAGTGGGTCATCTTATCGAGCTGGTCGCGCACCTTAGACTCCTGCACGCGGATCTTGCGCCTGATTTCAAAGAGCTCGGGCGAGGCGCTGTCCGCTATCTCCTCCTCGGAGATTATAGCGGAGGTTATTTTCGTCTCGAGATATTTGTTCGGCTGGAGCACCGAGAACAGCGGGTCGAGCACCGTCTCGACTCCCGCGTTTGTGCTGCGCCACTGAGCGAGAGCGCGCACGGTTCTGAGAACCTCGGCAACATCGAGCAGCTCGCGCAGAGAGAGCGTACTGCCCGCGCCCGCACGCGCCGCGGCGTTGTTTACATTGCGAAGTCCGCCGAAGGACGGTCCGCCGAACCGCGCAAGAAGCATATGTGCGTCGCGGGTTCGGTTCATCTGCGCCTGCGCCAAATCGAGATTGCTCTCCGGGCGCAGGCTCATCGCAAGCTCGCGCGCATCGGGGCAGGCGGTGAATTCCGCTAAGCGCGACAGTATTTTATCAAATTCCAAGGCCGTTAAATGGCGATTCATATTTTCGGGCATCTCTATTCCTCTCGTATGTTATGGCTTGTCTTACATTGATATAAACTTATCACATCTGCGCCGCCGTGTAAAGTGCAAAAAACAAAAAGACCCGACAAAAAGCCGAGTCTTTAAATGCTTCTAAGCTGTTTATCAGTCGCTCGTGTAGGGAAGAAGAGCAACGTGACGGGCACGCTTGATAGCGGTGGTAAGCTCTCTCTGATGAGCGGCGCAGTTGCCGGTGACTCTTCTGGGAAGAATCTTCGCTCTGTCGGAGATATACTTATGGAGCTTGGCGGTGTCCTTGTAATCTATGCACTCAACCTTATCGACGCAGAAAGCGCAAACCTTCTTGCGGCCCTTGCGGTTGGGTCTTCTGTCGTTTTTCTCATATGCCATGATGTTAACCTCCTCTTTGGCTAAGGTGGAAGCCGAAAGCCGTGCTGCGGCTCGGGCTCATTCATCGGGCGCAAAAGCCCGGTTCAAGTTTTTCTCAGAACGGGAGATCGTCGCTTATCGGGATCTCCTCGAAATCGTCCGCTCCGCCTGTGGCGAAGGACGCTGCGGGCTGGACGCGCGCGGGCTGATCGCCCTGGCGTGCTCCGCCTGTGCCCGTCTCTGCCTTTGAGCCGCAGAAGCTGACTTCGTCGGCGACCACTTCAAACGAGGTACGCTTGTTTCCGTCCTTGTCCTCATAGTTGTCCATGCGTATGCTTCCGCGAACGGCTATCATAGAGCCTCTCTGGAAATAGCGGGAAACGAATTCTGCATTCTGTCTCCATGCGACGACGTTGATAAAATCGGTCTGCTTCTCTGCGCCCTGCTTCTGGAAGCGGCGGTCTACCGCAACGCGGAACCTGACAACCGTAACTCCCGACGGTGTGGTACGCAGCTCGGGATCGGCAGTGAGTCTGCCCATAATTATTGCAACATTAAGCATCTCTGTTTCCTCACTTTCTGACAATGAGTGAACGGAGAACACCGTCGGTTATACCGGCGACGCGGTAGAACTCCTCGGGGAACTCGGGGACAGCGCTGAAATTGAACAGAGCGTAGAATCCCTCGGGCTCATCGTTGATAGCGTAAGCGAGCTTGCGCTTGCCCCACTCATCAATGCTGTCCAGAGTGCCGTTCTGCTCAATGAGAGCCTTGAACTTCTCGATGAGAGCGGGTACGCCCTCCTCACCGTTCTTGACGGAGAAAACCATCATTGCTTCATAGCTGTTGTTTGCTGACATTCTTAAAGCACCTCCTTCTGGTCTTTTGGCTGCGGTTCTTCCGCAGCAAGGATTAGCCGCCTTTTTCCTGCGGCAATTAGTTATTTTAACAGTGTTTTGCGCTTTTGTCAACATATTTTTTTTACATAAGATTTTCATGACAAGCCCGGCAACCGAGAAAACCGCGCACAACAGACGCACGGCATACACGAAAACGGCTATCCGCCGCACATTCTTCGAGCTGCTCGAGGAAAAGGACTTCGACAGAATAAGCGTGCGCGAAATTTGTCAGCGCGCGGACATCAACCGAAGCACATTCTACCGCCACTATGATGACATAAACGCTCTGATGAACAGCATCGAGGCCGAGTTCGTCGCAGATATCGACAGGCAAATCGAGCGAATGGATCCCGATATCTTCGACGCGGTTCTGATCGGACTGTTCGATATCGTAAAAGACAACTCCGATCTTTGCTGCTACATGATGAAGTGCGGACCGCGAAAAGGCTTTGTCAACTCCCTGTTTGTCAAGAATTACGACAGGACGCATATAAAGTGGAAGAAGTTCTTCCCCGAGATAACGGACAAGCAGTTCCGCTGGATGTATATTATGTTCTTCAACGGCATAACCGGCGTTATCGCGGAGTGGATAAACTCCGGCTTCCGCGAGGATCCCGCAGCGATAGTCGCTTTCACCACAAGTATATATTTTAACGGCTTTAGAAAATATTTCTAATTTGTTTATAATTTTTGGCGACACAAATCACTTTTTGTGTCGCTTTCTGCACACGTTTCCAAATACTGTTCCTTGTTTTTTAAGCTGATGACACTATATACTTTTATTAATGCGGAAATACCGCAACAATGAAAGGAGTCCTCAGAATGAAACAGTCGCTCACAGTCAGAAAAGCCGAGCACTTCGGCATAAACAGGAAGATAATCGCAAACATGACCGCGCAGAGCTGGCACGACATTCCCCATGTCGTCGTTACAAACGAGCCTGAGGCGTCCGAATTTCTGAAGGTTTTCAAAGAACTCAACGAAGGGCGCGCAAAGCAGGACAAAATCACGCTCAACGCAGTAATATTAAAGGTAATAACCGAGGCGCTCAAGAAGTGCCCCGCCATGAACGCACATATCGACTTCAAGCCGCGCCTTGTCCGAGGCTGCGTGACGGAATTCGACGAGATAAACATATCCATGCCCATGCTCCTCGACTCGGGCGAGATGATGACGGTCAATCTGCACAATATGCAGGACAAGAGCCTGACGGATATCAGGGACACTCTCGCCGACGTTCAGCGCAGGGCGAAGAACTCGAATATGTCGCAGGTCATGTACGACGTATCCCTGAACGACACTCTTCAGGGGCTGGCAAAGGGAAAGCTCATTCAGACCGTCTCGCGCCTCATCGGCTCAAAGACGGGAAAATACAGAGTCAAGACGCTCTCCGGAAAGCAGAAGAAGGAATATTACGGCATCCCCGAGCGCGACAGGCTCACGAAGCACGACATTGAGCAGGGCACAATAACCGTGTCGAACCTCGGCTCGCTCTACAAGGACTGGGACGGCATATGTGCGCTGCTTGAGATAATCCCTCCGCAGGTCGCCGCGATAGGCGTAGGCGCTCCGCGCGACACGGCTATTGCAAATCCCGACGGCACGGTAACGGTCGGCAAGAAGCTCGTTTTCACCGTCGTTTTCGACCACCGCGCGCTCGACATGGGCGACGTAGTCCCCTTCCTGAAGTCTATAGATGAGACTTTCAAGCACCCGGAAGTTATCAAGGAGTGGATTTGACGGAGCCTTTAAAAAAGGAGATAATATGGACAAACAGAACAGTTGGCTCAGCTGGGCTATTGAGCTCCAGAGTCTCGCGCAGGCGGGGCTGACATATGGACACGACCCCTATGACCTCGAGAGATACAAGCGGATAAGAGAGATATCCGCCGAGATGGTAGCCCACAAAAGCGACATCCCGGCAGAAAAGGTCAAAGAGCTTTTCTGCAACGAGACCGGATATCAGACACCGAAGGTCGATACCCGCGCCGCGATTTTCAATGACGGAAAGATTTTGCTCGTCCACGAATCGAACGGCACATGGTCGCTCCCCGGCGGCTGGTGCGATGTAAATCAGTCGGTCGCGGAGAACACCGTAAAAGAGACTTTTGAAGAGGCAGGCTTGCGCGTCACCGCGGACAGGCTCATCGCCGTTCAGGACAGGAACAAGCACAATAAGCCAATATACGCTTACGGGGTCGTAAAAGTTTTCGTCCTCTGCTCCGTTGTCGGCGGCGAATTCATTCCGAATATCGAAACGACCGAAACAAAATATTTCGGAAGAGACGAACTGCCGGAGAATCTCGCGGGCGAAAAGACCTCGCGCGAGCAGATACTGATGTGCTTCGATGCGAACGAGAGCGAACATTGGGAGACAAAGTTTGATTAAGAGAAAAATCCATATGTAAAGTGATTTAACTTTACATATGGATTTTTGTTATATCAGCGAAATTTTATATAAAATTGCCGTCGAATCGCAGTAATATCAAGTGTTCTGCGATGTTGATCCAAAAAGTGTATTCAACCGTTGAGCTCCGTGTAAAGCCATATCACTTTACAACAAAGAATCACAAAACCGACCCGAAAAATTATATCTTCGAGTCGGTTTTCATTATAAAATTCAGGCTATCTCTATCTCAAACGAAACCGTCAGCGACTTCTCTGCGCCGTTGCCGCCGTTCCATTTGAAAGTCGAGGTTCCCGCGCATTTTCCCGCGCCGTAGGGCACTGCGTCGGCGGTGCCGCTCATGCCGGAATTCATCTCGGCGGCGACGAGATACATATCCTGAACATAGCTCTCCCCGCTTTTGACGATAAATTGACGCGTGGCATCCTCGGTCACTTCTATGGGATAATCTTTGTCGTAGAACGCTTTTCCGTCCTGCGTCAGAATTTTCGTGCGTATCTCATAGTGCTGCCGGTTATATATCGGGAGCGTTGAAACTATATCTTTTCCGCTGTTATTCGTGACGGTCGCCGTGATATGCACCTCGCCGCCGGATTTGACCTTCGGATTTTCGATATAAACTTTCAGCGTCACTCCGTCGAGAGTTTTTTCAATTGTCTGCAGAGCCGGGCTCATTTTGGCGGTGCTTTCTGCCGAAGTGTTCTCCGGAACGGTCGTTCCCGCCGTCTCCGGCGTATCCCCGTTTCGGCACGCCGCAAAGCTCGTTATGAGCAGAACCGATATTAATATAATTATTGCTTTTTTCATATAGCTTTCGCCTCCGGGCATTTATTTTTTCCGCCCTGTTTTCCCCCGATTATCGAGTTTAACTAACCATCGGTATCACCGCCTGCTTTTTAATTGAAAGATTTTCCTACAACCAAATAATAACAAATGTCACAAGCATCGTCAATCTTTTTTGCAAATAAAATTTAACTATAAAAACACCCGAAGCTGTTTTTTCACAGCTCCGGGTGCTCGCACTTAATTATTTAGTTTACCTTCGTTTCGGTTATCTTCACTCCGGGCTCGATAACATCGATGCACTTGACCGGGCACGCCTCGTGGCATTTGCCACAGCCGACGCACTTGTCGTAATCGACCTTCGCGCAGAAGTTTTCGACCGTGACCGCGTCGTATTCGCAGGCCTTGACGCACTTCATGCAGCCGATGCAGCCCGCCTTGCAGTCTTTTCTGGTCTGCGCGCCCTTGTCATGATTCTTGCACATGACGGCAGCCTTTGTCTCATGCAGGGGCATAAGGTCAATTATGCCCTTGGGGCAGGTGTTGACGCACATCTTGCAGGCATGGCACGCGAGCGGATTTATTCTCGCAACACCCTCGCAGATATGAATGGCGTCATAGGGGCAGACCTCAACGCAGTCGCCGAAGCCGATGCAGCCGTAGACGCAATCTTTAGGACCGCCGAAAAGCTGAGTCGCCATTTTGCAGCTCTTGACGCCGACATAGTTGAGCTTCGTGTCCGCGTTATGCTTGTTGCCCTGGCAGAGGACGACGGCGGTCCTTACCGCGTTGGTGTAATTATCGGTTCCGGTATCGGTGGTCTTGCCCTCGGAGAGCGCGGCCGCATAGCCGGAGCAGCCGGAAAAGCCGCACGCGCCGCAGTTTGCGCCGGGCAGCGCCGCCTGAATCTCCTCGGCCTTTTCATCTACCGGAACAGCCATGACCTTTGACGCAACGGCGAGACCTAGACCGGCTATAAGTCCGATGACGGAGACGACGACAACCGCAATTATAATAAGATGCATATTATCCCGTCCTTTCTCAACCGAATATGCCGTCGACAACGCCCGAGAATCCGAGGAAGGAGACCGAGGTAAGCGATGCGGCAATGAGCGTTATAGGCAGACCCTGCAGGAATTTCGGCACGTCGCAGCTCTCGAGGCGCTCTCTGACGCCCGCGAACATGACCATGGCGAGCATGAAGCCGAGTCCGCCGCCGAGCGAGCGCATCATCGACTGACCGAAATTGTAGTTGTTCTCAACGTTTATAAGCACGACGCCGAGCACCGCGCAGTTCGTTGTGATAAGCGGAAGATAGATACCCAGCGCGTTATAGAGGGAGGGTATATACTTCTTGAGGACTATCTCGACAAGCTGAACGAGAGCCGCTATGACGAGAATGAACACTATCGTCTGAAGGTATTCGAGGTCATTGGGCACGAGCAGCTTTGCGTTGATGGGATAGGTGACCGCGGTGGCGAGCAGCATAACGAATATAACCGCCGCGCTCATTCCGACTGCGGTATTGAGCTTCTTCGACACGCCGAGGAACGGGCAGATGCCGAGGAACTTTGCGAGAATAAAGTTTTCGGTAAGGATACCGGTGAGCAGAATCGAAAGCATTATTTTCATTTGTCATCGGCCTCCTTTTTGTCCTTCTTATCCTTGTTTTCTACCTCGCCGCGCAGCGAGCAGGACGCCGCCATCGGGCAGGCCTCGCAGCCCTTGAGCTCCGCCTTTGAAAGTCCCTTCTTGTCGGCAAGCTTGTTGGCGCAAGCCATGAGCAGACCGAACACGAAGAAGCCTCCGGGAGGCAGGATGAATATCAGCATGGGGCTGACGGAAGCCGGGATTATCTGGAGTCCGGCGATAGCGCCCGTGCCGAGCAGCTCTCTGACCGCGCCCATGAGGAGCAGCGCCGCAGTGAAGCCGACGCCCATGCCCAGACCGTCAACGGCGGAGGCCGCAACGGAGTTCTTGCAGGCGAACGCCTCGGCTCTGCCGAGGATGATGCAGTTGACGACTATCAGCGGCAGGTAAACGCCGAGCTGAGCGTCGATCTGCGGAACGAACGCCTTGACGAGCATCTGGACTATTGTAACAAACGAAGCGATTATAACAATATAAGCGGGAATTCTGACCTTCTGCGGAATCACTTTTTTGAGCGCCGCAATAGCGATGTTCGAGCACACAAGGACTATCGAAGCCGCAACACCCATGCCCAGAGCACTCTCGACCGAGGTCGAAACGGCGAGCGTCGGGCAGGTGCCGAGCACCAGACGGAGAACGGGGTTCTCAACAAGAATGCCCTTGGTAAACTCCTGAAAAAGACTCTTTTTCTTTGCCATTTTTTACTCCGCCCCCTTCAAATTGGAATCGTAGTAGCTCAGCGCCTCATTGACTGCCGCAGTGACGGCCTTTGAGGTTATCGTGGCGCCGGTGAGCGCCTGTATCTCGTTGCCGGAAGCGCTGTTCTTGTTGACGGCGATATCCTTGACCTTTCCCTTGAACTGGTCGAGGAAGCTGTCGTTCTGAGCTTTCATGCCCAGACCTGCCGTCTCGTTGAGCTCAAGCGGCGAAATGCCGGTGACTGCGCCGTCTTTGTCTATGCCGGTCATTATCTTCACATCTCCGCCGTAGCCCTTGGAGACCGTGACGAAAACATAACCGACTTCATTGCCGTTTGCATCCTTGCCCACGGCGTAAGTGCCGCTGCCGTTTTTCATCTTCTGCGTCTCGCCGAACCCGGTCGCGGCGGGCAGAACCTTCTGCCTTGTTTCAACCTCGGTCTGCTCTGCGAGCTCCGCTATCTTCGGAGCCGTGACATTATTGGTGACGGCGAGAAGCGTTGTGGCAACGAGGCATATCAGAAAGAGCGCTACAGTCGGGATGGCAAATTCCTTGAAATTTTTCATGCCTTCTCAGCCCCCTTTTCTTTCTTTTCCTTCTTTTCCTTGACCGTGCCGAAGGGCTTCGGGGTGGTCAGGTTTTCTATATGGGGAACAAGTATATTCATAAGGATTATCGAGAACGAAACTCCCTCGGGAAGCGAGCCGAAGAGTCTGATGAACGAGGTCAGCAGGCCGCAGCCGATACCGAAGATTATCCTGCCCTTGAAGTTGATGGGCGAGGTGGTGTAGTCGGTAGCCATGAAGAATGCGCCGAGCATGAGACCGCCGCTGAGCAGCTGATAGGCGACAAAACGGAAGTCGCCCTTGCCGGCTATGAGCATTATGACTGCGACGGTGCCGATAAACGAAAGCGGAATGGCGGGAGAAATTATCTTTCTTATCATCATATAGATTCCGCCGATTATAAGAGCCACCGCGCAGGTTTCGCCGAGGCTGCCGCCGCGTATGCCTATGAGCATATCAACGAGGCTCGGAAGCTCGTCGGAGAGCTCGCCGCCCTTTGTCATCATAGTCAAGGGAGTTGCCGCAGTGACCGCCTCCGCGCCCTTGTCGAGCCACGAGAGGGGCTTTATCCACGTTGTCATCGCAGTCGGGAACGAAACCATGAGTATGATTCTTCCGGTTATCGCGGGGTTGACGAAGTTCTGTCCGATACCGCCGAAGAGCTGCTTTACAACGACTATCGCAACAACAGAGCCGATAGCCGCCTGCCACAGCGGAATGGATACGGGCAGGTTGAACGCGAGCAGAAGTCCGGTGACAACCGCGCTCAGGTCGCCGAGAGTGTTGCTGCGCTTCATGATTCTGCGCGACAGATACTCGGAGAGCATACAGGTGCCCACCGTTACGAGGCAGACGAGCAGAACGCGCGGGCCGAAGAGCCAAATTGACGCCGCGAGGGCGGGAATCAGCGCGATAATAACATTAAGCATTATTCCGCTGACTGTCTGAGCCGAGCGCACATGGGGTGACGCGCTGACTGTGAGTTTCTTTTCAGGCATTTTTGCTCTTCTCCTCTCTCAAAAGTTGTTTTGCAAGGCGCATATACTGGACGAGCGGCTTGGCCGCGGGGCAGGAATATGCACATGAGCCGCACTCCATGCAGACATTGACGCCGATTTTCTCGAGTCTTTCAACATCCTTTGCCTTCGTGTAGCGCTCAATGAGCGTGGGCATAAGGCTCAGCGGGCACGCAGCCGCGCATCTGCCGCAGCGGATGCAGTCGCGCTCCTTTTTCACCTTGGACGCATCGTCGGCAAAGGCGAGGATGGCGTTGTTCTGCTTGAGGACGGGTATATCGGTATTGATAACGGTAAGTCCCATCATCGGGCCGCCTGTTATTATCTTTCCGGGCTCGGCCTTGAAGCCGCCGCAGAAGTCGATTATCTCGCCGACGTTCATGCCTATGGGCACGCGCACGTTCTTGGGCTCGGCTATCGCGGAGCCGTCAACGGTCAGCGAGCGGCTGACGAGCGGCTTGCCGGACTTGAGATATCTTGCTATAAACGCTACCGAAGCGACATTCATAACTACGCAGCCGACATCGGCGGGCAGCTTTCCGGGCGGTACCTTTCGGCCCGTTGCGGAATAGACCATCATCTTCTCCGCGCCCTGGGGGTACTTCGATTTGAGCGTCATGAGGCGCACGACATTGTCGTCCTCAAGATCCTGATCGGCTATTCTCTTGAGCACCGTGAATGCCTCGGGCTTATTATCCTCCGCCGCGATAACAACGCGCTTGAAGCCGAAAAGCTCCTTTAAGGTATAGATACTCGAGAGGATATCCCACGAATTTTCGAGACACTCGCGGTAGTCTACCGTTATGTAGGGCTCGCACTCCGCGGCGTTGACTATGAGTGTGTCAACATTCTTGTCGGGCGGAATGCGGAGCTTAACATGGGTGGGGAAGCCCGCTCCGCCGAGCCCCACGAGACCCGAATCTCTGACGGCGCGCAGGAAGCTCTCCTTCCCCGTCACCGTCGGCGGCTCTATGCCGTCGAAAAGACGCATCTCGCCGTCGGAC
>OHEZ01001076.1_pt1 | contig 12786 bp, 10 predicted proteins | sample 1567391 | NCBI WGS metagenome assembly OHEZ01 (sample SAMEA3879518, study PRJEB24766) | human gut metagenome | biome: human-associated habitat; feature: feces | place: USA | collected 1985/1987
GATAGAACCCAACTGGCTGTTGGGGTATCTAAACCCTACACTTATATATTAGGAGGAGACTGTTATGTTTTCCTGTATTTTATTTGACCTGGACGGAACGATCAGCGATCCGAAACAGGGAATTTGCGGCTGTGTGCAGTATGCGCTCAGAAGCTTTGGAATTGAAGAACCGGAGCTGGATCGGCTGGAGCCGTTTATCGGACCGCCGCTTGCAGAGAGCTTTATGAAATATTATAACTTTACGGCGGAGCAGGCGCAGGAGGCAGTTGAGAAGTACCGGGAGCGGTTTTCTGTAACCGGCAAATACGAAAATGTGCTGTATCCCGGAATGGGAGCGCTTTTGCATGATCTGAAGGCATCCGGGGCGACGCTGGCGATTGCATCGAGCAAACCGACCGTTTATGTGGAGGATATTCTGGTGCATTTCGGAATCCGGGAATATTTCGACATCGTGGTCGGAAGCGAGCTGGACGGAAGAAGAGTGCACAAAGAAGAAGTGGTTGCAGAGGTGCTGTCCCAGCTTGCAGCGCGGGGCGAAAGCGATCCGGATAAGATGGTGATGATCGGCGACCGCAGCTTCGATGTGGAGGGTGCGAAAGCGATCGGTGCACACTGCATCGCGGTGTCATATGGGTATGCACAGCCGGGAGAGCTGGAAAATGCCGGTGCGGAGATCATTGTCCGGGATGTGGAAGGACTGCGAAGCGTACTGCTGGGCGGCACACAGGCAGGAAGCAGCACGCAGGCAGGAAGTGGCACGCAGGCAGGAAACAGCGCGCAGGCAGGAAACAGCGCGCAGGCAGGAAGCAGCGCGCAGGCAGGAACCAGCACGGCGACTGGCTCGAATACCCTTTCAGAGCGCTACCGCGGCAGCGCTGCCAAAACGAAGACCAAATCCGGGCAGTTCTGGAGTGCAGTTGGAACCAGCGCACTGGCGATGTTTGCCTATTATGTAATCAGTCTCCTAATCAGCAGCGCAATTTTGACGGCGGTATCGGTAGTGTATGCCATCGGGCTGCAGGAGCTGGAGGGCTCTTCCTACAATTTCTGGCTGAATGTGGCTAGCGCACTCTCGACGTTCGGTGCATTTATAATCTGTTACGGAATCTGGCACAAAAAGATCCGGTTCCATTCAACAAAAGAAATCGATAAACTGTCCATCGTTCCGATGGTGATTTTGGCGGCGGCAATTGCAATCGGCATGAACGGAGTTCTGACATTGACAGAATTGTATCGGTTCTCTCCGACCTTTCAGAGGGTTTCGGAGATGCAGTTCGATACGCCGGTGTGGCTGGGAATCATTTCCTACGGCATTCTTGCGCCGCTGGGCGAAGAGATCGTTTTCCGCGGCGTGGTCTATGGACAGCTGCGCAAGGTGTTGAAAGTGCCGTATGCGGTGGTGCTTTCCGGACTGGCGTTCGGTCTGTTCCATGGAAATCTTGTTCAGGCGGTCTATGCGACCGTAATCGGCTGCCTGCTGGCGCTGGTGTATGAATGGTATGGAACGATTGCAGCGCCGATGCTGTTCCACAGCGTTGCGAACCTGTTTGTGTATGTGATGTTAGAGCTGTTGCCCTTTGGCGGCGTATTTTTAAGCGTTCCGTCCTGTGTGCTGTTTTTGGTGCTGTCAGCAGGAAGCCTGTTTTTATTGTGGATGCTGCAGGGAAAGACGGCATTGCGGCAAAAAGGATGAGCAGAGAAGAAGTTAAGATTAGCTGGTGACAGCGCCTGCATTGCGACGAGAAGAGGATCCTTTGTGAGATGCGCTGACCCAAAAGAGCGAGGAAGCTGTACGATACAGCTTCCTCGCTCTTTTTTGACAATGGAAGGTTCACGGAGCGTGCATTCTATAACAGGACAACGCGCAGCCGCTTATCCTTATTCATGACAATAGAATGCTCGCAAAGCGAGCATTCTATTGTTTACAGCAGCTGGATTCCGTGGGCTTCCGCTTCTTTGCGGATTTCAGCCGGCCAGATGGAGCACTGTACTTCTCCGATGTGCGCCTTGCGCAGGAAGAACATACAGATACGGGACTGACCGATACCACCGCCGATGGTAAGGGGAAGCTCGCCGTCAATAACTGCCTTGTGATAAGGAAGTTCTGCACGCTCAGGGCAGCCGGCCTTCTGTAACTGGTCTAACAGAGCCTTCTTGTCTACACGGATACCCATGCTGGACAGCTCCAGAGCAATGTCCAGAACCGGATAATATACCACGATATCAGCATTCAGCGCCCAGTCATCGTAGTCCGGTGCACGGCCATCGTGAGGCTTGCCATTCTCTAAGGTCTCACCGATCTGCATGATGCAGACAGCGCCTTTTGCCTTGGCAATGTAGTATTCCCGCTCCTTCGGGGAGTAGTCGGGGAACATCTCTGCCAGCTCACTGGTAGTTACAAAGAAGATGTCATGAGGAAGGATTTCTTCGATGTAGTCGTAATGGATGGACATATACTTCTCGGTCTTGCGAAGAACCTTGTATACGGTGCGGACGGTTTCTTTCAGAGTCTCCAGATTCCGCTCTTCCTTCGTGATGATCTTTTCCCAGTCCCACTGATCCACATAGATGGAATGGATGTTGTCGGTCTCCTCATCCTGACGGATGGCACTCATATCGGTGTAGAGACCTTCGCCGGGCTGAAAACCGTATTTCTGCAAGGCATAACGCTTCCATTTGGCCAGAGACTGTACGATCTCTGCTTCACGGTCTCCCTGTGCTGCAATATGGAAATTCACGGGACGCTCCACACCGTTCAGATTATCGTTCAGTCCGGATGTAGGATCCACAAATAAGGGAGCAGATACACGTAGCAGGTGCAGACGCTCTGCTAACAATCCCTGGAAAAAGTCCTTCACTGTCTTAATGGCAACCTGTGTCTCGTACAGGTTCAGCTGAGACTTATAATTTTTAGGTATGACAATATCTGACATACTGACCTCTCATTCTGCCGCCGGGCGGCGTGTGTTACAAAATATTCCTATATTATTTAACTGCGAAATGCACGATTTTGCAAGCCTTTTTTCGGAAAAAATAACCACTTGCAAAAATCGAACATATGTGCTAACTTGAATATACACAAGAACAAACGTTCTGATTCTGGAAATTTTCGGTAAAAGGCGGTGATAATGTGGAATATCTTATACAAAACGGGGAATTGTCCATCATGCAGAAGCTGGAGATCCTGACCGATGCAGCCAAATATGATGTGGCCTGTACTTCCAGTGGGGTGGAACGTAAGGGCGACGGGAAGCACATGGGGAACTGCACGAAGGCCGGGATCTGTCACAGCTTTTCTTCGGATGGCAGATGCATTTCTTTGTTGAAGATTCTGATGACCAATGAATGTATCTTCGACTGTAAATATTGTCTGAATCGAAAGTCCAATGATGTTCCCAGAGCCACCTTTACCCCGGAGGAGATCTGTACACTGACTATGGAGTTTTACCGGCGTAATTATATCGAGGGACTGTTTTTAAGCTCCGGTATCATACAGGATCCTACTTTTACCATGGAATTGTTGTATCGGACCATATGGCTGCTACGGAATCAATACCATTTTAACGGCTATGTCCATGTAAAAGCGATTCCGGGAGCGGATCCCGAACTGGTGGAGCGGATGGGGTATCTGGCAGATCGTATGAGCGTGAACCTGGAGCTGCCCACGGCGGAGGGGCTGCGGACACTGGCACCGAACAAGCACCGGAAAAATATTCTGACGCCCATGCGGCAGATCCAGAATGGAATTCATGCGAATAAGGAGGAACTGATCCTGTACCGCAAGAGCCCTGTTTTCGTGAGTGGCGGGCAGTCTACCCAGATGATCATAGGGGCAACCCCGGAGACGGATTATCAGATTTTAAATGTAGCAGAGAATCTGTATCAGAAGTTTGAGTTAAAGCGTGTGTTCTATTCCGCTTTTGTAAAGGTCAATGAGGACAAGAGCCTGCCGGCGCTTCCCGGGGGGCCGCCGCTTCTGCGGGAGCACCGTCTGTATCAGGCAGACTGGCTGCTGCGGTTTTATGGGTTTAAGGCGGAGGAACTGTTGGACGAGAAAAGACCGTTTTTTAATGTGATGCTGGATCCCAAGGAGGACTGGGCGGTGCGGCATCTGGAATGTTTCCCGGTGGAGATCAACCGGGCACCTTATGCAGATCTGCTTCGGGTGCCGGGGATCGGCGTGAAAAGCGCCAGACGGATCCTTAGTGCCAGGAGGAGCACAAAGCTTACGTTTCAGGATCTGAAGAAGCTGGGCGTGGTGATGAAACGGGCTGTTTATTTTATTACCTGTGGTGGCAGGATGATGTATCCCACGAAGCTGGAGGAGGACTATATCGTGCGGAATCTGACGGATCCGAAGGAACGGATCCGGTTCGGCAGCGATGGCATGAGTTACCGGCAGATGACCTTGTTTGATGATGGGATGTTCCCGAACGGGGTACGGCAGGAGGAAGTGCTGCCTGCAGCAGTGGGAGAACTGTAGCGCACAGCGTACAGGGAAACATTTCCTGACTGCCTGCATTGGCAGGTAAACGTAAGGTCCTGTACCGGTAGATGACGGCCGTTTGCAGAAGCAAGGCAATGCAAAATGATAGGTTGACAGCGGCAGAAGGGGAAGAGAACAGAAACAGCGGGAGGTGAAACTTATTATATGAAAATATATCATTGCGAGGATTCGTTAGAAGGGATATTCACTGCCATTTATAATACTTATGAAGATCATTCTCCCGTTCGGGACACCATGGTCACGACCATCGAGGAGAATCTGTTGTTCTCTGAGTCTGTGGAGGTGGTGCCGGATCCGGAGAAGACGGTGAAGGTGATCCGGACATTGAAACGCAGATTTGGGGAGGAAGATTATGAGAGCCTGTGTCTGGCTCTTTCATCCCCGAAGCCGGAAAAGGCCCAGGCGGTATACCGTACCATTGCAAAGGGGCTTTCCGAGAAGTGTCCGCCGGGACATCTGCTGGATGCCATGGCAGACACGTATGTAAACCAGACCTTCAGCCTGGCCAGAGGCGCCGGAAATGAGTATCACCATCTGAAAGGATTTACGCGGTTTGAAGAATTGGAGAATACAATCCTCTATTCGAAGATCGCGCCGAAGAATAATATTCTGACCTTTCTGATGGTGCATTTTGCAGACCGTTTTCCCATGGAAGACTTTCTGGTGTTCGATGCAGGCCGGTATCTGTTCGGAATACATCCGGCGGGAAAGCCCTGGTATACGCTGCAGGGGAAGGATGCCTGGGAGAAAGTAAGATCTGAGACGGAGAAATTGTCCGCTGCGGAACAGCACTACCGGGAACTTTTCCGTTCCTTCTGTCATACAATAGCCATAAAAGAACGTGAAAACAGGGATCTGCAACGAAATATGCTTCCGCTGAGGTTCCAAGAATATATGGTGGAATTTCGGTAGATTTCGCCAAATTGGGATTTATATTTTACCGCGGTAACGCAACAAATATACAAAACGCCGAAAAGGTTTTCCATACGGCGAACATATATTGTGAAAATGATAACAGAGTGGTAAAAATGCCCAAAATGTGCGTTTTCTGGAAGAAAAAAACCGCTTTACATTTGGGGATGGTTGGCTATAATAGTAATGATTTCAGATGTGAGGGGAAAGTACCCGGTGTATTATTTTACTTACGATCGAACTTACTATTGAAAGGAAGGAACAAGAAATGTTAAAGACGATCCGTTTGACACCTGAAGACGTGAAACATTTTGTTGATGTAGCTTCAAAGTGTGATTTTGATATTGATATATGCTATAACAGATACGTAATCGATGCCAAATCATTCCTTGGAGTGTACGGATTGGATTTCACGAAGCCGTTGACCGTGTCCTATGACGGCTACAATGATAAATTCGAAGAGATGCTGAAGCAGTGTGCGATTGCATGTTAATGCACTGACAGGTCAGTATTTCTCAACAACAGAATGTCATTTGACTACCCAGGTAAGATAGAGTACTATTTACCTGGGTAGTTTTATTATATGATGCCAGGGGGCAAAGGTCTTTCATCCACTTGAGCTTGCTCATAAGTGGATGAAAGACCTTTAGCCCCGCCCCCAATATGAGCATAAAAGTGGGATGTTAATCCCACGATATGCGAATAGTGGGGAGGCTTGTGAGAGTGCGCAGCACGGAACAAGCCGTAGGCATCTGGGTATCGTAGGGACTTGTTTGAGGGAGGTGAAGTCACATGGCAGGAGAAGTCAGAATATCGGTACGTAATCTTGTAGAGTTCATCCTGCGCAGTGGCGACATCGACGACAGGAGGCAGGGATCCCCGGAGAATGCCATGCAGGAGGGCAGCCGGATCCACCGTATGATCCAGCGCCGTATGGGTGCGGAGTATCAGGCAGAAGTGGCATTAAAATACACCCATCCCACGGAGGACTATGTCATCATCGTGGAAGGCCGGGCCGACGGCATCATCGAGCAGAATGGAGAGACCACCATCGATGAGATCAAGGGAACCTATAAAGATCTGTCGAAGCTGAAGGCACCCTTGCCTTTACATATTGCCCAGGCGAAATGCTACGCCTATATGTACAGCCTGCAAAAGGAGCTGCCCTATATCCGGGTGCGGCTGACCTATTGCAATATAGAGACGGAAGATATCCGCTATTTTTATGAAGATTATGAATTCGTCAGACTGGAAGCCTGGTTTCAGCAGCTGATCAGTGATTACCGCAAATGGGCGGACTATACCTGGCAGTGGAGAGAATTGCGGCAGCAGTCCATTGCTGAGCTGCAGTTTCCCTTCGACTATCGGGATGGACAGAAAGAGCTGGTCAGCTATGTGTACCAGACCATTTATCATAAGAGAAAATTATTTATTGAAGCTCCTACGGGAGTCGGTAAGACCATATCCACGATCTTTCCCACGGTAAAGGCCATGGGAAAGGATATGGGAGACAAGCTGTTCTATCTCACCGCCAAGACCATCACCCGGACGGTGGCGGAGGACACCTTTTCTTTGCTCAGGCAGAAGGGACTGCGCTTTAAGAGCATTATCCTGACAGCCAAGGAGAAGATCTGTTTTCAGGGTCATACGGAGTGCAATCCGGAGCAGTGCCCTTACGCAAAGGGGCATTTTGACCGTGTCAATGAGGCTGTCTATGATCTTCTGACCCACGAAGAGAGCTTTACCAGAAGCAAAATAGAAGAATATGCCCTGAAATATCGGGTATGCCCTTTTGAATTCGGACTGGATCTGAGCCTGTTCGCTGACGGCATCATCGGAGACTACAATTACCTCTTTGATCCCCATGTGTATCTGAAACGTTTCTTTGGAGATGGCAGTCAGGGTAATTATGTATTTCTGATCGATGAGGCACATAACCTCTTAGAGCGGGGCCGGGAGATGTACAGTGCACCGCTACGGAAGGAAGATCTGTTGGAACTCAAGCGGGAGATCAAACAGACAATCACGTCGGAAATGGAAGAAGCAGCCCAGAAAAAGCGTGATAAAGACGGGATTTCCGGGCAGATGACATTAGAAATGACAGGTATGTCAAAACAACTGCCACAGGAGATTACCCCGGAGGAAACAGACGGTACCGATTCCCTCTATGTAAGGGGACACAAAGGGAAAAAGTCTGACGGAAAGAGTACCTTTGTGCGGGAAGGCTATGCGGAACGGATCAGCCAGCTGCTGGAGAAATGCAACGCACAGCTGCTGTCCATGAAGCGGGACTGTGACGGGTACCGGCTGGTGGATGATATTGACATGCTGGTGCAGCCCTTGACCAGACTGCACGCTGTGATCAGTGATTATCTGGAGGAGCAGGAGAAGGTCAGCCTGGAAGTACGGGAGAATCTGCTGGACTTCTATTTCAAGCTCAGTCATTTTCTGGATATTTACGAGAGACAAGATGAAAACTATGTGAAATATACCAGATTGTGTGAGGATGGCAGCTTTGAACTGAAGCTGTTCTGTGTGAATCCCAGAGAAAACCTGAAGGAATGCATGCTCAGAGGACGCAGTACGATCCTTTTTTCCGCTACCTTCCTGCCCATCCAGTATTACAAGAACCTGCTGGGCGGTGAGAAGGAGGATTACGAGGTGTATGCCCACTCGGTGTTTGATCCAGAGAAGCGTACCATACTGATCGCCGGGGATGTGACTAGCAAGTTCAGCAGAAGATCCCAGGAAGAATACTACAATATTGCCCGTTACATTCACGAAGTGGTGAAGAACCGGCACGGCAATTACATGATATTTTTCCCGTCCTATTCCTTTATGAATCATATTTACGAGATCTATGAACAGTATTTTATGACAGAGGAAGAAGAATGTCTCGTCCAACAGGAATCCATGAATGAGGAAGAGCGTGAATACTTCCTGAATCGCTTCCGGGGCAATGAGGAATGTGACCTGCAAAGTCTCATCGGTATGGAGATCGAGGAGGAAGAGGAGCAGACGCTGATCGGCTTCTGCGTGCTGGGGGGAATCTTCGGAGAGGGCATCGATCTGAAGAAGGACAGTCTGATCGGAGTCATTGTAGTAGGAACCGGACTGCCCCAGGTAGGCTGTGAGCGGGAGATCCTCAAGGGCTATTTTGATGAGGACGGAGAGAACGGCTTCGATTATTCCTACCGCTATCCGGGAATGAATAAAGTATTGCAGGCGGCAGGCCGCGTGATCCGGACGGCGGAGGATGTGGGTATCATTGTTCTGCTGGATGATCGGTTTCAGCAGTATTCCTACCGGAGATTATTCCCCAGAGAGTGGGAACAGGTGCAGCCTGTGACCGTGGATACGGTAGCCAAAAAGGTGGAGCGCTTCTGGGATGCCTGGTTGTGGCAAAAGGGATGATTTTCAATGTGATACACGAGTTGATATCCGATATGACAATCCACATAACCACATATGACACATGTGCATATGTGGATAAGTCGGTGGATTTTGTGGATTATTCGTGGTTTTACACAGAAAAAACGACAGACGGTTCAAAAATGGTGTATAATAGCAAAAGAACCGTTGTGGATAAAAAAACAAAACGGTACTGGATCAGTCAATGAAAGGTATGGTGACTAATATGTGGGCTTATGAAAGTGTTTTTTATCAGATCTATCCCATGGGATTCTGCGGAGTTCCTTTTGAAAATGACGGAGTACAGAGACATGAGATCAAACGTGTGGAGGACTGGATCCCCCATATGCAGAAGCTGGGAGTGAACGCGGTATATTTCTCCCCGGTATTCGAATCGGATACTCATGGTTACAATACCAGAGATTATCGTAAGATCGATGTGAGACTGGGAACCAACGAAGATTTTAAGGAGGTCTGCGACGCATTGCACAGGGCCGGGATCCGGGTCGTGCTGGACGGTGTGTTCAATCATGTGGGCAGAGGCTTTGCCCAGTTCCAGGATGTGATCCGCAACCGGGAGAATTCACCGTATGTGAACTGGTTCTACCGGATCGACTTCGGTGGCAATTCCAATTACAACGACGGACTCTGGTATGAGGGCTGGGAAGGCTGCTTTGATCTGGTGAAGCTGAACCTGCAGAATCCCGATGTGGTGAACTATCTGCTGGACAGTGTCAAGGGCTGGATCGATGAATTCGGTATTGACGGTCTGCGACTGGATGTGGCTTACAGTCTGGATGAAAATTTCGTCAGAAGACTGCGGGAAGTAACCAGCGCTTACAAACAGGATTTCTTCTTATTGGGAGAGATGCTTCACGGAGACTACAACCGTCTGATGAACGATCAGATGCTGCATTCCGCAACGAACTACGAGTGCTACAAGGGACTTTACAGCAGTTTCAACAGTATGAATATGTTCGAGATCGTACATTCCCTGTTACGTCAGTTCGGACCGGAGAACTGGACCCTGTATAAGGGCAAGCATCTGCTGTCCTTTGTGGACAACCACGATGTGACCCGTGTGGCAAGTATTTTGAACAACGAGAATCATCTGCCGCTGATTTATGCCATGGCATTCGGCATGCCCGGCATTCCCTGTGTCTATTACGGAAGTGAATGGGGCTTCAAGGCCCGCAAGGAAGACGGCGATCCCGCTCTGCGTCCCTGCTTTGATAAGCCGGAGTGGAATGGTCTGTGTGACTGGATCAGCAAGCTGACAGAGGCAAAGAAGCATTCGGAAGCATTGAATTACGGTGCTTTCCGTTCAGTACTGCTGACCAATAAGCAATGCATTTTCGAAAGAAAGTCGGAGCATGAGAGAGTACTGGTGGCTATCAATGCAGACGGAGAGGATTTCATGGCGCATTTTGATGCCGGATGCGGAACTGCAGTGGATCTGATCACCGGAGAGAAACATGACTTTGGCGGCGGCAGTCTTCTGCCTGCGTACAGTGCGTATTTCTGGCTGATGGAAAACTAACGGAGAATTTATTTATGAAGGTACTGATCTTATCCACCGGAACCGGTGAGGGACATAATTCTGCTGCAAAAGCGGTGAAAGAACAGTTTGAAAAACGGGGCATTCCCTGTGAGTTGGCGGATGTACTTAATTTTGCTTCGGACAAGGCCAGCGCTTACGGACGCCGGATCTACATCTGGAGTACGGTCCGGGCGAAAAAGGTGTTCGCAGGAGCGTACCGGGTAGGCAGGGTCATTTCGTCTGCCAGATTAAAGTCACCGGTGTATTTTGCCAACGCTTTGTATGCGGATAAGCTGTGCAGCTATATCACAGAAAACGGATATGATACAGTGGTAATGCCGCATCTGTTCCCGGCTGAGGCAATGACCTGGCTGCAACGACAGCATAAGCTGGAGGTACAGACTTATTTTATTGCCACGGATTATACCTGTATTCCTTTTACCGAGGAGACAAAGGTGGATTACTATTTTATCCCGCATGAGGAACTGGCAACGGAGTTCATCAAACGCGGCATCCCTGCGGAAAAACTGGTTCCCACGGGAATTCCGGTATCGGAGAGGTTCCTGAAGCTTCCGGAAAAAAGAGAAGCGCGAGTGCAGCTGGGGATTCCGGCAGATAAATCCTGTATCCTTATGATGACGGGCAGTATGGGGTACGGCCGTGTGGAAAACATGACGGCAAAGCTGGTGGAGCAGACCGGCGAGGATACCCATCTGTATATCCTTGGGGGAACCAATGAAGAGCTGAAGAAGACACTCCGTGATAGATATGCCGATACAGAGCGGGTGCATGTGCTGGATTTTACCACGGAAGCGCATCTCTATATGGCAGCGGCGGATATTTTGTTCACCAAACCGGGAGGACTGACCTCTACGGAAGCGGTGGCTGCGAAAGCTGCATTGGTACACACTAAGCCGATCCCCGGATGTGAGGATCGTAATGTTGCTTTTTTCACACAACATGGGATGTCTGTATCAGGAGATACGGAAGATGCCGTGATACAAAAAGGACTAAAGCTTCTGCGGGATCCGGAGGCACAGGCCGAAATGCGGAAGTGTCAGGAAAAATACGGAAAGCCTTATGCTGCAGACGCAGTCTGTGAATTTATCTGCGGACAAAAGGAAGCGGCGGAAGCAGCACAGAAGGAAGCTTAGGCACAGAGGAAAACGGCAGACAGGAGAGACAGATGATCATACGGGAACTGGGAATGACAGTCTTCGGATTGTTATGCGGAAGTATATTGTTCGGCAGGGTATTACCGAAGTGGATCAAAGGAATTGATGTCACTGAGGTCAGCAACGATCATAATCCGGGGACTGCCAATGCCATGAAATACGCAGGAGTGCCTGTCGGGATCCTGTGCCTGCTGGGAGATCTGTTAAAGGGAGCACTGCCGGTATACATGGCAGTTGGCATGGGGCTTGTGACAGACAGCTGGTTCCCGCTTATCATGGCGGCACCGGTACTGGGGCATGCCTATTCCCTGTTTTATCATGGGAATGGGGGCAAAGCCATTGCGGTATCCTTCGGCGTGTTGATCGGACTGGCACCGGTACAGCCGGAACTGCTGCTGTTGCTGATCATATTGTATTTGTCGGGGTCTGCCCTTCTGATCAGACCGCACACCAGAAGAACCCGTATCACTTATATCTTTTTTGCCGTGGGAGCAGCGGTTCTGTTGATGATACAGAGAATACCACGGCAGGTATTTTGGGGAGCACTTCTGATCTCTGCCATTGTGATCCATAAAAACAGTATCCGTCAGGAGTTTCTGGAGGAGTCGACGGAATCTTTGGAAAGTCTTTAGAATTTCTTACGGTTTCTCTATATTGACGCATGATATTATATGCCGTATAGTATAGCCACAGAGCAATACTATACGGCATATAATATTGTAAGGAAAGGCGGATAGCCGCAAATTTCAGAGAGGAGCGATAGGATGCTTTTTAATACAGGAGCAGCTCTGCTGGATGCTATCGTACTGGCGGTGGTGGCCCGGGAATCGGAAGGAACCTACGGCTACAAGATCACGCAGGAGGTCCGGCAGGTGATCGAATTGTCGGAATCCACCCTGTATCCCGTGCTTCGGCGATTACAGAAGGACGAATGTCTGGAAGTCTATGACCGGGAATGCAGTGGCAGAACGAGGCGTTATTACAAAGTCACCAGCAGAGGTTGGGCGCAGCTTCATTTATATGAAAGTGAGTGGCGCAGCTACAGCGATAAGATCACGGGATTGTTTGAAGGAAAACTAAGTGACAGGTCAGAGGCGTAAACAGGCGCAGATGGGAGAACATAGTAGAATGAATAGAACGGAGTTTATGAGGCAGCTGGAAAGTCTGTTGCAGAATATTTCCGCTACAGAGCGGGAAGAAGCGCTACAATATTATAATGAATATTTTAACGATGCGGGACC
>OHEZ01001099.1_pt1 | contig 12590 bp, 10 predicted proteins | sample 1567391 | NCBI WGS metagenome assembly OHEZ01 (sample SAMEA3879518, study PRJEB24766) | human gut metagenome | biome: human-associated habitat; feature: feces | place: USA | collected 1985/1987
CCGGACGCCCCCAACAACAAGAACGAAGAGCGCCACCGCCTCCACGAGAAGATGGAGCGGGAGGGGAGCGCCAGCGCCGACATCACCCTCCGCACCAGCATCCGGATGTCCGACGAAGCCTTCGCCGCCGCGCTGGAAAAGGCGAAAGCCGAGGGCAGAGACGCCGTCCACGTCCGGGCATGGCTGGCTCTGCCTGCCGCCTGCCCGTCCCAGAGCCATATCACGCTGGACCGCTTCACCGAGACGCCCGGCCATATCGCCGCCGAGGACGCGCCCCAGCGCACCGTCTGCTGGGAGGCCGACTTGACCGAGAACCGCACCTTCGGGGCCGAGTACAGCTACCGGGAGACGGCGGTCTATGCCGACCCGCTTTCCTTCGCGCCCGACCCGGAGCAGCCCGATCTCGACACCGGCGAGGAAGCGCCCCACATCGTCTTTACGCCCTACCTGCGGGCGCTGGCGGCACAGCTCACCGAGGGCATCACCAGCCCGGCGGAGAAGGCGAAGCGCATCTACGACTATGTCACTCTGAACGTCCGGTATCACTTCCAGCCATCCTATTTCGTCCATGAGTCCATCGCCGAGAACTGCGCCCGCAGCCGCCGGGGAGACTGCGGCATCATGGCGCTGACCTTCATCACCCTCTGCCGCATCGCGGGCATCCCGGCCCGGTGGGAGAGCGGCTTTGCAGTGGCCCCGGGGGATGCGGGCTGTCACGACTGGGCGCGGTTCTACATCGCCCCCAAGGGCTGGATGTATGCCGACTGCTCCTACGGTGCCTCCATGGCCCGCCGGGGCGATGAAGTGCTCCGCCGCCACTATTTCGGCAGTCTGGATACGGGCCGCATGGTGGCAAACAGCGCCTTTGAAGCGCCCTTCGACCCGCCGATGCTGGGCTTCCGCAGCGACCCCTACGACAACCAGAGCGGCGAGATGGAGGCCGACGGCGTGGGCCTGTACGGTGACGATACCGTGACCACCAAAGAAGTTTTGAAGTTTGAGGAAGTAGAATAAATGGAATTTCTCGCAATGCTGTATACCGTCCTGCTGGTGGCCATCTGCCTGATGATGGCGCTGCTGCTCTTCCGCAGCGGACGCCCCGCCGGCGGGCTGGACGAAGCCGACTGCGAAGAGCTGAAAGACTGGCTCGAAGAGCAGCTGGCCGCTCAGGCCAGAGAGTTCAACGCCCGTCAGGACGCCATCGCCCAGCAGAATTACGCCGCCATCCGCAGCGTCAGCGAGACGCTGCAGACGGCTGTGCAGGGCATGAGCACCACCCTTGGCCAGGGGCAGGACAGCCAGCAGCGCATCCTGGAGCGGCGTCTGCAGAGCCTTGAGCAGGCCAACAACCAGCAGATGGAGCAGCTGCGCCGCGCCATGGTCGAGAGCATGACGGCGTTGCAGGCTGAGAACACCCGCAAGCTGGACGAGATACGCCACACGGTGGACGAGCAGCTTCAGGACGCTTTGCAGAAGCGGGTGACGGAAAGCTTCAAGGCCGTCAACCAGCAGCTCGAGCAGGTGTACAAGGGCCTTGGCGAGATGCAGTCCCTCGCCGCCGACGTGGGCGGCCTGAAGCAGGTGCTCTCGGGCGTCAAGACCCGCGGCATCCTCGGCGAGATCCAGCTGGGCGCGATCCTGGAAGAGATCCTCGCCCCGGAGCAGTATGACACCAACGTCGCCACCATCCCGGGCAGCACCCAGCGGGTGGAGTACGCCATCCGGATGCCGGGCGCAGACGGCGGCAGCGTCTGGCTCCCCATCGACTCCAAGTTCCCCGGCGACACCTACGCCCACTTACAGGACGCCTACGCTTCCGGCGACGCGCAGGCCGTGGAGGATGCCCGCCACGCCCTCGAGCTGGTGCTCCGCGGCGAGGCCAGAGACATCCGGGAAAAGTACGTCGAGCCGCCCTATACCACGGCGTTCGGCATCCTGTTCCTGCCCTTTGAGGGCCTGTATGCCGAGGTGGTGAACGCGGGGCTGCTGGAGGTCTTGCAGCGGGGCTATCAGGTCAACGTGGCAGGCCCCAGCACCATGGCGGCCCTGCTGAACAGCCTGCAGATGGGCTTCAAGACCCTCGCCATCCAGAAGCGCTCCGGCGAGGTCTGGCAGCTGCTGGGCGCGGTGAAGACGGAGTTCGACAAGTTCGGGCAGGGCCTCGCCAAGATGCAGCAGCGTCTGCGCCAGACCGACGAAGAGCTGGACCAGCTCATCGGCGTCCGCAGCCGGGCCATCAGCCGGAAGCTGCGCAGCGTCCAGAGCCTCGACGAGGCCAGCGCCAGCGCCCTGCTCGAGATAGACGATATGAACGAGCTGCCGAAAGCACTCTCTGAGACCAGCGAAATATCTGACCAAGTTGGGAAATAATGACGCTGATACGGCATAAAACAAACTTGGTCAACGTGACCAACTTCGACCTGCCTGACCAAGTTGGAACTTGGTCAGCAAAAGCAACTTGGTCAAACTGACCAACTTCAAATAATAAACGTAAGTATGTTATTATATTGGAACTTGGTCATATAACCTACCGCAGTAGAACGTCATTCGGCCATCCGGCCTGATAAATAGTTGACGAAGGCGGAAGACTGTGCTATACTGAGAACGTTTCCTGAAATAATTGCCAGCCATGGCAGACCATACACAAGATAACAGAGAGGAAATGTGCTTATGAGCGTAAAGAACATCAGCAGCGCCATTCTGGGCGTGGGCGTGGACGATACCACCATCGATTTGTTTGAGAGCCAGTACCCGGTCCCCGCCGGCATCAGCTACAACTCCTACGTCATCCGGGACGAGAAGATCGCCATCCTCGACACCGTGGACGACCGCGCTACCGACGAGTGGATGGCAAACGTCACCGAGGCGCTGGCAGGGGAGAAGCCCGCCTACCTCGTCGTCCACCACATGGAGCCGGACCACAGCGCGAATATGGCCCGCCTCGCCGCCCTCTACCCCGAGATGCAGGTGGTGGGCAACGCCAAGACCTTCCAGTATATGGAGCAGTTCTTTGGCGCAGAGGCCATCGCCAAGGAGCGCCGTGTCGTCGTGAAGGACGGCGAGAGCCTTTCGCTGGGCGCCCACACCCTGACCTTCGTGTTCGCGCCCATGGTCCACTGGCCCGAGGTCATGATGACCTATGACGCTGAGGACAAGGTGTTTTTCTCCGCCGACGCGTTCGGTAAGTTCGGAGCGCTCGACACGGACGAGGATTGGGCTTGCGAGGCGAGAAGATACTATTTCGGCATCGTCGGAAAATACGGCGGGCCGGTTCAGACGCTGCTCAAGAAGGCTGCCGCTCTCGATATCGCCGTGATATGCCCGCTCCACGGCCCTGCGCTCACCGAGAACATCGGCTATTATCTGAATCTCTATGACATCTGGTCATCCTACGGCGTCGAGAGCGAGGGCGTCTGCATAGCCTATACGTCCGTCTACGGCAACACGAAAAAGGCCGTAGAATATCTTGCCGAGCAGCTCAGGGCGAACGGCTGCCCGAAGGTGGCGATAAACGACCTTGCCCGCTGCGACATGGCCGAGGCTGTCGAGGACGCGTTCCGCTACGGAAAGCTCGTGCTGGCGACGACCACCTACAACGGCGGTATATTCCCGTTCATGCGCGAGTTTATCGACCATCTGACCGAGCGCGGATATCAGAAGCGCACCGTGGCGTTCATAGAGAACGGCTCATGGGCTCCGACTGCCGCGAGGAACATGGCGAAGATGCTTGAAAACAGCAAGGATATCGAGCAGGTCGGCACGGCGACTATTCGTTCCGCAATGACCGACGAGAACAAAGCTCAGCTCGACGAAATTGCAAAGAAGCTCGCATAACAGCAGAATAGAAAGAACTGCCGAGCCCGTAAAAAGGCTTCGGCAGTTTTTATTTTAATATAGACCCGAGCTTGCAAAACACGTCTTTCGTCTCCGGCAGGAACGGGACAAGCTGAAAATCATGGAACAGCCCGTCGTATTTAAAGAGCTTCGCGTCTATGCCGGCTGAAAGGGCATTTGCAAAAGCCGTGTCGGTGTCGCTCTCTCCGACCTCCGCCGTTCCGCAGAAAAACACAGTCGGCGGAAAGCCCGAAAAGTCGGCAAATGAGACGGAGAGATACGGGTCCGAAAGGTCATGCTCTCCGGCATACTTCGGGCGGCGCCTGAAATATGCTTCGTGTTCGTGAAAGCTCTCCTTCTTCGCTATGCCGTAAAACGGGTCGCTGTGGCAGTTGCGCTCATAGGATTCGCCGCAGGCCGTCATATCGCCCCAGAGCGAAAAGCAGACGAGCTTTTTCGGCATCGGTCTGCCGGAATCCCGAAGCTTTTGCGCGAGGGCGAGCACTAAGTTTGCGCCGCTGCTGTCTCCGACGGCTATAACATTTTCGGGCTTTACGCCCTGCGACATCAGCATATCCCACGCTGACATTACGTCATCGAGCTGCGACGGAAAAATATATTCGGGCATAATTCTGTAGTCGACGCTGTATACGGCGGCCCCGCCCGCGGTGCGGCTGTATTTCAGCGCAAAGCGGCGGTAGAGGTCGATAAGCTTTATTTTGAAGCTCCCGCCGTGAATATGAAAAATCACGGTATCCGTTCCCGCATTTTCGGGAACGAGACTTTCCACAAAGCATTCGCCGCATGGCGTGCGGGTCAGGGTGCAGCCCCGTGGCGGCCTAAATCTGCTGCGGCTGTTCTCGGTCGCCGCACCAGCGTTTGCGCTCATGTTTTCGTTTTTTATGAAGCGCGAATGGAACGCTGCGCTCAAAACGGCGCTCATTATTTTTGCGGTAACGGAAGCCACGGTCACACTTCCTTTTCGAGCACGGCGTTCATGTTTTTGACGAGCGGATTCATGATAAACGGGATGAGCGTGCCCGCCTTTATGAAGCAGTAGACCTCGTTCCACAGCCCGTAAAACGCAAGCTTTTGCTCCGCCTTTTCGCTCGCACCGTACTTTTTGAGATAAGTATCGCAGAGAAAGAAACGCTTTCCGCTGAGATTGTTGAACTGAAATAAATCATATTCACGGTCGGCATACATGGAGTTGAGCGGATCGATAAAGCCCGTTATCTCAAGTCCCTTGCCGACCATTATGTTGCCGACATTCAGGTCGCCGTGTATGAGACAGGCGTCGGAGACGGGCTGAGAGAATATACTTGAAAACCTGTCCCTCGCGCGGGTCATGGCCGAGACGATCTCGGCGGACAGCTGCCCGTTTTCCGAGAGCTTTTTTGCGGCGGAGTAGACCTCCTCCATGAACGGCTCATAGCACTCGCGCCACGACGAAAAGCAGGGCTTCACCGTGTCGCCGAATTTGTCGCTGCGGCACTCGTGTATATCATGGAGCGCGTCGGTCACTCTGTCGGCAAAGTCAAGCCGTGCGCTCTTTGCATACAGGAGCTTGCCGAATGACATAAAGAGCGTTTTGCCCTCGATTTTATCCATAATATAGCAGTCGAACGGTATATCGCCGTCGGCGCAGCGGGAACAGAGAACTTTAGGCATACGCACGCCGCAATTTTCGGACAGAAGCCGCAAATCGTGCGTCTCTTTGCCGAGCATCCCGTCGACGCGCAGGAACTTTACGACCGCTTCGCCGCCGTCGCGGAGAGTCACGCCGACAGCCGTCCCGAACGAGCCGCCGCCGAGATTTTTTGTTTTTACGCCGCTTTTGCCGAGTCCCTCTTTGCAGACGGCGAGCGCATATTCCGCCGCCTTTTCGCGCTCAAGGGTTTTCGGGGTTACTCTTTCGACATTCATAACACCGCTCCGTTTCGTATTTACTCAATACGATTCTATCAAATTTCAAGCAGATATAAAATATCCCGGGGACGCTTTTTTCTATCCCCGGGAAACTTTATTCGGTCATTTTTCTGTATGCGCTCGGCGTCATGCCGTAGAAAGCAAAGAACTGCTTATATAACCCCGACGGGTTTGTATACCCCGCCTCGCGGGCTATGTCGTCTATTGAGAGCTCTGTCACGTTCATCAGCCGAACCGCTTTTTGCAGCTTGTATGACAGGAGCAGCTCCGAAAATCCCGAGCCGAGGCGGTCTTTTATCATTCGCCCCGCATATTTTGTACTGTAACCGAGCGCTGCGGCAAAGCCTTTCAAAGACGCGGAGCCGATATTCTCGTCAAAATAGCGGTCAAGCTCATCTGCAAGCTGCTTGTCGAAGCTCTCCGCGGAGCGCAGAAGCTCAATAAACAAAAGCGAGAGACAGCTCTCGATCGCGCGCTCCGAATATTCCGCGCCGCCGTAGTATTCGCCGAGCAGACGCATGACAAGAAAATTTACCCGCTCCGACGTTCTGTCAAACACTGTCAGCTCATCGCCCAATTCCAAGCCCTCGGCGCATTTTTTAAACAGCTCTTTCGGGATAACCGTTTTTATTATATTATCCCCCTTGCGGCTCTTTTCGAGCGAATGCACCGTGCTGGGCGGAAAGAGGCACGCCTGACCTTTTTTGAGCGTCAAGCTTCGCTCGGGGCTTTTGAAATGCTGAACGCACTCGCCCGACAGAATATATATGAACTCGTAGAACGAATGCCCGTGATAATACGGACGCTGGCAGGCGGTGTGTTTTCGCATATGAAATTTTTCGGATTTTCTCGTCGGGATGAACAGCTGCCCGTCCGCGCCGAGAGTTTCGAATGTAGCCTCGTCAAAGCCCACCGAAATTATTTTGTCCGCCTCTTCAAACTCCTCGGCAATCATGTGCCTTACGGCCTCCTCCGAGAGCGCGGTGTTATAATCCTCGCGCTCGTGGCGGTCGAGAAGTCGGGAGAATCCGCTGTTCGTCATAGAATCACACCCTGTCTAAGGTTCATTTACTCAACTTATAAAAACTCCGCTATGGTTGCGAGAAACACTTCCCCGTAGCGAATGGCTTTTCTTTGACCGACTCCGGAGACCTCCATGAATTCGTCCCGGGTTTTCGGCTTTATGCGGCACATATCCATAAGCGTTGCGTCGCTGAAAACGACATACGCCGGTACGCTCTGCCGCATGGCGAGGCTCCTGCGCAGCTCCTTGAGAGCGGTGAGCAGCTTTTCGTCCGCAGGGGACAGAGCCGAACTTTTTGCCGACGAAGCCTTCTTTTTCTGCGGGATTTCGAGCATCATGCGCAGAGTCTCGCTGCCCGTTAAGACGCCGCGGCTTTTCGGCGTGAGTCTCAATATGGGGTATTCGTCGCCCTCGGCTGTCATATATCCGTTTTCGCAGAGGTGTTCGATGATATCGCGCAGCCGCTTTTCGGTGCAGTCCGCCATTATGCCATAGGTCGATTGGCGGCTGAGCCCGGCGGAAATCAGCCGCTCGTTCTTGCTGCCGCGAAGAACGTCGCAAATGACCTTCTTGCCGTAGCGCTGACCCGTCCGCGCCACGCATGACATTATCTTCTGCGCGTCGACAGTGATATCCGTGTTCTCGTGGTTTGAAAGGCAGTTCGAGCATTTGCAGCACCGCTCGGGGCTCTTGTCGCCGAAATATTCAAGTATGAATTTGCGCAGACACTTGTGCGTCGTGCAGTAAAAAGTTATCTGTTTGAGCCGCTCCCTGTCGCGGCGCCTGACCTCCTCTTGCTCGTCCTCGGTGAGATCGGGGTTCGGCTCGGAGTTGTTTATCAAAAACTGATTTGTCCGCACATCCTTTGAGCTGTAAAGAAGAATGCAGTCCGCGTTTCTTCCGTCGCGCCCGGCGCGTCCGGCCTCCTGATAGTAGCTCTCCATATTTTTCGGCATATTGTAGTGGATGACGAACGAGACGTTCGACTTGTCTATGCCCATGCCGAACGCATTTGTGGCAACCATTATCGGCGCACGGTCATAGACAAAATCGTCCTGATTGAGCCTGCGCTCGTCCTCGTCGAGACCCGCGTGATAGCGCGTCGCGGTGAAGCCGTTTTTGTTCAGCAGCTCGCACACTTCCTCTACGCCCTTTCGCGTCGAGCAGTAGACTATGCCGGACTCGCCCTTACGCTCTTTTATCAACTTCATAAGTGCTATGGATTTCTTATTCGGATGCATGACCGAGAAGAATAAATTTGGGCGGTCGAAGCCCGTTGCGACAACGAGAGGGGAGCGAAGCTTCAGCAGATTTTTTATATCCTCCCTGACAGTGCCCGTGGCTGTTGCGGTGAACGCGCCGACAACGGGGCGCGAGGGGAGAGACCCGATAAAATCCGGAATTTTAAGATAGCTCGGGCGAAAATCCTGCCCCCATTGCGAGACGCAGTGCGCCTCGTCCACCGCGACCATGGATATGCTGAGGCTGCGGCATATTTCGAGAAAGGCGGGCGCACAAAGCCGCTCGGGAGCAACATAAATTATCTTATACTTGCCGTTTTTCGTGTTTTGCAGCACTTTCAGATACTGCGCGTGAGTAAGCGAGCTGTTGATATATGCCGCGGCGACGCCCGACTGGACGAGTGCGCTGACCTGATCCTTCATCAGCGAAATGAGAGGGGAGACGACTACGGTAACGCCCTCGAACATCAGCGCCGGCACCTGATAGCATATCGATTTTCCCGCACCCGTCGGCATTATGCCCAGGACATCGCGCCCGCCGAGCAGGCTGTCGGTTATCCTGTCCTGTCCCTCGCGAAAGGAATCGTGACCGAAATATTCTTTTAACACGCCGTACTTGTCCCGCACGCGCTCGCCGCCTTAAACTTTGATTTATGACATAATTATACTCCGAACGGCAGAAAACATCAAGGCGATAAATGCCGCAATCGCTTTAAAACGCGCGTCGTTTGCCTGCGGCACTGCGCTTGTCACGGTGTAAATTGCGAAAAAATTGCTTTTGTGCGGATTTTTGTGTAAAAATGACAAAAATTATTTGTCAGCTATTGACATATTTTTTTAAATAATACATAATAAAACTATGAAAAACAACGCAACACTGTACGGATATCGGTTGCATATGTTTTTCAGGGGTTTGTTTATTTGATTTGAACGAGGTGTTGTGAAAAAAAGGTGACAGTATGAAGAAATATCTGATTATCAACGCAGATGATTTCGGGATGTGCATGATCGCAAATGAAGCTGTTGAGTCGCTGTTTCTCAATGGCAGGCTTCGTTCCGCCACGATTATGATGCCCTGCGAGGCGTCAACCGCGGCGATCGGCTTTGCTCTTGCACATCCCGAATTTTCAATCGGGGTGCATCTCACGATGACAAGCGAGTGGGACACATATAAATGGAGACCGCTCACTGACGGCAAGAGTCTTGTCGATGAGAGCGGATTTATGTGGAAAACGGCAAAGCAGGTTGAAAAAAACGCAAAGCTTAAAGAGCTGCGAGCCGAAATTTGCGCTCAGGTTGACAGGGCGCTCTCGCTCGGACTCAAGCCGTCGCACCTTGATAATCACATGGGCTCGCTCTACGGAAATCAGACTGGGCGGCTTTCGCTGCTCATGATGACGCTTCGCATCTGCGGGAAATACGGCTATCCGTTTCGTCTTTTTATGAAAGCCGACAGGGAGCTCTGCCCGAGGGAGATACCGTGGGCGATATACAGAGTCGCGCCCGTTATCACGTCTTTTCTTGCGAAAATAAACCACGTCGTCCTGCCCGATTATTTGCTCTTCCCCGATTGGGGCGAGCCCGGAATCAAGGACAGCTACGAGAAATACCGCGAGCGGATGCTGTATCTTTGGACTCACATTCCGCCGGGAGTGACAGAGACGTTCGTTCATCCGACCAAGGAGAGCGATGAAATAAAAGAAATCACCGAGGATTGGCGGGACAGGGCGTGGGAATACCGTCTTATGGATGACCCCGAAACCGAAAAATATCTGAACGAGCACGGAGTGTATCTTATCAGCTACCGTGAGCTTACGGAAATGAGGCGCAAAAAGAACAGCCACAAAACATAAAATTAAAAAGAAGGGAGCCCTCAGCTATGAGTAACGCAAAAGCACTGAAAAGAATTCCGTCAATAGACCGTTTCCGGGGTACTGTCATTTTCTCGATGATAATTTTTCAGTTCATTGAGTATTTTAAGAACCTCGGAGCAGCGGCGAATATTGCTCTCCATGCGCCCAAGGAGGACGCGTTCTATATTCTGCCGAATTTTGCGATCGCGGATATTATCGCGCCGATGTTTATTCTTGCAATCGGACTTACCTACATTCCGTCGCTGAAAAGGCGCATTGAGCGCGACGGAAAGAAAAAGGCGAGCATCCACTTTGTCGGACGTTATCTGACTCTTATCGGCATCGGAATGACGATGGACGGGGTGAACGACCTGCTCGGAGGAAAAGATAACCCCATTGAAAAGGTCTGCAAGATTGTCTCTCTGACAGTCGTGGTGCTTCTGCTCCTTTACGGGGTGCTGCGTCTGTTTAAGGCGAAGAAAATAGCCCATTATATCGGAGTTGCGCTCGGAGCGGTTGTAGTTTTATACGGCGTTTTCGGAATAGTTCTCGCGGCCGTCAACGGCGTTATGCTCGTTAGCGGAAAGACCGGAGATTCGTACCATCATTGGATGGTGCTGCACCATATCGGCTTTGCCGGACTTGTGGCGCTGCCGTTTGCTCTGATAGACGGGAAGAGGGCGACGCTCATCCGTTTTATAAGCGCGGCGGTGATCCTTGCGCTTTTCACGCTGTTCCATGAGGCGAGCTTCTCATGGACTCAGTTCCCGAACAATATGGAGCTTATCGATAAGGTAGCCGACGGCGGAATACTCGGCGGCTTCGCGTGGGGAGCTATGCTTATACTGTATCTTGCGTTTTCCGATTTGTACTATAAGGGCAAAAAGCAGTTCGGAATCGCGCTCGGAGTTTTTGCGCTGATAACGGCGGGAATAACCGCAGGCGTATTTGCGACTCTGCCCGCGGGCACAGACACATGGGCGGGAGCCCTGAGCTCGTTCCTGCCGATAAACAAAGGCAGCGTCAGCCCGTCGTATGTTATTATCTCCGCATTCCTTTCTCTCCTGACGTTCTCGATTTTCGATCTCTTCAACGGCTTTATGCCGAAGTTCGATCCGCTGCGCTGGTGGGGCAAAAACCCGATTCTCATGTACTGCATAGAGTTCGCGGTAATAGGCGGATTGACTGTTGCACTGGAGGATTTCTTTAAGACAGCTTCCGTGCCGGTATCGGTGCTGATAATCGCGGCGGTAATTGTGGCGTTGACGTCTCTGACATATGTCCTTGACAAGAAAAATATTATTGTCAAGCTTTAAGCCGACCTTGCTCTGTCGGGACAGTATCAGCCGGTTATAACCGCTGCGGCGCATAATTTGCGCAAAAAACAGAAGAATGCGGCCTTCATTTCTTTAATTTAAACATAACTGTCCTCCGAACGGCAGAAAACAAAAGAAAATCGGCGGTGTCGGGCATTCGATACCGCCGATTTTCGTAATAGCTTTATACTGTTTCAAGGAATGCTTTTGTGAGCATCTTGTTCTTGAGAATACCCTTTGTGCAGTCACGCAGGGCTGTTCCGAAGCCTATCGGGTCGTTTTTGTAGGCCGGCTTCATTGAGGGGCTGAGCGTAATTTTGCGCACGCTCCAAAGCATACAGAGCAGTTCGTTGTTGCGCGCATATACGGCGAGAACGGGGTCCATATAGCCGTAACCGGTGAGGTTTGTATACGCGTCCGTGATAACCATTCCGTCGAAGCCCCACTCGTTTCTGAGCAGGTCAACGAGCAGCTCGGGCGTGCCGCCGCACCATGTTTTGCCGAGACGGTTAAACGCGCTCATTATGCCCTTTGCGCCGCCCTCCTTGACGGCTATTTCAAACGGCTTGCAATAGATCTCTCTTATTGCCTGCTCATTTGACCGGACATGAATGCCCATTCGTGCGGTCTCCTGGTCGTTGAGAGCGAAATGCTTGACAGTTACTAACAGTATATACAAAAGCAACCGCGTGGGCGGCTGCTTTATGTCTTAGATAGATTATATGAGCTTATTCATGCGACTCGTCTTTTTCGTCGAGTCTTTCATGCAGGGCTTTATTCTCATTTTTCAGCTCTTCGAGCTCATCGAGAATATCGTCGCTGCGGGCGCTGCTTTTGAACGAATGTATGAGCACGGTGACAAATGTAACTACGGCCAAAATATAAGTGGTAGAGACCATCGCATCATTGAAGTCGGTGCCTGGTGCATATTTGATAATCAAGTGAAACATCAACAACACGGCAATCACGATGCCGATGGTTATTTTTTGCCATTTCCTCATAGAGATGCCTCTCTTTTTTTAAAACTCTGTAGAGTAATCCCATTTCAAAGGACAATAATAGTCTTTATGGGATGTAGTAAAATCTTTTTTATAATAAAATTCTTTATTACTTGTGTTTTTTATGTATTGTACTCATAATAGCTTCAGTTGAATTTTGTCACCTCCATATGGCAATTGTAACTATCAACATAAGAATACCATTTAAACAAATAAAAGTCAAAGTTTTTATCAAATATTTTCTAATTTTGTAATTATACACAAAAACACAGCAAACGTATTGTGCAATATAGCAAAAAAGGCAGCCTTTCGACAGCCTTTTGTTAAATCTGATTTATTCCGCGACTTTCAGTGTCAGCTCAAGTATGCGCTTGACGCTTGTCTCAAGGTCGGCA
>OHEZ01001105.1_pt1 | contig 12542 bp, 10 predicted proteins | sample 1567391 | NCBI WGS metagenome assembly OHEZ01 (sample SAMEA3879518, study PRJEB24766) | human gut metagenome | biome: human-associated habitat; feature: feces | place: USA | collected 1985/1987
TAAAATTCCAGGCAGCACTGCACGCCGAAGCGGTCACGCAAAGGCGCCGCTATCGCGCCCAGGCGCGTGGTAGCGCCGATAAGCGTAAAATGCGGCAGGTCCAGACGCACGCTGCGCGCCGCAGGACCTTTGCCGATAATAATATCTAAGGCAAAATCCTCCATAGCGGAATACAAGATTTCCTCTACGGTCTTGGACAAGCGATGGATTTCGTCAATAAAAAGTACATCATTGTCGCCAAGGTTGGTCAGAATTGCTGCCAAATCTCCCTGACGTTCAATCGCCGGTCCGCTGGTAACGCGGATGTTGACATTAAGCTCATTGGCAATAATGTTGGCCAGCGTAGTTTTGCCCAGACCCGGAGGCCCAAACAGCAGCACATGGTCCAGCGCTTCGTGGCGGGCAGCGGCAGCCTTAATGAAAATAGACAGATTATCCTTTACCTGCGTCTGACCTATATATTCATTTAACAGACGCGGACGCAGGCTGTACTGCCAGCCATCTGCTTCCTGTTCCGCCCCGGCAATAATTCTATCATCAAATTCCATAAGTTCCTCCTAGTAAGCCTTGTGCAGCCTACTGCTGCAGGCTCAAATACCGCCAGACTATTTATCTGTGGGAAATTACTTCATCATCAGCCTTAAGGCCTGCTTCAGAATTTCCTCGCTCGTCTTGGTCTCTGCGCCTTCGATTTTCTTGATTACGGGCATAATCTCGCTGTTGCTGTAGCCCAAAGAAGCAAGTGCTTCGATAGCCTCCGCTACGGCGCCGCTGCCACCGGCAGCTACTGCTTCGCCGAAGCTGTCACCGCTTTCGGCAGCCACGGGGCCAACCTTGTCCTTCAATTCGAGCAACAGACGCTCCGCCGTCTTTTTGCCGATACCAGGCAGCTTGGTGAGCACCTTGATATCACGGCTTTGCACCGCCAGATAAAAGGCATCAGGCTTGACTGCGGATAGAATACCCAAAGCCATCTTGGGACCTACGCCGCTGATGGTCAGCAGCAGCTCAAAGAGGTCATAATATTCCCGGCTCAAAAAGCCGTAAAGAACAATGGCATCCTCGCGCACCGCCGTGTGGATGTGCAGGCGCACTGCTGCACCCTGCGTCAGTTGAGCAAGCTGTGCTGCTGGCATGAAGACACGGTAGCCTACACCGCCTGCCGTTTCGATTATGCAGTTGTCGATGCCCAGGCAGTCCACAGTGCCCTTCAATGAACCTATCATTTATCTGCCCTCCTGCCATCTGCGCGTAGACGCAGTGTTAATACCGCAGATTGCCGCTGCCAACGCATCGGCCGTATCATCCGGTTTAATTTTTTCGCGGATATTGAGCAGATGCATCACCATATAGATAACCTGCTCCTTTGTCGCACTGCCTGTGCCTACTACCGACAGCTTAATCTGCATCGGCGTAAATTCCATCACCGGCAGTCCCTTGTTGGCCGCAGCCAAAAGCACAACGCCGCGCGCCTGGCCGACAGGAATCGCGGTAGTAACGTTGCGGTTAAAAAACAGCTTTTCGATACTCAGCAGATCCGGCTTAAAGTGTTCGATGATATCCGAAATATCATCGTAAATCTTCTTCAGCCTCAGCTCCGGCAGCATGTCCTTATCCGTCAGCACCGAGCCGTAAAAAATGGGGCGCAGACGGTTGCCTGTCATATCTACCAAGCCATAACCGCAGATAGCGGTACCGGGGTCAATTCCTAAAACCAGCATAAAAAACCTCTCAAAAAACAGAAAGCAGACATCAACTGCCTGCTTTCCTTTCTGCAACTATGCTTCGCGCACATTGCAGTTACTTCGTAATAATAATATTATTCCTCGTCGTCTTCCGGCAAGTCAGCGTTGGTGTAAACGTCTTGTACATCATCGCAATCATCCAATGCGTCCAGCATCTTCTGAACCTTTTCAGCATCCTCACCGGACAGCTCAGCCATAGTATCGGGAACCATGGTGATTTCGGACATTGCAACTTCAATATTGTTATCAGCCAAAGCCTTTTCTACATCGTCATAAGCAGCCGGATCGGTGATAATTTCGAAGCCGTCTTCGCTGCTCTTGATATCCTCAGCACCTGCATCCAGAGCGATCATCATCAGATCATCCTCGCTCACACCGGTTTCGGCGCTAACTGCGAAGATACCTTTTTGTTTGAACATGTAGCTTACGCAGCCGCTGGCACCCAGGTTGCCGCCGTGCTTAGAGAATACGTGACGCACATCGGCAGCGGTACGGTTACGGTTATCGGTCAGGCAGCTGACCATCATAGCAACGCCTGCAGGACCGTAGCCTTCATAGGTAATCTCTTCGAAGCTTTGGCCTTCCAGAGCACCTGCACCCTTTTGGATTGCACGTTGAATGTTGTCTTTCGGGATATTGTTAGCCTTAGCCTTGGACAGAGCCAGCTTCAGCTTCATGTTACCGGTAGGATCTGCACCGCCCATACGAACGGCAATAGTGATTTCACGGCTGATTTTAGTAGTGATTTTGCCGCGCAGAGCGTCAGCCTTGCCTTTTTTATGTTTAATGTTCGCCCATTTAGAATGTCCTGACATTGTAAATTCCTCCAAACTTTCTCTTTGCCATATTTATTTAAGCATTTACCATAATATTTTACCACGCCGGCTGTGTTTTTTCAACAGCAAACGCCGACATACAGCTTTATTTTGCAAAAACATCCTTAATACTGTCATAATGCAAAAAGATTCCCTGTTGCGCCAGCTCCTGAATCTCCTCCAAGGTCGCCAGCTTGTATTCCAGTGCCTCATTAGGGCGGATTTTTACCTGCTCCGGTGCAAAGGGCAGCGTAAAAAGATAGCAGTCAACAAAATAATTATCACCCTCGCCCGGATTTTCACGATGATAGGTCAGAGCCGGTCCGCCTGCGCAGGCCGAAACATCAAGACCTGTTTCCTCCCACACCTCGCGGTTCACAGCCTCGCGTGAGCTTTCACCCGCCTGCACCGCACCGCCGGGAACCTCCCACCAGCCGGCAGCCCAGGCCTTCGTCAGCACGCGTCTGGTAACCAGAAAGCGTCCGTCTGTGTTGCGCACAACGCCAAGCACCGTCAGATGATACTCGCCGTCCTGCAGTATCCAGTCGTTCTTTTTCATTGTCCGTCCGGTAAGACGGCGTTCACTGTCATAAATATCCCATTGCTCCATTGTAATTCCCCCCTCTTAAAGCAAGCGCGGCAAATATTTGAAAATCAGCCAAAAGCCACAGGTCATGGCGAAGGCAATGCTGCCGCTGTCATAATCTATATAACCGAGATACAGGCTGTTTAAGCCCGTAACAAAAATCATATTCAGCCACATAAAGCCGTAGGCCCATAATAATATCTGTACCCACAGCGGCGGCTTTTTATAGAGATGAGGCTCATTATTCTTTGTCATGCTTATCTTCCTCATCTAACAGCTGTACAGCATCCAGCTGCTTCTGCAAACGTGCTGTATAGCGCTTGGTGGTATGCAGAGCGTTCTGCCCCTCCTCCAGCTTTTTGGCTGTTTTATCAAGAGCTGTTTCCAAGCCGGCAAGCTCCTGCTTAACCTTGTTCAGCAGCTGCCAGACTTCGGTAGTACGCTGCTGCACCGCCAACGTGCGGAATCCCAGCTGCAGGCTGTTCACCAACGCCGCCAGCGTCGTCGGCCCCGCTACGCACACTCTGAACTTCAGCTGCAGCTCCTCTGCCAGTCCCGGCAAGGCCAAAGCCTCCGCAAACAGGCCCTCACTCGGCAGATACATTACGGCAAAATCCGTCGAATACGGCGGGCAGATATATTTTTCGCAGATATCCTTCGCTTCGCTCTTCAAGCGTCGCTCCAGCTGCTTCGCCGCTGCATCCGCCGCCTGCGTATCACCGGCCTCACGCGCTTGCTGCAGGCGTTGGTAATCCTCCAGCGGAAACTTGGCATCAATCGGCAGCAGCACCTCCTGCTCCCGCTGCCCCGGCAAACGCAAGGCATATTCCACACGCAGGCCGCTGTGCGGACGCACCTCAGCATTTTCTACATATCTTGCACGGTCAAGAATATCCTTGAGGATATTGCCAAGCTGCATTTCGCCCCAGGTACCGCGCCGCAGCTCATCCACGCCACAGGAAAGGCTTTGCATCTGTCCCAAGGACTGGTGCACCTCGCCCAAGCACTTGTTAACCTGCGCAAACTTCTGCTCCAGCGATTGATTAAGGCGCTCGTCCACAGTCATGCGGATGCGCTCCAGGTTCTGGTCCGTCATATCCGCCAAACGCGCCACCCGCTTATCAATCTGTTCGCTCAGCCTGTCGCTCGCCGCCTGGTTTTCCAAACGCGCTGCCCGCGCCAGCGTGCTCTGCTCGCCGCGCAGGTCGTACATGCTTTCCGCAAGCCTGCGCTCCAAAAGCTCCAGCCGCTGCGCCGTCATATCCGCCTTCGGGCGTCCCTGTATCAATAATATTATCACACCTGCCAACAGCAGGGCTATGACAATCATCAAAGCTATAGCTAATGTACTCATTTCTTTTATAGTGACCTCCGTTATTTTTTTATTATAACAGAAAATCCATACATAGCCAACATATTAACGAACAAAATTTTCATATTTAACAAGATATTTTCATAATATCACTTTTTTAACAAAATCAGCTTACATCTGCGCCCAAATCGTGTATAATATATTCATACATTATCTATTCCAAAGAGGTATTACGTTATATGATAGATGAAAGTCCTAATCTCAATTCTGCTGATAAAATTCTTGAAGCCGCAACCAAGCTGTTTGCCATGGACAGCTTCGCTGCCGTGTCCATCAAGCAGATTTCTGTTGCCAGCGGCGTCAACAGCGCGTTGATTTCCTATTATTTCGGCGGCAAAAAGAATTTATATCAGGAGGTTTTATATACCGAGGCAGAAAAATTTCTGAAGCTGCAGGATAAAATCCGCCAGCAGCCAGGTTCACCGCTAACCAAGCTGCGTACCTATGTAGACGGCATTGCCGAAATGCAGCAGCAGAACCCCTATAACATTCATCTGATTTACCGCGAGCTGCTTACTCCGCAGCCCATGTTCGAAAATTATGTGCGCAGCAAGCTGTACCGCATCCATCAGTTCATGACGGAGCTGGTTGAGGAAGCGATTGCCTGCGGCGAAATCGTTGCGGATATCAAAGCAACCCACGTTGCCTTCACGCTGGAAGGTATTATTATGTTCTTCTTTTTAATGCACAGCCATGTCTGCGAGCTGGGCAATTTCAAAAACGGTACCGAGCTGGATTACCTGCTGCAGGCGCTCAACACCTACCTTGCATCACTTAGTAAAAAATAAATATATTCCTTAAATAAAGCTGCTTCAAAGCAGCTTTATTTTTGTTTACAACTTTGTTGCTTGACGCTATCTTCTTTAGAACCTATAATTTAATTGAACGATTAAAAATTTTTCAACGATAAAACTATTCTGCAAGGGAGCTGTTAAATCATGCAGTCTATTATGGAAAAACTTCCCAAACTTCCTGATAAAAAGAAACTTGTTGCCGGAGCTGCCGTTGTCGTACTGGCAGCCGCAGGCTGGCAGCTTTACAGCAGTATTACGCATAAGCCGCAGGAGGCAAACTACATCCCCATCGTCCGGACAATGACGATAGGCGAAAGCATTGTCGATTCCTCTGCTGTTTATCCCGGTGAGGTGCGCGGGCGCTACGAAAGCCAGCTGGCCTTCCAGACTGCCGGCAGAATCGCTTCCCGTCTTGTCAACGTAGGCGACCGGGTGCATGCAGGCCAAATTCTGATGACGATTGACCCGAAGGATGTAAACCAGAGCGTGGAAGCAGCCAATGCACAGCTGGCATCCGCAGTTGCCAACCAAAAGCTGGCGGCAGACAATGCGGCGCGCTTTAACAAGCTGTATGCCGGTGGTGCTGTAAGCGAAGCAACGCGCGACCAATACAACACCCAGCTAGAGGCAGCCAATGCTGCGCTGCGCCAGGCACAGGCCAACGCCAACGCCAGCGGCAACCAGCTTGGCTACACGCAGCTGACGAGTGATGCCGACGGCGTTGTAGCAGCCATCACCGGCGAAGCAGGCCAGGTAACGGCAGCCGGTACGCCGATGGTCACCATCGTGCGCAGCGGTGAGCGTGAAATCCAGATTAACGTGCCGGAAAACGTCAAACTGAGCATCGGCCAGCAGGCAGAAATCAGCTTCTGGGCGCTTCCTGATGTTACGGCGAAGGGCACTGTCCGCGAAATTTCGCCTATTGCCGACAGCATTACACGTACTTATAAGGTGCGCGTTGCTGTGCCGCAGCTGCCTGCAGAAGCCAAGCTCGGCATGACTGCCAAGGTAAGCTTTAAGGACGCTGCGGCAGCAGCGGACGAGCTTGTTATCCCCGCTACCGCGCTGTATCAGGTAAACGGCAAGACACAGGTCTGGCTGGTACGCAATAACCGCGCTGTGCTGCAGGACGTTAAGGTTGCCGGCTATATAGGCAACAACGTGCGTCTGGCAGGCGGCTTAAACAAGGGTGATATTCTGATAACCGCCGGCCTCAGCAAGCTTGTCGATAACCAACAGGTGCGTCTGACCAAAGGCGGTGATATCTGATGTCAAACAACGAAAAGCATCATGCCAACTGGGCAGAATGGGCTATTAACCATCGCCAGTTAGTTTACTTCTTTGCTGTGCTTGTGCTGATTATGGGTATGTTTTCCTTTAAATCGCTCGGACGCAGCGAGGACCCCAGCTTTGCCGTCAAGCAGATGGTAGTATCCGCAGCCTGGCCCGGCGCCAGCGCCAAGGATGTTGAGATGCATCTGACCAATACGCTGGAAAAGCAGATTCAAAGTCTGCCGCAAGTTAAGAAAATCACCAGCTATTCGCGCCCCGGTGTCTGCGTTATTACGGTAGCGCTCAAGGATGAGGTTCCCGGCAACACGGTACGTCAGCGCTGGCTGGAGCTGCGCAATATCGTCAACGACGGCAAAAAGGACTTGCCGTCGGGTACCGTAGGTCCGTTTTATAACGACCGTTTTGATGATGTTTACGGCAATATCTACGCAATTACCGGTGACGGCTTCACCTATGAGGATATGCGTAAATACGCCGAAAAAATCAAGCTCGACTTCTTCAGCGTGCCTGATGTCAAAAAGGTTGAGCTGGTAGGTGTTCAACCGGAGAAAATCTTCGTGCAGATGCAAACCGCCAAGCTGGCACAGCTGGGACTGGATATCAACAGCATTGCCAACACCATCAAAGCACAGACCTCGGTCAATGCCAGCGGTATGATTGAGGCCGATACAGCCAACTCCTACCTGCGCATTACCGGCAGCCCCGACAGCGTGGAAAATATTGCTGCCATCCCCATCAATGCCAACGGACGTGTCTTCCGCCTGGGCGATATCGCAACCATCACCCGCGGTTATGCAGACCCGCCGGAAACAATGATGTACTATAACGGCAAGCCCGCAGTCGGCATCGCACTTTCTATGGAGGACGGCGGCGATAACATTAAGCTTGGCGAAAATCTGGCCAAGGAAATCGCCCGCATCCAAAAGGAGCTGCCGCTCGGACTGGAGCTTAATCAGGTTGCCAACCAGCCTGAGGTAGTAAAAAAATCCATCAGCGAATTCTCCGAAAGCCTTTACGAGGCAATTATCATCGTGCTGGTAGTCAGCCTGATGACACTCGGACGCCGCAGCGGTTACGTAATTTCCTGTTGCATCCCGCTGATTTTGCTAGGCTCCTTCTGCGCCATGTTTGCTTTGGGCATTGATTTGCATAAGGTATCCCTGGGCGCACTGGTTGTTTCCCTGGGTATGCTGGTCGATGATGCCATCGTTGTCGTTGAGCTGATGGAGGTAAAAATGTCCGAAGGCATGCCGCGTAAGGAAGCAGCCTCCTATGCCTTCAAAACCTGCGCCTGGCCGCTGCTGACAGGCACCACCATCACCTGCCTCGGCTTTATGCCGATTGCCTTCTCCAAGGCCAGCGCTTCGGAATTTGCCTACAGCCTCTTCCCGGTTATGACCGTAACACTGATGCTGTCCTGGCTTGTTTCCGCAACCCTGGCACCGGTATTGGGCTATGAATGGATACGTCCCACTGTTATCAAGCAGGAATCTTATGACAACAGCTTCTACCGCGCCTTCCGCAAGCTGCTACACTGGGCCTTGGGACACCGCATTACGGTTATCGGTATTACTCTGGCGATGCTGGGACTTTCCATGTTCATGCTGCGCTTCGTCAGCCAGGAATTTTTCCCTGCCTCCGTACGTCCGGAGCTGTTGGTAGAGCTTAATATGCCGGAAGGCAGTTCGATTAAAACTACAGATGCCGCAGCACGCAAGCTGACGAATCTGATTAAAGACGATAAAGAATTAGACCATGTTTCTACCTACGTAGGCGAAAGCGCACCGCGCTTTGTGCTGGTAATCGACCCGGTACAGCCGCGCGATAACTATGCACAGCTCGTAGTTGTAGCCAAAAGCGTTGAGGACCGCAAAAAACTGGAGAAGCGCATCAGCGAGCTTGCCGCCGAGCAGCTGCCGGAGGCTATAGTCTACTCCCGCTCAATTCCGCTCGGTCCGCCTGCTCCCTATCCTGTTATGATCCGCGTCAGCGGCAACAACGACGCGCAGGTTAAGGAATATGCGCAGAAGGTGCGCAAGGTGATGGCCGCTAATCCCTATGTCAACATGACACGTCTTGACTGGTTGGAGCAGACCAACGCCGTTAAGCTGAAGGTCGACAATGACAAGCTGCTGCAAATGGGGGTCACACGTCAGACTGTGGCCAACGCTCTGCAGGCCCAGGTATCCGGTTATACCGTAGCAACCTATCTGGAGGGCGACCAGCAGATTGGTATCGTTTTCCGCCTGCAGCCTGACCAGCGTGCAGATATTTCGCAGCTGGAAACTATTTCCATTCCTACGAGCAAGGGCGCTGTGCCGCTGTCACAAATTGCGCATCTTGATTACACCAGCGAGGACAATATCATCTGGCGCCGCAACCTGCGTCCTACGATTACCGTCAACGGCGGTATTGTTGACGGCGTTACCGGCAATGATGTCACCAAGCAGGTGTATAAGGAGCTGGAGCCGTTGCGCAAGGAGCTGCCTGCCGGCATGAGCATTGAGGTCGGCGGTTCGCTGGAGGACAGCAACGATACATTGAATTATCTGATGAAGCCTATACCGCTGATGATGCTGCTGATTGTTGTTCTGATTATGCTGCAGATGCAGGATATACGCAAGCTGCTGGTTATTATGCTGACGGCGCCCATGGGAATAATCGGCGTTATCTTCGGCCTGCTGCTGTTTAATTCCGCGTTGGGCTTTATGGCGGAGCTGGGTATTCTGGCGCTCACCGGTACGATTATCCGTAACAGTATGGTGCTGGTTGACCAGATTCAGCAGCATCTTGATGCCGGAATGGAGCCTGCCAAGGCGATTACGGAATCGGCGATTGTGCGTTTCCGTCCGATTATGCTGGCGGCCTTCACTACGGTACTGGGATTGATTCCTATGTTCGCCAGCCAGTTCTGGAATGCGATGGCTGTAGCTATTGCCTGCGGCCTGACCGGTGCAACGCTGCTGACGCTGGTGGTACTGCCGGTGCTGTACGCGATTGTGTTTAAGGTTAAAGCAGAATAGAGCTGAGATTGGTTTATAAGAAATTACTAAAACCCATGTCCCGCCGAAATCGGCAAGACATGGGTTTTCTGTGTTCTCAGTGCATGCTTTAAGCGCGTGCGCTATTTTATTATCTTCTGCAGTATGCCTGCATCTGCTCCAGCAGGAAGTCAGCTCCCTTTTCGCCCATAAACGGCAGATGGGTTGCCACAGCGCTGTTCATAAACGGTGCGCTGATAAGCACCTTCGTGTTATCGGCTTTCGCCTGCAGCAGCGCCACATCATCTGCCAAAACAAGCGTATCACGCAAGCCACGAATTACCTGCAGCCAGTCGCTTTCCTCAGCGTAGGCTTCCACATCTGCCGCAGGCTCGGCAATCGCCTTCAGGCTATGCGCGCACATTTTGTGCAGCACCGTAATCCCTCCCTGCTCCAGGAAGGCACTCACGCCCTGCACCAAATCATAATCGCCCTTAACTACAGCCTTTTTTGGCTTGTTGTTACCCATCATAGTGAAAAGACTGAGTCTGGAAAGGCTCTTTTCCTTCATTCGGATGCGCATTAAGACCATAGCATCAGGTTCCTTGCCTACAGCTTCCCCAACCTGCTCCAAAAAGCTCAAAACAGCACTGTACCCGTAGGGAACGGCGTAAACATACGGCGTGCCGAATTTTTCCTGCAGGCATTTGGCAGCGGCAAGACCTTCGTTGCCCAGCACAATATTTACCTGTGCAAGGCCCATATCCTCCAGCTCCTCCACGCTCGTGTCGCAGCAAAGGCAGGCATTACAGCTCAGTCCCAACGCTTCGCCAAGCAGGCTCTTAATCTCCCAGATATCGCTTTCCATGCGGTACCGCCACATAGAGGCGCCAATAATATTATACACGCCTTTTTCTGCGGCAACGCCCTTTTTCGGCAGATTGCGCACGAGCAGCTTATATGTTTCTGCCAAGCCGATACTGTAATCACCGCGGAAGCCTCCCTGTTCAAAGGCTACCAGCTTGGCCTTGACCTCATTTTGCATATAGCGGCACACGCCCTTGATGTCAGTTCCGATGACGGCAGTCACGGAAGAGGCTACGACGAAGATAACCTTCGGCGCATAGCTTTCATCCAATTCAACGATGGCATCCTCCAGGCGTGTTACGTCACCCATTACAACATCGTCCTCGCTCATATGCGTAGTGAACATGCGGTTTTGAAAGCGCAGGCCCAAGCCGCCGTATAAGCCCATGCTGTAATGCGTAGTACCCGCAGGGCCGTATTCCAGTACAATAGCTCCCTGAACGGCCAGAAGGCTCCAGATAATTCCCATTCTGTCCGACGGTGTCGGTAAAAATCTAACTAAGCTCACAGGCCTGCCTCCTTTCTGAATACTTTGGCATCAGCCACAGCCTGCTGCAAAATTTTCAGCAGGAAGGTGTTGCATTCAAAGCCCAGCATTTTTCCTGCCGGGTCGCTGTGCAGTTGCGCAATTCCCTTGCGGCGCAAACGTTCACCAAATTCATGTCCTATGTAAATCCACGGATGCAGTACATCATAAACATATTGCAGCGGTGCTATATTAGCCGCCTTGCAGACATACGGGTCGGTAGTCGCCAGAATGCCTTTGATATCCTCAAAATGCTCTTGGCGCAGCTTGTTGCTCTGAATCAGCTGCGGCACAAGGCCTAAACGGCACAGATAGTTGTTAAGCTCAAAGCAGTCGTACTGCGTATTGCCGAAAATATACGGCACCCCCTGCATAACAGGCATTGTTTCCTGCTCCAACGCCTTGCATTCGTCGAATTTTGTATTGACCTCCGCAGGCAGCGGCAGCGCCAGATAAGCAAACAGATGCTGATAGGCCTGCAGAATCTTTTCCGGTGCGGCAAAGCGGTTGAAGTAAACATAAGGAATGTTATACTGCTCCTGCATAGCCTGCGCCAACGGCAGAGCAATATCATTGACAACAATATTGACCTTTGCTGCCGGAGCATGACGAATATCATCACTTGTGCAGCCGCTTGGCAGCTGTACGCCGATTTTCACGCCGGACTTTTGCAGCAGTGCATAGAGCTCCGTATCCGCAAAATCACCGAAGCGCTGTCCCAAAACATTCACGCTGCCATCGCACTCCTGTGGCTGCATAATGCTTTGGCAGGCAGTAATGGCACGTTCGAAGCCAGGGAAATGATCCTCACATTTAAAGTGCTCGGTATGCACCGCCATTACCGGAATGCTGTACTGCTTTGTCAGCTCCTCGGCAATGGCATCATAATCATCACCGATAACCTCAATAACGCAAGTAGTCACAAGCATTACACATTTAGGCTGATATTCCGCTACAATCTCTTTGAACGCCTTGTGCGTGCTTTCAACACTGCCGAATGTAACATCGTGGCTGTTCAACACTACAGAAACACAGCGTCCGTTAATACCACCGTAGCGGTCGCTGAGAGTCAGGCTTTTAGTATAATAGCTGCATTCATCCGTACCGACGATAACCAGCAGGCAATCCTTAATACCGCCTGCAATCATAGCAGCACCCATCAGCGGACAATGAGTGCCGGGAAACAGTGCCGTCGTCAATTGTGGAATGTCCTTAATCGTCTGCACCTTGCTCAAACGATTCAGACGTCCTAAAAGCTCGTTACCATCAATGCCTACAGCCTGCGGTGGCCCGCTCAGTTTTTCCTGCAGCTTGCGCCTTGCCTTTTCTTGTAAATCCATATTTTTCTCCTATTCCTCTTCGTCCTCACTCATAGCCAAAACCCGTTCGGCCAGTTCGTTATATACCTGTACCATAGGAGAATCCTTCACAAACTCACTGACGGTACCGCCCTGATTTTCGGCAATCTGGATATCGCCGCTGCGCGGAACATACTTCACAACCTCGGTGCCGATTTCCTCCGCAGCCTTTGCTACCAGCTCCTGCTCGTTCTCAATGTTTTTG
>OHEZ01001120.1_pt1 | contig 12395 bp, 10 predicted proteins | sample 1567391 | NCBI WGS metagenome assembly OHEZ01 (sample SAMEA3879518, study PRJEB24766) | human gut metagenome | biome: human-associated habitat; feature: feces | place: USA | collected 1985/1987
TAACTCCTTAACTTCCTTAACTCCTTTAACTTCCTGATATGCGAAAGTTCAGTAAGATAAATTATGGATATACAAATAGAAAAGAAAAAATATCTCGTGCCTCGCAAGTACTGGGCATGGATTGGCGGAGGAGCGGTTTTGATTGCAGTCCTCATTTGGTTGGGATTGAGCAATTTCTCTTCCACCCTGAAGGTGGATAGAAAGGGATTGAGCATCGGAACCGTAGAGAAGGCGCAGTTCAACGATTATGTTTCGGTGGATGGACAGGTGGTTCCTATCTCCGTGGTACAGATCAGTTCCGAGGAAGGCGGTATTGTTCTGGAGAAAGTGGTGGATGAAGGTGCCCACGTAAACAAGGGCGATGTAATCGTGAAACTGAGCAATTCGAATCTCGATCTGGAGATTCTGAATGCCGAGAGCGAACTTGCCGAAAAGCAGGACATGCTTCGCAATACCCAGATTTCGATGGAGCAGGACCGCCTGAACAATAGCAACGAGGAACTGTCGCTTTCGCAGGATGTCATTACCAAGCGCCGCTCCTATCAGCATCAGGAGGCGTTGCACAAGGAAGAACTCAATTCGCGCGAGGAGTATCTGAAGGCTAAGGAAGATTACGACCTTGCCGTCAAGAAGCATGCGCTCATCAGCAAGCGATTGAAGAAGGATGCCCAGTTGCGCCGTTCGCAGATGGATCAGATGGGCGATAATCTGGAAGCCATGCAGAAGAATGTGCAGCTGGTTCGCCAGCGCAAGGAGAAGCTGAACATCCGCAGCACCATTTCGGGTGAGATAGGCTTGCTCGATGTGGAACTGGGACAGAGCATCCAGGCTGGACAGAAGATTGGAGTCATCAACGACCTCAGCGATTTCAAGGTGCAGGCGCAGGTGGATGAGCATTACATCGACCGGGTAAAACCGGGACTTATTGCCACTTTCGACCAGAACGGCAAGCATTATCTCCTGCAGGTCCGCAAGGTTTATCCCGAGGTAAGAGACGGCAGGTTCCGTATCGACTTCATCTTCAAAGGCGTTCGCCCTGGCAACATCCGAACCGGTCAGACTTATTATGTAGATTTGCAGCTCGGTCAGTCGAAGCAGGCAATAATTATCCCTAAAGGCACGTTTTATAGTGTAACGGGTGGTCAATGGATCTTTGTATTAGACAAGAGTGGCAAGAAGGCTTATCGCCGCAAGATCACCATCGGTCGCCAGAATCCTCAGTATTATGAGGTAATTGAGGGCTTGGAGCCGGGCGAGCAGGTTATCGTTAGTGGCTACGAAGCCTATAAGGATAATGATGTATTAGTTTTTAATTAGTAGTGATTAGTTAGTAGTGATTAATTAGTAGTGATTAGTGATAAATTGGGCTAACGCCCTTGAAACAGGATATTTGATATGAATCATATTATTAACGCATTCAAGAATCTGCCTCGAAGGGGCCAGCACAACTTCGTGAAGATCTTGTGTCTCTCGCTCGGATTGGCAATCAGTTCGGTAATTATTGCCGAGATCTATTTCGAGCAGACTTACGATACGTACTTTCCAGGATGGGATAGGACGTATCAGATTTCGGAAGTGGGAACGATGGGAAGTGACGCAGAGGGGCAGACCCCTTTTTCCTATTTTGCAACATCAGGAGCCACAGCCCCAGGCATCAAGCAATATGCTCCTATGGTGGAGGCTGCAACACGAGTGGTAGATATTGGAGAAAACCAATGCAACTTGGAAAACCAAAAATCCATTTCTGCCAATATATTACTGGCAGATAGTTGCTTCTTTGATATGTTCCCACAAAAGATATTAGTGGGCAAAGCAAAGGATGTCCTCTCTCGTCCGCTCTATTGTATGATAGATTCCAAGATGGCTGCAAAGATTGGTGGCAATGTGGTAGGCAAGCATTTTATAATGCCAAAACATCCCGGCATCACTTTCACGATAGGTGGTGTGTTCGAGAGCTTTCCTTGGGGTGCTTCTCTACATGACGAGCAAGTTCTTTTGTCGCTAAGCAGTATCGGGGAAGTTTTGGGGTATGATGGAAGAAATAATTGGTTAGGCAACGACTGTTATAGCTCCTATATCCGATTGGCTAAAGGATGTCAAGCGAGCGAACTTCGTCCATACGTTGACAAGATGAGGAAAGACCATTTCCCTTTTAAGGAATGGAAACAATCAGGAATATCTTTGGATTATGATTTTACGGTTCTTAGCAAAGTATATACCCAAAATTCTTACATCAAAATGATGGGGTGGATTATGGGAATCATCGCTTTTGTGCTACTCTTTACCTCCGTGATGAACTATCTGCTCATCATCGTGGGCAACCTTGTGTCTCGTTCTCGTGAGATGGCGGTGCGCAAGTGCTATGGTGCAGAGCCGAAGAACATCCATGCGATTATCTTCTCCGAGGCTTTGGTGCATGTTGGGTTGTCGGTGATATTGGCTGCTATCCTCGTCTTCCTTTGCAAGGGAACGATAGAGAATTTCCTTTCTGCTCCTGTAAGTACATTGTTGTTTAATCGTGGCAGTTGGATATTGGTTGCCATTTGCGTCCTTGTGCTTTTGGTTGGCGGCTTGGTGCCGGGATGGCTCTACAATAAAATTCCAGTGGCGATTGCATTCCGTGGATATAGCGAGAATCGTAATCGTTGGAAGCTCGCCTTGCTCGGTATTCAGTTCGTTATCTCTGGCTTGTTGTTCAGCTTGCTCTTTGTGGTCAATAGTCAATATAATAAAATGGTGAATCTGAATCCTGGTTATGATTACAAGGATGTGGCAATCGTTTATGTAGAGGGAATCAAGCCAGACCAACGAATGCAATGCTTGTCGGAATTCAAGCATTTGCCGAATGTTAAGCAAGTGGCATCTACCTATTGTGTGCCACTGCAAAACTGGAGTGTAAATGGAAATAATTTGACTTTGCCAGGGGATGATCGTACTCGAATGATTATCCATGACACGCAGGGCGTTGATGACAATTACTTTGACCTTATGAGCATAAAGTTTGTACAAGGCTCTTTCTTCACGGAGCGAACGGATAGTAGTCGTCAAGTGATTATCGACGAGACTTTAGCGAAGAAGTTGACGAAGTTGGGGCATTGGAAAGACGGTGCTGTAGGCAAGAGAGTGTGGATTTCCGCACATTGCAACGAAAATGAAACGATGACAATCTGTGGTGTGGTCAATGATGTGAAGTATGGTACGGTCAGCACGGAAAATGCAGATTCAAGATCTGCTTCATTTGTTTATTTTTATTCAGCCACTCCTGCTTCTTATATGCTCGTCAAGTACAATGACTTGACAGAAGAGGCTTTGGCAGACCTAAGAGATAAGGTGCAATTGATGTATCCAAACAACAAAGTGGAGGTACTCGACTATGAGTCTGAGCTTAATGCGCAGTATGCTCCTCAGCTCAACTTCCGCAACGGAATCCTGGTAGCCGGCATCGTAACGATGATTATCGCCCTCTTCGGATTGGTGGGTTATACGAGTGATGAGGTGAACCGCCGTCGCAAGGAGATTGCAATCAGAAAGGTGAACGGGGCGAAGGTGAAGGATATTCTTCGCATCTTCCTGAAGGACATTATGAAGATTGCCTTGCCTTGCATCATCGTGGGCGACTTGGGGGCTTGGCTGATAGCCAGACAATGGCTGATGTCGTTTAGCGAGAAGATTACGATGACGCCTCTGCTGTTTATCGGCGTTACCATCATCTTGCTCGTCATCATCGGGCTTTCCGTCGTCATCAACTGCTACAAGGTGGCGAATAGTAATCCTGTGAAGTATCTCAAGGATGAATAAGTCTCCCACAGATTTTCACAGATGACACAGATTTAAGGGCGTATGCCCAAATTAAACATTAAACATTAGAAGAAATGATAAAAGTAGAGAATCTTTGCAAGTCTTTCCGCACAGAAGATGTGGAGACGATTGCTTTAAATAATGTATCTTTCACAGTAGAAGACGGCGAGTTTGTTGCCATTATGGGACCATCAGGTTGTGGCAAATCCACCTTGCTCAACATCCTCGGTTTGCTCGACAACCCAACTTCGGGAAAATATTTCCTGGGTAATCACGAGGTGGCAAACCTGAAGGAAAAGGAGCGTACGGATGTGAGAAAGGGAGAAATCGGATTTGTGTTCCAGAGCTTTAACCTGATAGATGAATTGAATGTAGAGGAGAACATCGAGCTTCCTCTTACCTACCTCAACATTCCGAAGGCGGAGCGCAAGGCAAAGGTGCAGGCGATTATGAAGCGAATGGCCATCAGCCATCGTGCCAAGCACTTCCCTCACCAGCTTTCTGGTGGTCAGCAGCAGCGAGTAGCCATCGCCCGTGCCGTGGTCTTTGGTCCGAAGCTCATCCTAGCCGATGAGCCTACGGGTAATCTCGATTCCAAGAATGGAGCCGAGGTGATGCATCTGCTTACCGAGCTGAACCACGAGGGCACCACCATCGTCATGGTAACGCATAATGAGCATGATGCCAAGATAGCCCATCGCACCATCCGCCTGTTTGATGGACAGATTGTGGAAACGGAGGGCAATCAGTAATTATTTGACTAAGTTTAATATGGTTTTTATAAAATCGTGTGATAAGCCAATAATTTCCAGGATGTCATTTTCGGAAATTTCGTAGGCGCAGTTGTAATCGGCTTTTTGCCTTAATTGGAACATACGGGCAAGGAAACTGCCATAAGAGATATCTACGATACCAGTCTTTACGAAGTGTAAGCTGAATTGGGTGTTAATGCCAGCATGAGTGTGGGCATTAACACCTTTTGCTATGAATAGAGCTTGTACGGCATGGAAGCAGGCATAATAATAGCGATTGGCTGCTAAATCCCAATGCTTTAGTTCAACCATTTCATCTGCTTGAGTTAAAAATCGCTTGGCTTTTTCTACTTGCAGACTGATTAATGTGTCTTTGTTTACTTGATCCATAACTTTTATATTAAACTAATGCCGTCTCGATTTACATTCTCGTAAAAAGGGGTGAAGCTATACGATTCCCATTCTTTCTTTGTGTAAAGAATTGGATTGATTTCTGTGCCGAGGTCGCAACCTAACAAGACAAACGGGTAACTTACTTTGTCATAGTCTGTTTGTTCCAGTTTGTCTTTGTCTAAAAGGATAAGAATGTCCCAGTCTGAATCGTTGCGAGCATCACCTCTCGCTCTTGATCCATACAATATAGCCTTGCTTCCTGAAGGAATAGCAGATTTAGCTATATCTTTTATCTTTAATATGATCTTATCGTCGGTTGACATAAGCTTAATCTTTTATAATGGCAAAGATATGGTAAAAAAGCGAAAGTGCCAAACTTTCCTCCCCAAAATTATACTTTTTTATGGGATGATGATGCGGAAGGTGGTGATTCCCTGTGCCTTGTCCTGATGGAGCGAGAGACTGCCGCCGCTTACTCGCATGATTTGGCGGGAGAGGGAGAGACCGATTCCGCTTCCTTCCGGCTTCGTGGTGAAGAACGGGATGAAAATATGAGAGGCTACATCTTCGGGGATGAGGCCGGCGTTGTTGCTCACGTCGATGATGATGGATTCCTGGACGTTGGCGTAGGCTTTGAGACGGATAAATGCCTTCTTGCTTGCCGCGGATTGCAAATCTGCGGAGCGGCATTCCTGCTTGTTCCTACCCTGCTTATTTCCATCTTGCTTGTTTCTTTCTGCAGATAACTTTCCCTTTTCCTTGAAAGCTTCTACGGCATTCTTCAGAAGATTCGTTACCACGTGAGAGAGGAGGCTCTCGTCGGCGTAAACCAGCAAATCCTTGGGAGAAACTTCTATCTCTACTTCGTGGTTGCAGAGCAACGCCATCCTTTCCAGGAATGGTTCCACATAGAAAAGAGCAGGCTGAGGCTGGGGAACATGGGTAAAACGGCGATAGTTGTTGACGAAAGCCAACAGTTCGGTTCCTGTTTTGTGGATGGTTTCCAAGCCTTGCTTCAGGTCTTTATCCTCTGTAACCCGGGTAAGCAGAGTCTCGCTCAACGAAGTAACCGGCGTTATGGTATTCATGATTTCATGGGTCAGCACACGAATCAGTTTGATCCAAGAATCCACCTCCTGATTGCTCAGTTCGTGGCTCACGTCGCTCAGGGCGATGATGCGCACGTGCTTGTCTTTCAGCATGGCTTGCGTCTCATGCTTTGCCAGGTGTTCATCCTTCAGTTTTCCTTTTACCTGGTTCATGTGGGTAAGCACATCCGTATCGAGCAACTGGAGGGCTGCCTGATTATGTTGCAGGATGTTGTCGTGACTATCCACCACCAGGATGCCCGTATCCACCGCATTCAGAATTTGCTCGTAATATTTCTCCCGATCCATCTGCTCCTCTCTCGTATGCTGCAGGAAGAGCTTGATGCGGTTGAGGGACTGGTGTAGAATATTATCTTCCTTAAACCTCTTCTCCGTAGGAAAATTGAAGGAGAAATCCCCATTATCTATCGCATCAAAAAGGAAGGTTACCTTCTTGATGTTGCGGCGATAGTGGCGGTAAAGCCAGATGTTGACTGCTACTAAAACCACCAAAATCACCAATAAAACGATGATTGCTAACTGATTATTCATCTGATAACTAAAAATCCGTGTAATCTGTGTAATCCGTGCCTAAATTCATAACCCGTATCGCTTAATCTTATTATAAAGCGTCTGGCGGGAAATGCCCAGTCTTGCGGCTACCACCGACAGGTTTCCCTCACATTCCCTGATGGTTTTCTCTATCATTCGGCTCTCCATCTCGTCGAGCGTCTGAACCTCTTCCAGGGGCTTCTCTTTTCTCTGCTGGTTTCCGCCGTCAATATCTTCGGCAGAAATCATTCCGCCATCAGACAGAATCACGGCTTTCTCGATGGCGTGCTGGAGTTCACGGATGTTGCCGTACCATGGCAAACTGGTAAGTTTTTTCTCAGCCTCTTCCGAAAAACGGAGATTTAACTTATTATATAAATCGCCATATTGATGGAGGAATCTTTCTGCCAGCGGAACGATGTCTGATTTTCTCTGTCTCAGGGCAGGCAATTCCAGATGGATGGTATTGATGCGATAGAGCAGATCCTCTCTGAATTCGCCATCGTTTACCATCTGCTGCAGGTTGCGGTTGGTGGCGCAAACCAGTCGTACGTTGATGGGAATCTGCTTACTTCCGCCCACTCTTACGATGCTTCTGCGTTGCAGGGCGGTAAGGAGTTTTGCCTGAAGACCGTAGGATAGGTTTCCTATCTCATCCAGGAAGATGGTGCTGCCGTCGGCAAGCTCAAACTTGCCCTGTTTATCCACCTTGGCATCGGTAAAAGCACCCTTCACATGACCGAAGAGTTCGCTCTCGAAAAGGGTTTCCGTAATGGCTCCCATATCCACAGGCAGCATTTTCTTTCCACATCTTGTGGATAAACGATGTATCTCGTTGGCTAACACCTCTTTACCCGTTCCGTTTTCGCCCGTAATGAGGATGTTTGCATCGGTTGCAGCAACCTTTTCCACAATACTTCTCAAATTGTTCATAACTTCGCTATTTCCCCAATACATAGCGCTTTGCGCATCTTTTCCACCAGGTTTTCCACCATTCCTGTTAATAACGTTATCCACAGCCCTGTTCTTATCCCTAGCCTCTACCAGCGTACGGATCATCTTCTCGTTTTCAAAAGGCTTCACGATGAAGTCGGCGGCACCTTCCTTGATGCCTGTTACGGCAAGTTGAATGTCGGCATAGGCGGTAAAGAGTATCACTTCGGTTTTCGGGCTGAGGCTCTTGATTTCCCTGAGCCAGTACAATCCCTCGTTTCCCGAATTGATTCCGCTGGAGAAGTTCATGTCGAGCAGCACCACGTCGGGGTGCTCCTCTCTCAGTTTGGCTGGGATGGAGTTAGGGTTGGCGATGGTGATGATGCCATCGAATATGGGTTCCAGCAGCATCCTTACTGTAGTAAGAATGTTGCGGTTGTCATCAACAATCAATATCGTTCCTTGTTTCTTAATCATGGTGCAAAGTTACGAAATATCATCGGAAATGGGTAATGATTGTCTAATAATTAGACGAAAAAAAGCCGATAAAGGCATCAAAAGTGGCAGGAAGAATATTTTTTGGTGAAAACAAATGGCAAGTTTCCCAATTATTTTTGTACTTTTGCAACATTATTTTTTTAATAGGCGTACCCGATTCCAGGGGGATGTTGTATTATGAACAAAGTAGAATCATAAAAACAAGAAAAATGATGAAAAGAACGACTTCCCTTATACTGAGTCTTGTCTTGAGCATTTCCCTATTTGCTCAAAGCAGAGGTATGACCTTTCAGGTGCATAACGAAACGCTTACTTCCGTATTGAAGAAGATTGAAAAGGCGGGCGAGAAGAATATCCTCTTTGCCTATCAGGCTACCGACCAATATCGCGTTACTGCCAATATCCAGGCTAAGCGACAGAAGGAAGCTCTGGAGATGGTGCTGCAAGGGAAACCTTTCTCCTTCGTAGAGCATAACACCTATTTTGCCGTTCAATATACGGGCAAGACGACCCGGGTGGAACAGATCAAGGGCCGCGTAGTGGATGAGCACCAGAAGCCTCTGCCTTTCGCCAACGTGGTGTTGATTTCCTCCGTCAGCAAGGCTTATGTGGCCGGTTGTGTAACGGCAGAGGATGGAAGCTTCGTGCTTCCTTATGCCGATAAGGATGTGATGCTGAAGGTTTCGTTTGTGGGCTATAAGTCGCAGACCCTGGCCTGCAAGCCTACCATGCACATCGGTCTGCATCCCGACACCCAGCAGCTGAAGGCGGTAACCATCAAGAGTACCCGCCCCAATGTGGTGTACAAGGACGGTGCCTTCACCACCTTGGTATCAGGTACCATCCTGGGCGAACTGGGCTCTGCCGAAGATATGATCAGTCAGTTGCCCTTTGTTTCGGGCGAAGCAGGGAGTTGGGAAATTATCGGTCGTGGAGCGCCCGAGATTTATCTCAACGGCAGGAAACTGGAGAATCTGAACGAACTCAAGCGATTGAGCGCCAAGGATATTCTGAAGGCAGAAATCGTTACCGTTCCCGGAGCGCAGTATAGTTCCAAGACCAATGCCGTAATCCGTCTGCGTGCCGTTCGCAAGCGCGGACAAGGCTTGAGCGGAAGCCTTTATTCTGAATATATGCAGGGCCCTTATTCGCCTCATACTTTTGATGATGTGCAGTTGAACTATCGTACGGGCGGACTCGATATCTTCGGCGAAGTGGGAGTGGGATTGAATCGCTCGCACACCACCGCCCATTCCGAAACCCAGCTCCATACTACCAGCGACTGGGAATTCAACAGCCGCAGAACCACGAATGCCAATAGTGGAGATATTCTCCTGAACACGGGATTCAACTATGAGATTTCCGAGAAGCAATCGCTGGGTATGCGCTATGAGACAACCAATATAATAGGTAACAACTACACCCACAGCTGGGGAGCAACCGATGTGTGGGAGGATGGCAAACTGACGGAAAGCATGGGCGTAGATCTGTTTTCGAAACGCAAGCCCCATTGGTCGCATAGCGTGAACGCCTATTATAATGGTGATTTCGGCAAATGGAACATCAATTTCAATGGCGACTTCTATAACAAGGTGAGTCAGAGGTCCCAGACGGCGATAAACGACGGACAGCTGGATGCGGAATCAGAGAGCAAGGTGAGGAGTAATCTCTATGCTGCCAAGCTGGTGGTGTCGGGACCTTTGTGGAAGGGTAGGCTTTCCTTCGGAACAGAAGAGATGTTTACTAACCGCCACAACGACTTCACCCAGAGCGGCTTTTCTGCAGATGCCTTCAATCTCATCCGTCAGTCTATCTATGCCGGATTCCTGGAGTATTATCTGAACATCGGACACATGAACTATGGAGCCGGTTTGCGATACGAATACCAGAAGACCGATTATTACGAGAAGGATGTACTGCAGGCGGAACAGAGTCCCAGCTACAGGGATTGGATTCCATTTGCATCCATCGGCTACAGCAAGGATAATCTGAATCTTGCCTTCTCCTATCGTCTGAACAAGTACAGTCCTATCTACGTCATGCTTCAGAGCAGCATCGACTACGACAGCAAGTACGAGTACTATTCAGGTGACCCTCATCTCAAGCCTCAGAAGCAGCACAGCTTCAATCTCTCGGGCAATTACAAGTGGCTGTCGTTCATGGCTTACTACAATTATGTGCTCGACATGTACATGACCTGGTACAAGCCTTACGACGAGGTGAACCATCCGAGTGTGCTTTTGGAGACGATGGCTTCGGTGCCTCATTCCTACTATTGTGGAGCCAATATCCGTGTGGCGCCTTCGTTTGGAATCTGGTATCCTAACCTCACGGCGAGTGTCTTCTACGGTCATGATAATGTAGATCATCTCAATATCCCCGAGTTTGGCAAAAACCAGCCTCAGTTTACATTCAGCATGAACAACAATCTGAGGCTTCCTCACCGGTGGTTCATGAATCTTTCGGGCAACATCAGCACGAAGGCAGAGATGGGAATCGGAAGGAGAAAATGTACGGGCAATATGCAGTTCCGGGTTTCCAAGAACTTCATGAAGAATGATGCCCTCAAGGTGATGTTTGTTGTGCAAGACCTCTTGCATACAGGATATTATTATTCCGAGGCAAACGGCACGCAGTCGCATCGCACGTTAACCCGATATGCAGATAATCAGAAAATTCTTATGAATGTGAGATACACATTCAACGCAACAAGAAATAAATATAAAGGTAGTGGCGCAGGACAGAGCGAAAGACAACGACTTTAAGCAGCTATTCCTGGAAATGTATCCTCGATTGGTGCGTTATGCCGTGTCCCTTTTGGGAGACGGCAACGAGGCCCGGGACGTTGTGGGAGATGTTTTCGAGAAGGCGTGGAACCAATTCTCCTCCTTGCAGATGGAAACAAGGAGGAGCTGGCTCTACGCATCGGTGAGAAATGCCTGCCTCAACTGGCTCAAGCACCAGCAGGTGGAACAGACCAACGTAGAGGCGCTGATAGAGGCCACCCGGTATGATATGAGTACCCGGTATGAGGAGCACGAGCGCCTGCTGCAACAGGCGGAGCTGATAGCGAGGGAGCTGAAGGAACCCACCTGCACGATTCTCCGCCTCTGCTATTTCGAGCATCTCACCTATCAGCAGGCAGCCGACAGGCTGGGCATCAGTCTCAACACCGTGAAGAAGCATATTTCCAAGGCACTCGCCACCTTGCGCGAGCGAATGAAGCATACAAACATAGAGAATTAGGAGGAAAAATCATGAATAAGAATCAAGATCAAAAACTGGATTATAGAATGGATCCTGTATCAGAAAATGTTTCTGAGAATGCTTCTGAGAAAGTTTCAGAAAAAGTTTCTGATGCCCGGCTTTCCCAGATATTCGGGGAAGCCTTGGGCGATGAGCCTTCGAAGGAGGAAACGCTGGCGGCTTGGGAAGCCTTCGAGCAGAAGCATATTTCTTCAGAGAAGGAACATCTACAGAAGGCAAAAGATGAATTGTCTGAGAAAAAGATAGATAAAGCCCGAATCCTGACTTGGATTACGGCATCTGTTGCAGTTGCGGCAAGCTTCTTCCTTTTTATTTACCGTTCATCCCAGGAGATTTCTCAGCCTATGGAGTTCTCCATGGAGCTTTTCTCGGAGGTCACTTCTCCCAAGCAGGTGGAGCAGACCCTGAGCGATGGCTATTGCGTGGTTTCTACCCCGGCAGCAACCACCACCTTGGTAACGCTGAGCGATGGCACCAGGGTGATGCTCAACGCCAATTCTACGCTCGAATATCCTGCATCTTTCGATGATGCAGAAGTCCGGGAAGTCCGTCTGAAGGGCGAGGCTCATTTCGAAGTAACCAATAACCCTCATCGGCCTTTCGTGGTAAAGGCGGGTGAGATGCAGACGCAGGTGTTAGGCACCATATTCGACGTGAAAGCCTATCGCAAGGATGCCCCAAAGGTAACCTTGATGGAAGGCAAGGTGAAGGTGAGCAATGCCGATACGGAGGTAGAGATGCACCCGGGGCAGACTGCTACGCTCCAGTCGGATAAGATAGTAGTGTCTAGGGCTTCCTCTTCAGTCTCCGACTGGCTGGAAGGCGATTTCGATATGGATCAGGTTACGCTGGCAGAGGCGATGAGCGACATAGGAGCCTGGTACAACAAGACCGTAGTCTTCCAGTCCCAGGCGAATATGGATAAGCTCATCCACTTCCGCTTCTCCCGCAGGGCAAGCCTGCAGGAAATCATCACGGCGCTGAACGAGATGGGTGTGGCAAAAGTCAGAATGGAAAAGGGCAAGATCATGGTGCTTTAAGCCATGATTTTGCCTATTCCTATTCCATCTCCCATATTGGCATAACCTCAATCCTTATCCCGTCTCGTTCGAAG
>OHEZ01001137.1_pt1 | contig 12244 bp, 6 predicted proteins | sample 1567391 | NCBI WGS metagenome assembly OHEZ01 (sample SAMEA3879518, study PRJEB24766) | human gut metagenome | biome: human-associated habitat; feature: feces | place: USA | collected 1985/1987
TCCCGTGAACGTTTCTGGGCAAAAGGCATGGAGCAGGATAAGATCAATGCTTACATGACTCTGTACACCGCACTGGTGACCGTTGCAAAAGCAGCAGCTCCGATGATTCCGTTCATGACAGAAGAAATCTATCAGAACCTTGTAAGAAGCGTTGATAAAGACGCGATTGAGAGTATTCATCTCTGTGACTTCCCGAAAGTCGAAGAAGCATGGATCAATAAAGAGCTGGAAGACGATATGGAAGAACTCCTCAAGATTGTTGTTCTTGGACGTGCAGCAAGAAATACTGCAAATATCAAGAACCGTCAGCCGATCGGACAGATGTATGTAAAAGCTGATTTTGAAGTACCGGAATTTTACAAAGACATCGTAAAAGATGAATTAAATGTAAAGAATGTAACATTTACACAAGATGTTCGTGACTTTACTTCATATACTTTTAAACCTCAGTTAAAGACAGTGGGACCAAAATATGGTAAAATGTTAGGAGGTATTAAAGCAGCACTCGATAACCTCGAAGGAAATGCAGCAATGGATGAGTTAAATGCTACAGATGCCCTGAAGCTTGATATCAATGGACAGGAAGTGACTCTGTTCCGCGAAGATCTGTTGATCGAATCTGCACAGATGCCGGGATATGTATCTGAGAATGACAACGGAATTACAGTTGTTATGGATACAAACCTTTCCGAAGAACTTCTGGAAGAAGGATTTGTACGTGAGATCATCAGTAAAGTACAGACCATGCGTAAGGAAGCCGGATTCGAAGTTATGGATAAGATCGCAGTATCTTATGAAGGTACAGAAAAAGCAGAGAAAGTATTTGCAGACAATGCATCTACGATCGCAGATGAAACACTTGCACTGGAAGTTACAAAAGCAGTACCAGCAGGCTATACGAAAGAGTGGAAGATCAATGGAGAAGCTGTAACGATCGGTGTGGAAAAGAGATAATCAAAGCCCAGTTTGTTAGAAGGGAAGTAGAAAATGTATAATCCAAGATTTGAAAAAGACGTATTTAAAAGAGATGTACGGAACAATGTAAAGACATTGTTCCGTAAGGAAGTAGAAGAGGCAACTCCGCAGCAGTTGTTCCAGGCAGTTTCTTATGCTGTAAAGGAAGCCATCATCGATGACTGGCTTGCAACACAGAAACAGTATGAGAAAGACGATCCGAAGACCGTATATTACATGTCCATGGAATTCCTGCTCGGAAGAGCTCTCGGAAACAACCTGATCAACATGACGGCATATAAGGAAGTAAAAGAAGCTCTGGAAGAGATGGGAATCGACCTGAACGTGATCGAGGACCAGGAGCCGGATCCGGCACTTGGTAACGGTGGACTCGGACGTCTGGCAGCATGTTTCCTGGATTCTCTTGCAACACTGGGATATGCATCTTATGGATGCGGTATCCGTTACCGTTATGGTATGTTCAAGCAGAAGATCAGAGACGGCTATCAGGTAGAAGCACCGGATAACTGGTTAAAAGACGGCAACCCGTTCGAGCTTCGCAGACCGGAATATGCGAGAGAAGTACGTTTTGGCGGAAATATCCGTGTGGAATACGATGAGACAGGAAAGACACACTTCGTTCAGGAGAACTATGAATCTGTAATGGCGATCCCTTATGATTATCCGATCGTAGGATACGGCAACCACATCGTGAATACACTTCGTATCTGGGATGCAGAAGCGATCGTAGACTTCCAGTTAGATTCTTTTGACCGTGGAGATTATCACAAAGCCGTTGAGCAGGAGAACCTTGCGAAGAACATCGTAGAAGTGCTTTATCCAAATGATAACCACATCGCAGGAAAAGAACTGAGACTGAAACAGCAGTATTTCTTCGTATCAGCAAGTATCCAGGCTGCAATTACAAAGTTTAAAAAGAAACATGGTGATATCAGCAAACTGCCGGAGAAAGTAACATTCCAGATGAACGATACACATCCGACAGTAGCAGTAGCAGAGCTGATGCGTATTCTTCTTGATGAGGAGAATCTCGGATGGAATGAAGCATGGGATATCACAACAAAATGCTGCGCATATACGAACCATACGATCATGGCAGAAGCACTTGAGAAATGGCCGATCGATCTGTTCTCAAGACTCCTTCCACGTATTTATCAGATCATCCAGGAGATCGACCGCCGCTTTGTCGAGCAGGTAAGAGCACAGTATCCTGGTAATGAAGAGAAAGTAAAGAAGATGGCGATCCTGATGGACGGTCAGGTTAAGATGGCACATCTTGCGATCGTTGCAGGCTATTCTGTCAACGGTGTTGCAAAGCTGCATACAGAGATCCTGAAGAACCAGGAACTGAAAGATTTCTATCAGATGATGCCGGAGAAGTTCAACAACAAGACCAATGGTATCACACAGAGACGTTTCCTTATGCATGCGAACCCGCTGCTTGCCGACTGGGTAACAGAGAAGCTCGGCACAAAAGAGTGGATTACAGACTTATCCAAGATGAGCGGACTGAAGGAATGGCTGGATGACGAAGAGGCTCTGAAAGAATTCATGACGATCAAGTTCAAGAACAAAGAGCGTCTTGCAGCTTACATCAAAGAGCACAACGATGTAGAAGTAGATCCAAGATCAATCTTCGATGTACAGGTAAAACGTCTGCACGAATACAAACGTCAGCTGCTGAATATCCTGCATGTAATGTATCTGTATAACCAGATCAAAGAGCATCCGGAGATGTCCTTCTATCCTAAGACATACGTCTTCGGTGCAAAGGCTTCCGCAGGATATATCCGTGCAAAAGAGATCATCAAACTGATCAACTCAGTTGCGGATGTGATCAACAATGACCGCAGCATCAACGGCAAACTGAAAGTTGTATTTATTGAAGATTACCGCGTATCGAACGCAGAGCTGATCTTCGCGGCAGCAGATATCAGTGAGCAGATTTCTACTGCTTCCAAAGAAGCTTCCGGAACAGGTAACATGAAGTTCATGATGAACGGTGCACCGACACTCGGAACGATGGACGGAGCGAACGTAGAGATCGTAGACGAAGTTGGAATCGACAATGCATTTATCTTCGGACTGAGTGCAGACGAAGTTATCAACTACGAGCAGAACGGTGGATACAATCCATACGATATCTACAACAACGATCCGGATATCAGAAGAGTGGTAGACCAGCTGGTAGACGGAACTTATGCAAACGGTGATAAAGAGATGTATCGTGACCTTTATAACAGCCTTCTGAACAATCAGGGTGGTGCAAGAGCAGATATGTACTTTATCTTAAAAGACTTCCGTTCTTATGCAGATGCACAGGCCCGTGCAATGGAAGCTTACAAAGACACAGACAAATGGGCTAAGATGGCTCTTAAGAATACCGCTTGCTGCGGTAAGTTCTCGGCAGACAGAACGATCCAGGAATATGTAGATGATATCTGGCATCTGGATAAGGTTATTGTCAGAAAGAAATAATATGTTTGCTTTAACACCTTAAAGCAGATGGTAGAGAAACAGCAGAGAATGATAAAAAAGTTCTCTGCTGTTTTTGTGATGCTGGAAACAGGAAGATATTTTTGATAAAATAAGAAAAGATAATCAGTTTTGACAGAATGGAGGAATACAAGATGCTGAAAATATTTTTTGGGGACAATCCGGGAGACAATTATATTTTTAATCCTGATGTGTTCTTCAATAACACATATGAAGATGAGTGGATCACATCAGAAACTTCCAGAAAAATGATCAAAGATATAGACGGATCAGAGGTAAAAGGTCCATGCATGATCGACAGTCCATTTCTCGGCCCGATTCCACCGGAACGCCTCTCAGGAGGAGTAAAAACTCTGATATTGATGCAAAATGATCCAGATCATATATTTAACGCATCTGCCTGCGGAAACAACTGTGCACAATGGATTTTAAAACTGGCAGAACAAAAAGACATCACAATTCGCCTGGGCTATATCATGGACTTTGGAAAACAGCCATTTGATATCTATATTGTAAACACAGGAAAAACGGTTCACTCCATGCTTGAACTGGATGACGAAATCATTGTAAACCGATTATTGAGAGGATGATAAAACATGACAGGAAAGTATGATATTGAAATATACAACAAACGAGTTCATTATCATCTTACAGTAAAGAGAAATATCACTGTCATTCAGGGAGATTCTGCAACAGGAAAAACAGAACTCCTTAGAATGATTTCTGATTATGAGAACAATGGCATATCATCAGGAATTACCAAAATATGTGAAAAACGATGTGTAGTAATAGAAAACGCTTCATGGAAAGAAAGACTTGCCACACTGCAGCAATGCATTATATTTATTGATGAAGGAGCACCATTTTTACGCAGTAAAGAATTTACCAGAATGGTAAAAGGCAGCGACAATTACTTCGTTTTGGTCACAAGGGACAGCCTGGAACATTTACCATATAGTATTGAAGAAATTTACGGCATGAGACAAGAGCGAGACAGTCAGAAATATCAAAACGCCAAAAGAATATATAATGAAACTTATCAGTTATATAATTTGCAGGCAAAAGAGGATATCCAACCAGATCTGGTAATAACAGAAGACTCTAATTCAGGATATGAATTCTATCATAAATTATTCGGAGAAACATGTTGCTCAGCAGAAGGAAAAAGCAACATACTTTCGTATCTGCAGAAGAGTCAGGGAAAAGAAATCCTTGCAATTGTAGACGGAGCCGCCTTCGGTCCGGAAATGCAGCATGTAATGCAATATATAAGAGATACCAGAAATAAAATCGTATTATACGCACCAGAATCATTTGAGTATTTGTTGTTAAGAGCAAATATTATAGATAAAACTTCTGAAGTAACAGAAAAGACTTATGAACTGGCAGACAGCAGACAATATTTCAGTTGGGAAGAATTTTACACTGCTTATTTGATAGAACAAACAAGAAACACAATATATGAATATAGTAAGAAAAAGCTCAAAGATACATATCTGACCTCGGGAAATTTCCGAAAGATTGTAAGCCAGCTTCCAGAACAGATCAGGACTAACTGTTAGAATCGGTAAAAAAGAGAATACTACATCATCTTGTGATAAACAGGAAAAACTCACTACATTTGTAACAAGTTATAGATTTTAAACCCGAAAAATCAAGGAAAATAAATGCTTTTGAAGTGTATGAAATTTAAAAAAATCGTAAAATTCTTGAGCATTACCCTTGACAAAAAGTGGTGAAAGCACTATTATTAACCATAACAGACAGATTATGTCTAGGAATCTTTACCCAAAAAGAAATAGTTATATTAAGGAAAGGGGAACTATAATCATGACAAAGATTAAAAACACAAAGAAGGGCATGGCAAAAAAGACATTAAGTATGTCACTTGTTGTTGCAATGCTTGCTACTTCTAATGTGCCGGTATGGGCTGCTGAGTTCAGCGATGGTACCGACGTTACAGCAGTAACTTCCGAAGCAGAAACATTTTCAGATATTCCTTCCGTTGAAGATGAAATTGTAGACAATGCACAAGGAGCAGATGCAACAATTACAACAGCCGATACTCTTACAGTTTCTGATGTGAAGAAAAACGGAATTAGCTTAACAACCAATTGGAAAAAAGATAGCAGTGCAGATGCAAGTATTGAACTAAAAAGTAGTTTTGATCAGCTTATTGACAAGAAAGCTGATTTTACTGATGGCGCAGAAATAAAACTTCATGTAGATGCTTCTAATTTTACAAATGTAAAAATTGGAGATCAATATACTTGTAAATTATCGTTAGGTGGAAAGGTTGTTGCAACAAAAACAATAACTATCACTGGTGAAACAAATCAGGAATACGTTGACAAACAGTTTAAGCTTACAGAGCCATGGGGAACCAAATTAAGCGACGAATTGGCTAAAGATCATGTAACCCTGTTAGGTGGATTAAATGTAAGTAGTATATCTGGCGTCGAATGGTATGATAATAGCGACGTTCTGCAGGCTTCTAATTACGAAACAAAGCAGGGTGATGTAGCAAAAACTTACACTGCAAAAGCAACTTTAACAACACCTCTCGGAGCTTCAGAAGTAACTTTAGGTACAGTAACAATTAAAGAAAAAGATGCTGTTCCTGGAAATGTTAAGAGCGCAACCTGGGATTCAGGTACTGTAGATACTTCTGGAAATGTAACATTCACATATGACGGAACAGCACACTATCCACAATTAACACAGGTTATTCTTAATGATGGAACAAAAATCAACGCAACTGATGAAGGTGTGACTATTACATATACAAAACTCTTAGAAGCGGATGCAACAACTGCAAATGACGATAAGGGTGGTGTACCCTATACCGCTACAATTACAACACCAAAATATAATGTAACTTATAATACAAATCTCATTATCAATAGGATTGATTTAGAGAAAGCAGGAACTTTAAATGTCGGAAAAGGATTTGAATTTAATCCTAGCAGCAGTACATATGCAGTATCTAAAGATCTTCTTGATAATGCAGGATTAACTGTTACAGCTTCAGGAAAAACACTTGAATATGCAGCTTCAGGAAAAGACTATACCGTAGCCTTATCAGCACCAGATAACAAAGTTGGAACCGACAAAATGACTGTAACTGTAACTGGTACAGGAAATTACAAAGGATCGATTATTGCAAAAGCACCTATTAACGCTTATGAATTGAAAGATGAGGATGTTTCAGACGTTGCTGATGTTACATTTGATGGAAATGCAAAGGAACCATCTGTAACTGTTAAATATAAAACAACTGGTCTAGCTTTAACTCCAAGCGAAGATTACACTGTATCTTACAGCAATAATACAAATGTAGGAACCGCGACTGTAAAAGTTGAAGGTAAGGGAAACTATACCGGAACTGTTGAAAAAACTTTTGAGATTAAAAATGGAAACTTTAATGAATTAGTAAGTGAAATTCAAACTGATTTAAATAATAATGCTGACAAGTGCGTTTATACTGGAAAGCCAATTGATTTAGTCAAAGATAATTATTGCCAGTATAGATACAGAAAAGGAACCGACTTCATAATCAGTTATGAACCACAGAATGTAAATGTTGGCAAAGTAAATGTCAAGATTATAGGTCAGGGCAATTATAAAGGTAATACAGGAGAAGCTACACTTTACATTACAGCTCGTTCAATCGCAGATAAAGATGTCAAAGTAAATGTACAGGGACTTACCTATTCTACTGATATGACAGACAAACAGATTACTGATGCTACCACTTTAACTTATAATGGAATGACATTAGTAGAAAATACTGATTATGAAGTTAAAGTTGTTTCCAGATCAGGAAAAAATATTGTATTAAGTATCAAAGGTTTAGGAAACTATAATAATGCAAGAACAGAAACTGTAAGTGTAACCGCAAAAGATATCAACACTGTAACATTGCCAAAGATTGATGCTCAGAAATACAGTGGATATGATTTCGTTGTAAGTGGAAATCAGGTTCAGACCAATAGTACAAAAGTTGCTGATTTTGAAATCAAAGATGGAAATTATACCCTTGTAGAAAACAAAGACTACAAGATTTCCAGTTATGAAAATAATAAGAGCGTAGGCACTGCCAAAATCAATATCGTAGGTATTGGTGCATATTCAGGAAAAGCAACTATCAGCTTCCCGATTGTTGCAAAAGAATTAAACGGTACTATTATGTACGCAACTGCACATGGTGTAACGGCTCTGCTTCCAGATAAGGAGTATAACTATAAAGATGCAACATCTTCTAAGGGATATACTTTTGATTTCTCAAACACAATTGCTGCAAATAATTTAGTAGTTATTGGTGAAGATGGACAGCCTGTTTCTACAGATAATTATACAGTAACTTATGCTGATAACAAAGCTGCCGGAACAGCAACTATTACAGTTGAAGGAAAAGGCGGATATAAATTAAATGCAGTAAACACATTTAAGATTGTTCCTGCTAAACTTTCTACTAAAGTGACCACTGTCTCTGTAAAGGGTGCTCCTTTCTATTATACAGGCGAAGCAATTGAACCAGAATTGACAGTTAATGCTAAAGACGATACTTACAAATTAGTTAAAGATGTTGACTACAAAGTTGAGTATTCAGATAATGTTAATGTAGGTACAGCAAAAGTTAAATTAGTTGGTTTAGGAAATTATGCCGGAGTTTTAACAGCAGCTGAAGAGACTGGTGTGTCTGCATCATTTGCTATTGCACAAACAGTTATCAGAGATACAGATATTTCAGTAGCAGATACACCATATGCTGGTGGAATCACTGTTACTCCGAATATCACAATCAAAAATCAGTATAGCAATAAAGCTCTTGTTGAAGGTACTGATTATACAGTTGAAGTTACTAAAGGTGGTGTAAATGTAGGTCAGGCTAAAGCTAAGATCAAACTTACAACTGCTGCTGCAAAGAATTATTCTCTCGTTGGTGGAACTGAATATTCTGTAAACTTCAATGTTACAGCCCTTGATCTCTCCAAGGCAACAGTCAGCCCAATCGCAGACCAGGCAGCAACAGGCGAACAGATCAAACCTGCTGTTACTGTAATGAACGGTTCTGTAAAACTGACAGAAGGCAAAGATTACGAAGTATCCTACGGCGAGAACAAAGAGATCGGCGAAGGTACTGTAACAATTAAAGCACTTTCTTCCAACAAGAACTATACTGGAAGCCAGACTGTTAAATTCAACATTGTCAAAGATGCTCCAGTAGTTGGCAAAACAATGATCAGTGATGTCAAAGTAGTTGGCAATAAAGCAACTGTAATCCTTTCCGGTGATGCAGATGGAGCTTCTGGTTACGATTATGTAATCTCTACAGACAAAGACTGCACAACAAGCAAAGATTACGATGCGATCAGCAAGAACCAGGTACAGACTTCTACAGCATTCAAATATGTACAGAAGGGAACCTACTATGCATACTGCCACGCTTGGACACGTGACAAGAACGGCAAGAAAGTATTCGGTGAGTGGTCTGAAGGAAAAGCATTCAAAGTAAAAGCAACAACACCGGCAGCACCAGTCATCACAGAGGTAAAAGTGAAAGGTTCTACTATTACCGTAACATACAACAAAGTTTCTAATGTAGCAGGATATGATGTAGTTCTGGGAACATCCTCCAAGAACGACAACGGTGAGTTACGTCCATACCGTTATGGAGATCACAAGATCCTGAACATCAACAAGAACAAAGTTACTGTACAGTTCAAGAAGGTACCAAAGAAAAACTGGGTAGTAGGAATGCGTTCCTTCACAAAAGACCCGGATACAAACAAGAAAGTATTCAGCAGATGGTCAAATCTGATGCCTGCTAACATGAAATAATCCATTTGGGTAACTGATACAGATTCCTAAAAAAGAAAGCTCCGGTCATTGCGACCGGAGCCTTTCTTTTTACAATTTACATATCCAATTTTTCAATAATACATTCATGTATTTTTGTTTTCGTGTCATAATTAATTCCAACCATTAATAAATTTCCACAGTAACCACTCAATGCCAGGGGATAATTGCGTTCTTTTATCTGCCGGATTGCACTGTCAGCACTTTTGTCCCATTTCAATTCAATGATCATAGCCGGCCTGTCCAGGTGCTATTTTCGGGGCAGGTATACAATATCTGCAAAGCCTTTTCCGGACGGCAGCTCCCTGATTTCTGTATAATAAGCACGAGCACTATAATATGCAAGTGAAAGTACACAAGCCAATGCATTCTCATCATTATACTTTAAAATAGAAGTTTCAAAATGTGCCGCCTGTATTTTCTCAGCAACTACTTTATTTTCCAGTTTCCATGTTGCCTGCAGTAACTCTTCAGAATTTCTTATTGCTGTAATCACTTCCTGCCATCCGGCATCTCGTATGGAAGTAATAAATTCCGTTGTGATCTCACTGTTCGGAATAAACACTTCCTTTCTGGAAAAATCATATCCGAGATATCCCAGATGGATAAACAACGTTAATACATCATCAGCGCTTGAAAAGGTAGTCATGTCATTATTAAACGAGCCAATATCTATTGCCAGTCTTTTTCCGGCAAGTAATTCGATAATAGCTTCTTTCAGGCCCTTATAATTCATAACAATATAGTCTCGCAGAGCCTCAAATGTTTCTGTTTTGTTCCAGTAATTATCAAAGAAATGGCTCAGCATGGCACTTACAACAGAACGGGGATTATAAACATGTCCGATTTTTTCAAAAAAATATCCGTCGTACCAACATTTTGTATCCTGAAAACTCATATCAAATTGCTTGCATAACGCTTTCACTTCATTCTCTGTAAAACCAACATACTCAGCAAGTGCGCCTGGATTGGTCATGGAAAATTCGTCAAACATATTTAATGCAGAATAGGAGCCATACTTTTTGATCGGAAGAATTCCTGTCATATAAGTAAGCCCGACATAGTTTCTGTCTTTCAGCAGGAGAAAATCCAGTCCCACTCATCAATAATAAAAACAAATGGAATTTTGTACTCTCTATAAATTTCCTGCAGCACATCAATCAGATCTGTCTGATCCAGATAATCAAGATCAGGATATTCTCTCAGAAGATCACGAAGAACATATTTGCTGAAAAGCTCACACATCCTGTCAATATTATGTGTGCGACTGAAAAAATCCTGCATGTTCAAAAAAATTGTATTATATCTGTTTAAATGCACTGGGAATGAAGGATCTTTTGCTATGTTCATATTGGCAAACAATTTTTGTGAATCACAGTTTCTTTGATAATATGCTGCCAGCATTTCGGCAGCCATAGACTTTCCAAAACGTCTTGGACGACTTACACAAAGAAACTTCTGCTTAGTTCGAAATACCTGGTTTGTATACTGAATGAGTTCTGTTTTATCTACATAAATCTGGGAAGAAACTGACTCAAAAAATCCCTCATTTCCTGGATTCAAATATAACCCCATAAATAAAAACCACCTTTCTTCCAAACTGATTCCTGTTATTTCTTGTTTATAAGAATTATAACATTATTCTGATGCTTCTGCCACAGAAGCTTATCCTTATATTGCTTTCTGCTATTTCAAGGTATATCTGACTCCCCTGCCTGCACCTGTTTTTTTAAGGATTCTGACCAGTATCTGTTCGGCTTCGTTCAGGTCATAGTTTTCCCTTATAACAGGAAGAATTACTTTGATAGAATTAGAAAAACACTGATACGATGGTTTTATCAGTGCGTTCCTGTAAGCATGATTGATCCTCATGATTCCGGTTCCAAATTTCTCAATATATTTCAGCCGGAAGAACACATTTCCGATAATAGGATTTCTGAGTATGGATATCTGACCATTCAGGTATTCCTCTTCGCTGATTCCGACAGGAAGAGGATATTCACTGGAAGTACCAGCTGATGAAATTTATGCTACATTAAACGGAAATGAAATTGATATTGCTAAGAACTTTACTTTATCATACGGTGAAAATCTTAACATTGGTGAATTTCAGGACAGCCCCTTATAATTTTTTATTTCGTATTCTTTTGAATATTTCATACTGACGTTCCAATTCCATTTTTTCATCTGTAAACAGGCCTTTTGCTTCCAATATTCGTTCAATAGCCTGAGATGGATCCATTGTATGATATGGCAAAAACAGCCCTTTCAGTTCCTTTGGCTTTACGATCTTATAGACTTGCATGGAAGTTAATTCGTAGGTTATTACAAAATACCTGTAAATATATCCAATCCAATACATTTCGTTACGGGTATATTTCACAGAACCATAATTAGAAAACCCATATTCTTCATTAACCAGCTGCAGGATATCCTCTGCCTGAATATTACTTTCCAGTACTGATCCATCATCAAGCCTTTTAGCTATTCGACTCCTCATAAATCGCCTGATAAAAATCTCTGAACTTGACTCCATTTTATCAATTGACTTTTCAAATGCTGTTGCCTGAAGTTCACATAAAAGCACTCCATCCTTATTCATCCTTTTCATATATTGGTCACCCCTTTATGACAGAATCTCATCAATATATCTTCCCTGCCCTCTATATTGCCTTTTAGCTAATTTAACTTTGTCATCACCCAGTTTTGACTCTTCAAGTCTTATATTTTTATAGTATTCCCTTTCATTATTTGATATATAGCATCGTTCTGTTAATTTTATCTGGGATACAGCCTTTTCAGTCAGAAAAATATACTGCATCCCAAGATTTGTGGCAGCAAGACAATGTTTACACTGTTCATCTGTAAGGTCTCCGGCGATAAATGAATTAATGATTTGAAACATACGGTT
>OHEZ01001162.1_pt1 | contig 11957 bp, 10 predicted proteins | sample 1567391 | NCBI WGS metagenome assembly OHEZ01 (sample SAMEA3879518, study PRJEB24766) | human gut metagenome | biome: human-associated habitat; feature: feces | place: USA | collected 1985/1987
TACTTATTTGATATGGATTTAAACATATACCGAAATTTTAGAACAGAATTAAAACAAATGGAGGCAGAATTTTCATGAGAAGTAATTATGCTAAGAAACTTGTAGCAGGTACACTTGTGGCATCTATGACAATCACAGCGTCTATGCCATTGTTTGCAGATGAATTAGCAACAGAAATACCTAGCGCAGGTGCAGCAGTTATTGTTGAAGATTATATCAATAATAGTGGTAAAGAAACTGATATTGAGAAGTTACTTCCTACAGAAGCAACAGGTAGTACAGCAACATCTAATGAGACAACAAAGACAGAAAATCAGACTGAAAAGACACAGACATCTAATACAGCAACATCAAGTGAGGACAAGTTATTTGCTAACATAGCAATTACTAAGGTTTCAGGTGGTGCAGAAGATTATGTTAATGTAAGAAAGAAACCAACAACAGAATCGAAGGTTGTTGGAAAAATTTATAACAACAGTGGTGCAAAAATTCTTGAAAAGACTAATAACGGTTGGTACAAGATTGTATCAGGTAACTGTACAGGTTATATTAAGTCAGATTTCTTTGTAACAGGAAGTAGTGCTAAGAGCAGAGCTTTAGATAATGGTTATGTACAGGCAGAAGCTAAGGATGCTATCCATGTTAGAGCAGAAGCTAATACTAATTCTAAAGTAGTAACTAACGTTTACAAGAATGAAACATATACTATTAAGAAGTTTGACAAGACTGGCGAATGGATTAAGGTTAAAATTAAAGCCGGTGTTAGTGGTTGGATTTCAGCACAGTATGCCAATGTCAACATTAACATGGAAACAGCTATAACAAGAAAAGAAGAAAAAGCTAAGATTAAGAAAGAACGTGAGGCAGCAAAAGCAGCAGCAAAAGCGGCAGCTGAAGAAGAGGCAAGAAAGCAGGCTGAACAGCAGGAACAGCAGGCATCAAATGATAACAGCCAGAGTTCAAGCGACGGTACATATTCGAACAGCTCAAACTCAAGTTCAAGAAGCAACTACAGCAACTCATCATCAAGCAGTAGTTCATCAAGTAGTTCAAGTAGCAGTAGCTCAAGCAAGAAGAGTCATAGTAGCTCATCAAGCAGCTCAAGCGGTTCGGGAACAGGTGCAGCAATTGTAGCATATGCTAAGCAGTTCCTTGGTAACCCTTACGTATACGGTGGAGCAAGTCTTACAAACGGAACAGACTGTTCAGGATTTACAATGTCAGTATACGCTCACTTTGGGTATGGACTTAGCAGATCATCATATACACAGGTTAACAACGGTAGAGCTGTATCAATGAGTAGCTTACAGCCAGGTGACTTGTTATTCTACAAGTATGGTGGTTCTACAATCAGCCACGTAGCTATTTACATTGGTGGTGGACAGATTATACATGCTTCAACAGAAGAAACAGGTATTATAATTAGTGGCATGGGATCACCTTGTGCAGCTAGAAGAATTATTGGATAATTAAATATAATATAGAAACAAGACCTGAATTGGCAACAACCAATACAGGTCTTATTTTTTTGCAAAATAGTGTGGCGAATTTTAGAAAAAAGTCAATAGTTTATGTGTAAAATGTACAAGTTTGGAACATATCAACAAAACATTAGTTCTTTACAGCTGTCGACAAAGATTTACATAAAATGACACACTTTTATGTTGATAATGTTAATAAGTGGGTTAATAACCTATTTTAAGGGAGAATTTTATTGAAAAAAACTGAAAAAACAATGTTAATAACTTTTTAACTATAATTGTGCCAGATAGTTAAAAATGGGTTAAATTTGTATAAAATATACAAAAATAGCGTCGAAAAAAGAGTAGAGAAAAATAAGTGAAAAAAGTGTGTTTTTTCTTGTGGAAAATCACCTTAAATGGTATAATTTAATTACTAGTTAACGAAAGGAAGTGGTACCATGAAAATTAAGATTTTCGGTAAGAACATTGAAGTAACAGAAGGCATCAGAAGCGCAGTAGAAGAGAAAATCGGAAAGCTCGATAAATACTTCGCGGAAGAGACTAGAGTGGACGTTACATTAAGTGTTAATAAGAATGAACAGAAGGTGGAGGTAACAATTCCAGTCAAAGGACGTATTATCAGAGCGGAAGAAATAAGTGATGATATGTATGTATCAATCGATATGGTTGAGGAAACAATTGAAAGACAGCTTGTTAAGTATAAGAATAAGATTATTGACAAGAAGAAATCAATTAAGGAAGCTTTTACAGAGACATACATTGAAGCTGATTACGAAGACGAAGATGAGGATCAGATTAAAATCAAAAAGACTAAGAGATTTGGTATTAAGCCAATGGATCCTGAAGAAGCTTGCGTAGAAATGGAATTACTTGGACATAACTTTTTTGTATTCCTTAATGCAGAGACAGAAGAAGTTAATGTAGTTTACAAACGTAAAGGTAATACATACGGTTTAATAGAACCTGAACTTGACTAAAAGATAAAAAGTAACTAAGAAAACTAAATAATATCTAATAAGAGTCCCTGATTGGTTGAAATATATCAGTTAGGGATTCTTTTTTACGTTTATAAGAACAAAAGTTATGAAATGCCTACGTTTACACTTTTTTAACAAATAAATAACACATACTTGTATTGAATAAAACCGATTTAAATGGTATTATATTCCTTAGCGTGTTGTATTTTACAACAAATATATTTGAGGAGATTACCATGGGCGTAATTAATAAAATCGTAGGAACGCATAGTCAGCGTGAATTAAAAAGACATAATCATACAATAGAGAAGATCTTAAGCCTTAAGCCGGAGATGGAAAAACTTACCGACGACGAGATGAAGGCTAAGACAACAGAATTTAGAAATAGATTACAGAAAGGTGAAACTTTAGACGATTTGCTTCCTGAGGCATTTGCCTTAGTTAGAGAAGCAACAAGAAGAACACTTGGAACAGAACATTATCCATGTCAGTTACAGGGTGGTATTATCTTACATCAGGGACGTATCGCAGAAATGAAAACCGGTGAAGGTAAGACACAGACATGTTTGTTGCCTGCATATCTTAATGCATTGGAAGGCAAGGGCGTTCATATCGTAACAGTTAACGAATACCTTGCTACCCGAGATGCTGAGTGGATGGGACAGGTTCACAGATTTTTGGGATTAACAGTAGGCTGTGTTCTTTCAGACATGGAACATGAAGAAAAGAAAGCGGCCTATAACTGTGACATCACATATATTACAAATAACGAATTAGGATTTGACTACTTAAGAGATAACATGGTTGTTTACAAAGAACAGTTAGTTCAGCGTGGACTTCATTACTGTATTATCGACGAAGTTGACTCGGTTCTTATTGATGAGGCAAGAACACCTCTTATTATTTCCGGACAGAGTGGTAAGTCAACTAAGTTATATGAAATGTGTGACATTCTTGCAAGACAGATGGAACGTGGCACAGCTAATCCTGAACTTAGCAAGATGGATGCCATTATGGGTGTTGATATTGAAGAAGATGGAGACTTCCTTGTAAATGAAAAGGACAAGATTGTTACTTTAACAGCACAGGGTATTGAAAAAGTTGAAAAATTCTTCCACATTGACAACTATGCTGATGCTGAAAACTTAGAACTTCAGCACAATGTTATTTTGGCATTAAGAGCACATAATCTTATGCATAGAGATCAGGACTATGTAGTTAAGGATGATGAAGTACTTATTGTAGATGAATTTACAGGACGTATTATGCCGGGCCGTAGATATTCTGATGGTTTACATCAGGCTATTGAAGCAAAGGAACATGTAAAAGTTAACAGAGAAAGCAAGACTCTTGCAACAATTACATTCCAGAACTTCTTTAACAAATATGACAAGAAGGCAGGTATGACAGGTACAGCCTTAACAGAAGAAAAAGAATTTAGAGATATTTATAGTATGGACGTTGTTGAAATTCCAACAAACAAGCCAATTGCAAGAATTGACCATGAAGATGCAATGTTTAAGACTAAGAAAGAGAAACTTCATGCAGTTATAGAAGACATTGTTGAATCACATGCAAAGGGACAGCCTGTATTGGTTGGTACGATTAACATTGATTCTTCAGAAGAAATCAGTGCTTTGCTTAAGAAGAGAGGTATTCCACACAATGTATTAAATGCTAAATTCCACGAGAAGGAAGCAGAAATCGTTGCTCAGGCAGGTCAGCATGGAGCAGTAACTATTGCTACTAATATGGCAGGCCGTGGTACTGATATTAAGCTTGATGATGCTGCAAGAGCAGCAGGCGGTCTTAAGATTATAGGTACAGAAAGACATGAATCAAGACGTATCGATAACCAGTTAAGAGGTCGTTCAGGTCGTCAGGGTGATGTTGGTGAATCTAAGTTTTACATCTCATTGGAAGATGATATTATGAGATTGTTTGCTTCAGAGAAGCTTATGTCAATCTTTAATGCATTAGGTGTTCCAGAGAATGAAGAAATTCACCATAAGTCATTAACTAAGACTATTGAAAGAGCACAGAAGAAGATAGAAGGAAATAACTTTGGCATAAGAAAGAACCTTATGGAATATGATAAGGTTAACAATGACCAGAGAGAGATTATATACGCTGAAAGAGCAAGAGTTCTTAACGGCGAGAATATGAGAGATGCAATTATCAAGATGATGAATGAAGTAATTGAATCTCAGGTTGACATGTTTGTTGGCGATGATCAGGAGACTAAGGATTGGGATGTGGCAGGTTTAAGTCAGTCATTATTTGAAATTATTCCTGTAAAACTTGAAATTCCAAAGAGCGAGATTGAACATCTTTCAAAAGCTGAATTTAAACAGTTATTGAAGGAAGCTGCAGTTAAGCTTTACGAAGCTAAGGAAGCTGAGTTCCCAGAACCTGAACATATTAGAGAATTAGAAAGAATCGTTCTGTTAAGAGTAATCGACAGAAAGTGGATGGATCACTTAGATGATATGGAACAGTTGAAACAGGGTATTGGTCTTATGGCTTATGGTCAGAGAGATCCTGCTGTTGAATACAAGATTCAGGGCTTTGAAATGTTTAATGACATGATTGAAGGTATCAAAGTTGAAACTGTTAAGACTTTATATCATATTCAGGTTGAACAGAAAGTTGAACGTGAAGAGGTGGCAGAAGTTACAGGAACAAATAAGGATGATACAGGTGTTAGCAAGACTAAACACAGAGAATCTGAAAAGATTTATCCAAATGATCCTTGTCCATGTGGTTCAGGAAAGAAGTATAAAAACTGTTGTGGACGTAAGGCTTAATACAACGGCTTGAATTATAAAGAAAGGGGTTGCTTTAGACGACTCCTTTCTTTTTTAAAAATCTAGAAAAAGTAAGATTGAGGTATGACGTGGTAGAACTTGAACAATACAAATATCAATGGAATCAATATGCAGATCAATTGGAAGAACTGCGCAAAGCCTTTGACATACAGGCAAAAAAAGAAAGAATAGAAGAAATTGAAGGAATAATGGAAGAACAGGGATTTTGGGATAATTTAACAAGGTCTCAGGAAATAACAAAAGAATTAAAACAATTAAAAGATAGCCTTGAAACCATTGAACACCTTCAGCAGAAATATGAAGATCTTGGAACTTTAATTGAAATGGGTGAAGAGGAAAATGATGCTTCAATAGTAGAAGAAGTTGAGCAGGAAACGAAAGAGTTTATAGATGAATTTGAAAAAACTAAAATAGAGACTCTTTTGTCAGGAGAATATGACAAAAACAATGCCATTGTAAAAATCAATGCAGGAGCAGGGGGAACAGAGTCTTGTGACTGGGCAAGTATGTTATATAGAATGTATACCCGTTGGGCAGAAAGTAAGGGATATAAAACAGAAGTACTTGATTTCCTTGATGGAGACGAGGCAGGAATAAAGTCCATAACATTTCAGGTTAACGGCGAAAACGCATATGGTTATTTGAAATCAGAAAAAGGAGTTCACAGACTAGTTAGAATATCTCCTTTTAATGCAGCAGGAAAAAGACAGACTTCTTTTGCTTCATGTGATGTAATGCCTGATATTGAGGAAGACCTTGATGTTGAAATAAATGATGATGACATTAGAATTGATACTTACCGTTCAAGTGGTGCCGGTGGACAGCACATTAACAAAACATCATCGGCGGTAAGAATAACACATAACCCTACAGGAATTGTTGTACAGTGTCAGAATGAAAGATCTCAGCTTCAGAATAAAGATAAGGCTATGAAGATGTTAAAAGCTAAGCTTTATGTTCTAAAAAAACAGGAAGAAGAGGAAAAACGTTCAGGAATTAGAGGAGAAGTAAAAGAGATTGGATGGGGCAGTCAGATACGTTCTTACGTTATGCAACCATATACAATGGTAAAGGATCACAGAACAAATCAGGAGATAACAGACGTTGGAAAAGTAATGGATGGTTACATTGATCCCTTTATAAATGCATACTTAAAATGGATTAATATTAAGAAAGATAACTAATTTTTGTTGCGGATTACCATTAACCGTGCTATTATTCAATGGTAAAATAAACTAAACTTTAACAAGCGAGGAATAAACATGATAAAAGTGGCAATTTTAGGATACGGAACAGTAGGTTCAGGAGTATTCCAGATTATTAAAGAGAACAAAGAATTAATTACAAACAAAGCAGGACAGGAAATTGACATAAAATATGTACTTGATTTAAGAGAGTTTCCAGGAGATCCTTGTGAGAATGTATTAGTTCATGATTACAATATTATTTTAAATGACCCTGAAGTTGAGGTTATTATAGAAGTAATGGGAGGGCTTAAACCATCATACGATTTTGTTAAGTCGGCATTAGAAGCAGGCAAGAGTGTTTGTACATCAAACAAAGAACTTGTTGCAAAATATGGTGCAGAATTAATTAAGATTGCCCAGCAGCATAACAGAAACTTCTTGTTTGAAGCTGCAGTAGGTGGTGGAATCCCTATTATACGTCCACTTAACATGCATATTACAGCTGATAAGATATGTGAAATAACAGGTATCTTAAATGGTACAACAAATTACATTTTAACAAAAATGGACAAAGAAGGAGCTGACTTTGACAGCACTTTAAAACAGGCACAGGATTTAGGCTATGCTGAAAGAAATCCTGAAGCTGATATCGAAGGCTATGACGCAGTTAGAAAGATTGCTATATTAGCATCTTTAGCAAAAGGTAAAACTGTAAACTTTGAAGAAATTTATACAGAAGGAATTTCAAAAATTACAGCAGAAGATTTTAAATATGCTAAGGCTATGGGACGATCAATTAAGTTATTAGGTAAGTGCAAGAACGAGGATAATCAGGTAGTTGCATCTGTAGCACCTAGACTTTTGGCACCGGATCATCCATTATTTAACGTTAGTGGTGTTGTAAACGGAATACTTGTACGTGGAAATATGGTAGGCGACTTAGTATTTATTGGTAGTGGTGCAGGAAAGCTTCCAACAGCCAGCGCAGTTGTGTCTGACGTGGTAGATAGTGTAAGACATCTTAATGTATCAACAACAGTAATGTGGGATGAAGAAAAATTAGAATTAGAAGATTTTTCAAAGTCAAAGAAGAAATTCTTTGTTAGAAGTAGTAGTTCAAAAGAAGACATTGAAAAGGTATTTGGCAAAGTTGAATATGTTGATGCTAACATTGATGGAGAATTTGGATTTATTACAGAAAAGATTAGTGAAGCTACCTTTGCAAAAAAAGCAGATGAATTAGGCACAGTAATCTCTAGAATTAGAATAGAAGGTTAATTTTATTAACTATATCTCACATAACCGCATAATATAAAATAAGATTAAGGGGAAAATATAACATGAAGGAAACAAAGGTTGTTAAGTTTGGGGGAAGTTCATTAGCTGACGCTAAGCAGTTTAAAAAGGTTGCAGAAATAATATTAGATGATCCAACAAGACGTTTTGTTGTAGCATCTGCACCGGGAAAAAGATATGTGGAAGACATTAAAGTAACAGATATGCTCTACAAATGCTATGAAATGGCATCAGAAGGACAGAACTTTGATGAGCAGTTCCAGATGATTAAGGACAGATATAATAACATTATTATGGACTTAGGAATTGAAGATTTTTCTTTAGAGGAAGATTTTGAAATTATAAAGGGAGCTTTTTCACATATGGCAGGCCGTGATTATGCAGCCAGCCGTGGTGAATTTCTTAACAGTAAGGTTTTAGCTAAGTATTTAGGCTTTGACTTTATTGATGCTGCAAAATATATTTTCTTTGATGATATGGGACAGTTTGACTGGGACAAAACAGCAGAAAAATTAATTCCAAAACTTGCAGCAACAGAGAAAGCAGTAGTACCGGGATTCTACGGCTCAATGCCAAATGGAACAATCAAAACATTTTCACGTGGAGGTTCTGACGTAACAGGTTCTATTATTGCCAGAGCAGCAGAAGCTAAGCTTTATGAAAACTGGACAGATGTTAGCGGATGCCTTATTTGTGATCCTAGAATTGTTAACAATCCGGCTCCAATTAACACAATCACATATAGTGAACTTAGAGAATTAGCATATATGGGTGCAACTGTACTTCATGAAGATGCTATTTTCCCAGTAAGAGCAGCAGGCATTCCTGTAAATATAAAGAATACTAATTGCCCGCAGGACAGAGGAACAATGATTGTATCAGAAACAGCAGAACCTTGTGAACATATTATTACAGGTATTGCAGGTAAAAAAGGTATGTCTGTAATCAATATTGAAAAAGACAAGATGAACAGCGAAGTTGGATTTGGTAGAAACGTTCTTCGTGCATTAGAAAAGAGCAATGTAAGTTTTGAACATATGCCATCAGGTGTAGATACAATGAGCGTTGTTATTCAGACAGATAAGTTAGCAGGCAAGGAAACAACAATTCTTGATGAAATTAGATCAAGAGTGCATCCTGACCAGTTATACATTGAAAGCAACTTAGCTCTTATTGCAGTTGTAGGTCGTGGAATGAAGAGTGCAAGAGGTACAGCGGCAATCTTATTTACAGCTTTAGCAGATGCAAGAGTAAATATTAAGATGATTGATCAGGGTTCTTCAGAATTAAATATCATTATCGGTGTTGCAGAGGAAGACTTTGAAGTAGCAATGAAAGCTATTTACAATGCATTCATTAAGGTAAAAAAATAAATAGCAGACAACCTTTGTTAAAAAGTTGACAAAGATTTATATAAGTACTATAATGACATAGTAAAAATTAAAAAATTCTTCGGGGCAGGGTGAAATTCCCTACCGGCTGTGATTGCGAATGCATAAGTCAGCGAGCCAATGGCATGATATGGTGTGAATCCATAACCGACAGTAAAGTCTGGATGAGAGAAGACAGGAGCGTAATTATCGTAGATTGATTAAGGATTCTAAAAGCCACTGGAATCTTGCAATCAGTAATTTATGAATATTACATTTCTATATTTGCTTTGTATTTAAGCCCTGGAAACTATTTCCGGGGTTTTCTTTTTGCCACAAAAAGAAAGATACGGCAAATCAAATCACCAATAAGTGTTGAAGAATTTTGAAAAAAGAAAAAGGAGATTTAAAATGAAAAAAGTATTTACTACAAAAAATCTGGTTCTTATGGCAATGTTCTCAGCACTTGCCGCAGTGTTAATGTTATGGGAATTTCCAATTCCTTTTATAGCACCAAACTTTTATGAAATTGATTTAAGTGAGATTCCAATTCTTGTAGGTTCATTTATTATGGGACCTGTATCGGGAGTAATTATGGAAGCAATAAAGATTATCCTTAAATTATTAATTAAGGGAACTTCAACAGCATATGTTGGAGATTTCGCAAACTTCTGTATAGGAGTATGTTTGGTAGTACCTGCAAGTATAATTTACCAGAAACACAAAACAAAAAAGAATGCCTTCATTGGAATGCTAGTTGGAACGTTGTTCATGGCTGTAGCAGGTGTTGTTCTTAACTATTTCGTAATGATACCATTTTATGTTAAGGCATTTGGAATGCCATTAGAAGCAATTATCGGTGCAGGGGCAAAGATTCAGCCTTTAGTTACAAACAAATTAAGTTTTACAATAGTATGTGTGGCACCGTTTAACATTGTTAAGGGCATAATAGTAAGTTTGGTAACAGCATTAATTTACAAGCACATTAGTGCTTTCGTAAAAACAATAAAGTTATAAAGTATAAAAAATTAAATAGCAAGTAAAATCCATTATTTTAACCTAGAGGGCGGCATTAAAAGTGCCGTCTTTTTAGTTTTTGTGGAAAAAAAATTATATTGTGTTACAATGGTATTGCTTATTAGGATTGTACAAGTGGATTTTGCTTGGCAATTTATTCAATCAAAAATTTTGTTTGGAGGATATATGGTTTATGAGACTATGTGTTGGGAAGACACATTTAATCTTGGAAAAAAAATAGGACAACAGGCAAAGCCCGGACAGGTTATTTGTCTTAATGGTGATTTAGGAGTGGGAAAGACTGTATTTACCCAAGGATTCGCTAAGGGACTCGGAATCGAAGAAACAGTAAACAGCCCTACTTTTACAATAATTCAGGTGTATGATGAAGGAAGAATACCACTTTATCATTTTGACGTTTATAGAATTGGTGATCCCGAAGAAATGTATGAAATCGGTTATGAAGACTATTTCTTTGGGGAAGGGGTATGCTTAATAGAATGGTCTAAATTAATTGAAGAATTAATTCCAAGTGATGCAGCAACTGTATTAATAGAGAAAGATTTAGAAAAAGGTCTTGATTATAGAAAGGTTACGGTGGAAGGACTATGAGAATTTTGGCAATAGACAGTTCATCTATGGTGGCAACTGTAGCTGTTGTAACAGATGGTGTCTTAACAGCAGAATATACAATTAATCACAAAAAAACACATTCACAGACTTTATTGCCTATGATAGATGAAATAAAGAAGAATATAGATTTGGATATGAATACGGTGGATGCAATTGCAATTGCAGGTGGTCCGGGGTCATACACAGGTCTTAGAATCGGAAGTGCCACAGCTAAAGGTTTCGGACTGGCACTTAATATTCCAATTATAAATATTCCAACAATGGATGCGTTAGCATATAATCTTTTCTCTTCATCTTTTGTTATCTGCCCTATTATGGATGCAAGAAGAAAACAGGTTTACACAGGAATTTACAAGTTTAACGGTACAACAATGGAAGTTATAAAACCACAGTGCATTATGATGATTAGAGATCTTGTAAAAGAATTAAATAATATGTCACAGGCGGTCATGTTTAATGGTGATGGCGTGGATGCTTACAAAGATATAATCGAAGAAGAAATGACAACAGAGCATTATTATGCGCCTGCATCTGTAAACAGAGCAAAGGCTTCATCTTTGGCATCTTTGGCAGAAATTTATTACAAAGAAGGTAAGACTGAAACAGCAGCTGAGCACGCACCGGAATATTTAAGATTATCTCAGGCTGAAAGAGAATTAAAAGAAAAAATGGAAAGAACAAAAGATGCAGGAAATAATCTATAGGTTAATGAGTGAAGGGGATATAAAACAGGTTGCAGCAATAGAGAAGGAAATTTTTTCTCTACCATGGTCTGAAAAATCCTTTTTGGATTCTTTAAAAAACGAAAATACTGTATATATAGTAGCAGAAATTAAAGATGAAATTGTGGCATATTGTGGAGCATATATTTCTTTTGAAGAAGCTGACATTAGCAATGTGGCAGTCAAAAAAAATTTTAGAAGAAAGAATGTGGCTGAGAATATGTTAAATAAACTTTTTTATGAATGCGGGAAAAAAGGAGTGTCAGATATTACTTTGGAAGTAAGAGAGACTAATGTTCCGGCAATAAGTTTATATGAAAAACTAGGCTTTGAAGAAGCGGGAATACGTAAAAATTTTTATGAAAAACCTGTTGAAAATGCTCTTATTATGTGGAAACATGATTAGAAGAACTTTCCACTAGTATTTGAAAGTGTTTATAGTT
>OHEZ01001168.1_pt1 | contig 11891 bp, 9 predicted proteins | sample 1567391 | NCBI WGS metagenome assembly OHEZ01 (sample SAMEA3879518, study PRJEB24766) | human gut metagenome | biome: human-associated habitat; feature: feces | place: USA | collected 1985/1987
CCTATGACTTTTAAAGGTTGATTTATCCCTATCCAGTTTTATATATTCTAAATAAGAGCATCGAAAGGTGCTCTTTCTTTTGGTATAATAGGTGCAAGAATCGAGGAAAATAAAATGAATTTAAAAGAAAAATATGCAGACTTAATTGTTCGTTCAGGTTTGAATGTTCAAAAAGGCCAAATAGTAGTTGTACGTGCCAATGTAGAAATGAATGAATTTGTTCGTTTGATTGTGAAATCATGTTTTGAAGTAGGCGCAAAAGATGTCATTGTACGTTACAGTGATGATGAAATCAATCGTATGCGTTATTTATCAGGCAATTGTATGCCTTATGATTATGAAGCTTTATTTCATAATGAAACAGCTGAAAAAGGGGCTTGTTATTTGAGTTTAGTTGGAGAAGATCCAGATGGAATGAAGGGTGTAGATCCTAAACAAATGTCAAATTTTAGTAAAAAATTAAGAGGAATGACACAGCCATATCGTGATAAATTAGATTATATGCATGCAGCATGGTGTGTGGCCAGTGTTCCAACTATGGCTTGGGCTAAAAAGGTATATCCAGAATCAGAAGATGCATTATCTGATTTATGGAATGCCGTATTAAAAATGAGTCGTGTAGACGAAAAGGATGCCAATGAAAACTGGAATGAGCATCGTGCTTCTTTTGATAAGCGAGTTCATATTTTGAATCATTTGGATATTGAAAGTGTTCATTATACAAATTCTTTGGGAACGGATTTAATAGTTGAACTTCCAGAAGGTTACGTATTTGCGGGTGGAGGTTCATTCTTAGATAATGGCAATAACTATTTCCCAAATATTCCTACAGAAGAAATTTTCTCGGCACCAAAAAAGACGGGTTTAAATGGTAAATTATATAGTGCTTTACCACTAGCTTATAATGGGGCTGTTGTAAAAGATTTCTGGTTTGAATTTAAGGATGGTCAAGTTGTGGATTATGACGCCAAAGAAGGAAAAGAAGTTTTGACAAGTATTTTAGAGACAGATGAGGGAGCTAAATATCTTGGTGAAATTGCCTTAGTTCCTTATGGATCCCCAATCAGTGCAATGGATACTTTGTTCTATGAAACATTGATTGATGAAAATGCTTCTTGTCATTTTGCCTTGGGTGCTAGCTACAATGAATGTATTGAAAATGGTTTAAATATGAGTGAAGAAGAATTGTTGGAACATGGTATGAATCAATCTTTTGCGCATGTTGATTTTATGGTAGGAACCAGTGATTTATCGATTGAGGCGACATTAAAAAATGGTGAAAAAATCTTTATTTTTAAGAATGGTAAATACACAACAGAGTTTGACGGATATACATTAAATTAGTACAATAGTAGAGTTGGAGGGATATTTATGGCAAATGAAAATGAAAAGAATCCCAGTGCTTTAGAAGAACTTAGACAGTTAAAAAGAACGGATCGTATTAAATCTTTAGATATACATGAACCTGAATTGAAAGGTTTTAATGCAGAAAATATTTTCCATATTGATGAAGAGCCAGAAAAGAAGACATTATTTGGAAAAAGAAGTGCAAAAACACATGTGAAAATCAATGAAAATATATTTGATGATGAGGTGAGTGAATCTGTTGATATCACACCAAATACTTCCATTGAAGAAGTAGAGGCACCTATTGAAAAGCATACAGTAGAACCTGTGATGGGTAAGCGTGCTGAAAAAGTGGAGGTTGAAGAAGCAAAAAAAGTGGTTGTTGAAACCATTGATGCAGATGAGAATTTTACCACGGAATCGATTGAAAATGAATTAAAGGCTTTTAATGTAAATCCAGTTGAAGAAGAAGAAAAAACATCTGAACTTGTTGAAGAAGAATCAACTCCAGTTTTGAGTGAAGAAGATATTTATGATGATGAGTATGACGAGGAAGAGGAAGATGAAAATCTTTATGAAGAAAGAAAAAGCTTTTTATATGCGGAATATCCAAAAATAGAAGGATATCTTCAAAGAAAATCAAATGAAGGATATCACTTTGTTCGTCATGAAGGAAAGAAATATTATTTTAGAAAAGGTCAACCAAAAACGTATTATTATTCAATGAACTATTTTGTGGATGAGCCAGATGCAGATCAATGGCGTCAGTGGGAAGCGGATGGTTGGAAATTGGTTTCTAAATCAGATGGTAAAAAGAAAAGTGATGCGGGTTGGTTTACTTTTAGAAACGAAGAAGAAGATGGAGAATATCGTAAAGAAATTGATAATGATTCAGAAAAATTCCGTTTCTTTAAGAAATATTCAAGTTCATGTCGCTCAACAATGTTCTTAGTGTTTATTTGTATGGCATGTTGCGTTGTGACAGGACTATTACAAGTGTATTTCCAAGGCTATTTAGCAGGAATCGCCTTATGTGCAGGCCTATTCTTAATTTCATTTATTGTATTCTGTATGTATGGAAGAATGCTTAGAAAATCAAAGAAGAGAGCTCGTGAATTAAAATCAAAATTAAGAGTTCGAGAAATTCGTGCAAATGAAAGAAGTAAAGACTTCTATGATACTTCTGAAAGCGAAGAAGAATTGGATACGGATTGGAATACATTGGAACAGCATACGGCTAAACAAAAGAAAAAAATCTTTAAACGTGTGGATGATGATGAAGAATAAAGAGGCAAAATAAAATGCCTCTTTTTTTAAACTTTTTCGATTTGTACATATTGCTTGTAGTGTGCTAATACTTCTTCATCGATGGCATTGTCTGTAATCAATGTATCAAAGTTAAACAGGTCATAATAAATATAGAAGTCAGCACGATTGAATTTTTTATTATCCGCCAATAGATATTTATTTTTAGAATTATCTAATGCGATTTGTTGAGACTCTCCTTCTTCTAATGAATAGGTTGTGATGGATGAATTGTAGATTCCGTTACAGCTAATAAAGGCTTTATTATATTTTAATTTACCCAATACTAAATTTGTGATGGGACCTACAAAAGTATTTGTGTTATCTCTGTAATCACCACCTGTAAGGATAACTTCTGTAGGAGCATGATTCACTAAGATATTAAATACGGCTAGACTATTTGTGATAACACGAATGTTTCTGCCGGTCAATTGTTCGGCTAGAAATTGAATGGTTGTTCCTGGACCTAAAAATATGGATTCACCTTCTGAAATGAGAGTTGCAGCTTTATGGGCAATTCTCTTTTTTTCTTCAATTTGAACCGATGATTTTTCAATGTGACTCAATTCGTGGTCCATTGAAAAAGAAAGGCTTTGCGCACCTCCATGAACTCTTAATAATTTTCCGGATTTTTCTAATTCATCCAAATCTCTTCGAGCTGTCATATCGGACACGCCTAATTCGTCCATGATTTCTTGGATTGTTATGATTCCATTTTGATTTACTTTTTGTGCTATTTTAACTAAACGTTCTTTTTTTAACATATTGATATCCTCTTCTATGTTAAAAGATACCATTTCAAATATATTTAGTCAACATAAAACAAACAAAAACAAACAAAATTTGTTAAAAAGTCACTTAATATTTACATAAATGTTCTAAAATGTTTGAAAAAGTGTTAAAAAGTGTTTGAATGTGTTGACAATTGATTGGAAAACGCTTACACTAATGGTGTAAACGATAAGGCCACATCGTAAAAGGAGAAAAGAAAATGACTAAAGATGAGTTAAGTATGGTTGGATTTGAAATAGTTGCATATTCAGGAGATGCAAGAAGTACATTGTTATCATTGTTGAAAGAAATGCGTGCGGGTAATTTTGAACACGTTGAGGAGAAATTAAAAGAAGCCGATGAAAATATTAATTTGGCACATCAGTCTCAAACAAAGATCTTACAACAAGAGGCTAGAGGAGAAGACATGGAAATGGGATTCATTTTCATTCATGGTCAAGATCATTTGATGACAACGATTTTATTGCGTGATATTGTAGATGATTTTATTAATTTATATGAAGAAAGAGGAAGCAAATAATGTTAAACGGGGTTATTAAGCAAATTGAAAAAGGAAAACCTTTCTTTGATAAGATTGCGCAAAATATTTATTTAGGAGCTGTTCGTGATGGTTTCTTAACTGCAATGCCAGCCATTCTATTTTCAAGTGTATTTATTCTAGCTGCATCGATTCCAGAAATCTTTGGAATTGTATTACCAGCTACAGTATCTGACTGGTTATGGAAAGTATATAACTATTCAATGGGTGTTGTTGGTTTGTTGGTTGCGGCTACTACAGCTCGTTGTTTAGCTGAAAGTATGAATCGTAGAATGCCTAAAAACAAAGTCATTAATACAACAAGTGTTATGTTGGCAAGTATTGTTGGATTTATGTTGTTAGCTGTTTCAAATGTAGATGGCGGTATCTCAACTACATATTTAGGAACAAAAGGTTTACTAGCATCATTTATTTCTGCATTCATTACAGTAAATATGTATAAATTCTGTGTTATTAAAGATGTTACAATTCACATGCCAAAAGAAGTGCCGGGAACTATTTCTCAAATGTTTAGAGATGTATTCCCATTCTCATTCTCAGTTTTAGTATGTGTATTGATTGATGTGGCATGTAGAACTGCATTTAATTATACTTTTGCCGAAGCTATTATCACATTGCTTCAACCATTATTTACAGCTGCCGATGGATATTTAGGAATCTGTATTATTTGGGGTGCTATGGCATTGTTCTGGTTTGTAGGTGTACACGGACCAAGTATTGTAGAACCAGCTATTGCAGCTATTATTTATGCCAATGTAGATGCGAACTTAGCACTATTCAAAACAGGTGAACAAGCCTCTAACGTATTAACTGTAGGACTTGGAAACTTCGTAGGAACAATGGGAGGAACTGGAGCTACCCTTGTAGTACCATTCTTATTCATGTTGTTCGCAAAATCAAAACAATTAAAAGCTGTTGGTAAGACAACATTTGTTCCAGTATGTTTTGCAGTAAATGAACCATTGTTATTCGCTACACCAATTGTATTGAATCCATATTTCTTCATTCCATTCTTGATTACTCCAATGATCAACGTATCATTGTTCAAATTCTTTGTGGACGTATTAAAAATGAATTCATTTATCTACGTATTACCATGGGCGACACCAGCTCCAATTGGATTGATCTTAGGTACAGGAATTAGTTTATTAGCTGTTGTATTAGCTGTTGTATTAATTGTTGTAGATGGAATAGTTTATTTACCGTTTATTAAGGCGTATGATGCAACTTTATTAGAAGAAGAAAAAGAAAAAGAAGCATTAGATGCTTTAGAAGAACAAGTTGAAAAAGAAGAAGCTAAAGAAGTTCAACCTTTAAGTTTAAATAAAAATATTAATGTATTAGTATTATGTGTAGGTGCTGGAACATCAGCAATGTTTGCAAATGCCGTTAAAGAAGGAGCGGAAATTGAAAACTTACCAATTGATGCAACCGCAAGTGCATATGGTTCGCATTATGATATTTTGAAAGATTATGACATTGTTGTATTATCACCACAAGTACAATCGCATTTAGAAGAAGTACAACAGGATGCTTCTAAATACGGTACTAAAGTTGTCGCAACAAAAGGTGCACAATATATTAAATTAACTCGTGATCCAAAAGGTGCCGTTGAATTTATTTGTGAACAAGTAAAGGAAGGATAAATGTATGAAATTTTCGGATGATTTTATTTTCGGAGGCGCTACTGCCGCATATCAATGCGAAGGTAGCACTCTAGAATACGGTAAAGGAAAAGTATCTTGGGATGATTTTCTTGCCAAACAAGGACGTTTTAAAGCGGATCCAGCCAGTGATTTCTATCATCAATATGGACAAGATTTAAAACTATGTAACATGTTTGGCGTCAATGGAATTCGTATCTCTATATCTTGGGCTAGAATCTTTCCGGAAGGAACTGGAAGAATCAACCAGGAAGGGGTTGATTTCTATCATAGAGTATTTCAAGAATGTCATAAAAACAATGTAGAGCCATTTGTGACATTGCATCATTTTGATACTCCAGATACACTTTACCAAAAAGGCGATTTTTTGAATCGAGATACAATCAATGCTTTCGTAGAATTTTCAAAATATTGTTTTGAAGAATACAAAAACGAAGTAACATACTGGTTTACATTCAATGAAATCTGGGCGGTTGCCACAAACACATATATTGAGGGAACTTTCCCGAATGGCGAAAAATACAATATGACGAAAGCATTCCAGATTATGCACAATATGATGGTGGCGCATGCCTTGGCAGTATTGGAATACAAAAAGGCAGGATATAATGGAAAGATAGGTGTTGTACAGTCTTTAGAATATAAATATCCATTTGATGAAAATAATTTGGATGATATTCAAACTGCAAAAAATGAGGATGTACTTCAAAATCAATTCTTGTTGGATGCAACATTTAAAGGATATTATTCAACAGAAACCATGGAAATCGTGAATCGTTTAGTTAGTATAAATAATGGTACGTTAGAATTGTTAGATGAAGATTTTGATGTGTTGAAACAAGCTGCATTATTAAATGACTATATGGGTATGAATTATTATCAATCTCGTTTTATTCAACATTATGAAGGGGAAAATGATATTCATCATAATGGAACAGGAGAGAAGGGAACTTCTAGATTCTGTTTAAAAAACGTTGGACGAAGAATGGAAAAGGAAGGCATTCCTCGTACGGACTGGGATTGGTTGATTCATCCAGAAAGTATGTTTGATATGTTGGTGCGTATTCGTCAACAATATCCAAACTATAAAGCAATCTATATCACAGAAAATGGTATGGGATATAAAGATGATTTTGTGGATGGAATCATTGATGATGAACCACGTATTGACTTTATTCGTAGACATTTAGAATTCACATTAAAGGCAATCGAAGCTGGAGTCAATGTAAAAGGCTATTTTGTCTGGTCTTTAATGGATATGTTCTCATGGACAAATGGATATAATAAGCGTTATGGCTTGTTCTATGTAGATTATGAAACACAAAAACGTTATCCAAAGGCAAGTGCATATTGGTATAAGCGTGTTTCTGAAACTAAAGAGGTTTAGTAATGAAAAGATACAAAGGCGTAATATTTGATTTTAATGGAACATTGTTTTTTGACAATCCAAAACATATTTTGGCATGGTCAAAAATATCACAAGATATTCGTCATCATGGAATTGATGAAGAAGAACTTCATGAACATATTAATGGAGTGCCTAATAATAAGGTTGTTGAATATATGTTTGGTGGGAAGTGTGATCCATCCGAAATGGAAAAATATTCGCAGTTAAAAGAAGAATATTATCGCCAATTTTGTAAAGAGGATCAGGCAACATTTCATTTAGTAAAGGGAGCTGAAGCATATTTTGATTATTTAAAAGAATCAAATATTCCATTCACAATCGCATCCGCATCTATCAAACCTAATATTGATTTCTTTGTCGAATCATTTCATCTAGACAAATGGATTGAGCCATCTATGATTGTCTATGATGATGGATCGTATGAAAATAAAGTCGCCATGTTTAAAAAGGCAGCTAATAATATTGGAGTGGATATTCAAGATTGTTTAATTATCGAAGATAGTGTTAGTGGAATTTCAAATGCTTATAAAGCAGGATGTCATAATATTGTGGTTGTGGATTCTGCCAATAAAAAAGAAGAATACGAAAAGCTTCCTGGAGTTACACAAGTGATTGATTCTTTTGAGAATTTTAAATAAGAGCCATTCATGCCAGAGTGGCTTTTTGTATAAATAAAACATAAAATAAACAAAAACAAACAAATAATCATTATTTTAAACCTAAATCTAACATCTGTGTTTAAATTGTTGTTTGAATATGTTGACATAGATAAAGAAAACGCTTACACTAAAGTTAAATGGGCAAATCTTACATTTATAACCGTATCTGCAAAATATTGATGATGAGCCGTATATAAATAAATGAATAATTGATCATTATTTTTGTGGGTAATGTAGTTGGAAAAAGGATTTGACTGTGATAAAAATGATTGATTTTGTTTATATATAAGGAGAACAAATGAACACAAAAATTAACCAGTTATTAGAGTATGCTCTAAAAAATGGAATGATTGAAGATTATGATTATGATTATTCGGCAAATTTATTGATTGACCTATTTGGCATCTATGAATTTAAAAGAGAAAAAGTAGAAGACTGTTCTATCTATGAGATTTTAGATTTCATGTTAGATTATGTAGTTGAAAAAGGTATGATTCAAGATACTGTAACTGAGAAAGATTTATTAGATACGCGCATTATGAATTGTGTAATGCCTAGACCGAGTGAAGTTGTGAATACTTTTAAAAGTTTATATTCTTTGAATCCTAAAGATGCAACAGATTACTTTTATAAGTTAAGCATTGATTCAAACTATATCCGTAAATCAAGAATTGATAAGAATATCAGTTTTGCACATTTCTGTAAATATGGCGATATTCAAATTACGATCAACTTGTCAAAACCAGAAAAAGATCCAAAGGAAATTGCTAAAGCTAAAAATGCCGTAAGCACTTCATATCCTGCATGTTTATTATGTAAGGAAAATGTTGGCTTTGCCGGAAACTTAAATCATCCAGCTAGACAAACACATCGTATTATTCCATTAGATTTAAATGGACATACATACAATTTACAATATTCACCATATGTGTACTACAATGAGCACTGTATTGTATTTAATAGTGAACATACACCAATGAAGATGGATCGTTCTACATTTGAGCATTTATTCGCATTTATTGATAAATTCCCACACTATATGATTGGAAGCAATGCAGATCTTCCTATCGTTGGTGGATCGATTTTAACTCATGATCACTATCAAGGTGGAAGACACCATTTTCCAATGGAAGACGCAAAAGTTGTTAAGAGCTATACATATAAGGATGTACAAGTGGATATGCTTTACTGGCCACTATCAACACTTCGGTTAACATCTGAATCGAAAGAAAACGTATTGGATCTAGCTACTAAAATCTTTGAAACATGGTGTACATATAATGATGAAAGTTTAGATATCATCGCCAATGAAGATGGTGTTCGTCACAATACAGTAACGCCAATTGTAAGAAAGAAAGATGGCAAATATCAAATGGATGTAGTTTTACGAAATAATCGTACTACAGAAGAATATCCATTAGGTATCTTCCATCCTCACTCTCAGCATCACCATATTAAAAAAGAAAATATTGGTTTGATTGAAGTTATGGGATTGGCGATTTTGCCAGCACGATTAAAGACGGAGTTAGAAGAAATTAAATTATGTTTATCTGGAAAAGCTGATTTTGATTCTTATCCAGAACTTGAAAAACATAAAGACTGGTATGAATACTTAAAGACATGCTCTTATACAAATGTGGATACATTCATGGAGATGGAAGTCACAAAGAAATTCGTATCTGTATTAGAGAATGCCGGTGTATATAAAATGGATGATGAAGGGATGGACGGCTTTAGCCGATTTGTGAAGACATTATGGTAGAAATAAAAGAAAGATTAGAAAATGGAATTGATGTATTATCGATTTCCAATTCACATTTAACTGTAGAAGTCACAAACTTTGGTTGTACTCTTTTAAAGATTGTAACGAAAGATAAGAATAATCAAGACTGTGATTGTATCTTAGGATTTGAAAATGTAAGTGACTATCAAAAACGAGATGGAACTTATTTAAATGCCTTAGTAGGACGAGTATGTAATCGTATTGAAAAAGGAACATTCACAATAAATGGTACAGAATATCATGTACCTATCAATAATGGGCCAAACTCATTACATGGAGGCATTGAGGGATTCTCTTATAAAGTATTTGATTATTCTTTAATTGAAGATGGCGTTAAATTCCACTATGTATCAAAAGATGGCGAAGAAGGCTATCCTGGAACATTAGATTTCTATGCGATCTATTGGTTGGATGGACCAAGTCTTCATATTCAATATAGTGGAGTTAGCGACAAAGATACGTTGATCAATATCACAAACCATGGCTATTTCAATTTGAATGGACATGCATCGAATATTGATGATCATACGTTACGAATTTTGGCATCTAAATTTGGCTGCGTAGATCCAGATGGATTATATACAGGTGAATTAAAAGATGTTAAAGAGACTGCATTTGATTTTAATACAGAAAAAAGAATTGGAGATTTTATTCATTCAGAGGATGAACAATTAATCATCGCAAGAGGTTATGATCATCCATATGTATTTGATACAAAGGAAAATCAAGTATGTCTATATAGTCCATTAAGTGGTATTGAATTAAAAGTATCCACAACATATCCAACGGCACAAATTTATAGTGCGAACTATTTAGATGGACAGACAGATAAATATGGAAAGATTATGCATCCGCAAGATGGATTGTGTATTGAAACAAGCTATATCGCCGATTCGATTCATAAAGAAGAGAATCCAAAAGTTTTATTAAAAGCAGGACAAGTATTTGAAGAAGAAACAACATATACATTTGAGGTAAGAAAATGAAAACAACAGAAATTAAAGAACAAGTATTATCAGGTAAATATGATGCATTAATTGAAGATCTATATGCAGATTCAAGTTTATTAGACTATCAAAAACAACGTTATGCAGCTGCATTGGATAAATATCAAACTTTATTTGGAGATGATGAAGTGAGCATTTATAGTGCGGCTGGAAGAAGTGAAATCTCAGGAAATCACACAGACCACCAACATGGTTGTGTGCTTGCAGGATCAATCAACTTAGATGCGATTGGAATTGTATCTAAACAAGATCATGTCATTAAAGTGATTTCAGATGACTTTGACATCAAACCAATTGATTTAAATGATTTAGACAAAAAAGAAGATGAAATTGGAACAAGTGAAGCTTTGATTCGTGGAGTCGTTTCTAAATTAAAAGAATTAGGCTATAACGTTGGTGGATTCAAAGCTTTCATTACAAGTGATGTATTAATGGGGGCTGGACTATCAAGTTCTGCAGCATTTGAATCTATTATTGGTACAATTATTGATGGATTATACAATGATATGAAGATCGATATGGTAACGATTGCCAAAGTGGGTCAATATGCAGAAAACGTATACTTTGGAAAACCATGTGGATTGATGGATCAATGTGCATGTGCTGTTGGTGGGCTTATTTCAATTGACTTTAAAGATACTTCAAATCCAATTGTAAATAGTGTGAATGTTGATTTCTCAAAATACGATCACAGTTTATGCATTGTAGATACAAAGGGAAGTCATGCCGATTTAACAGATGCCTATGGTGCTGTACCACAAGAAATGAAAGAGGTAGCTCACTATTTTGGTAAGGAAGTTCTTCGTGAAGTGGATGAAAATGAGTTCTACGCAAATATCGCAAACTTAAGAACGGCTTTAAATAATGATCGCGCCATCTTAAGAGCTATCCATTTCTTCAATGAAAATAGACGTGTTAATACAATCGTAGAAAGATTAAACAAGGATGATTTTGAAGGATTCAAAACATTGATTCAAGAATCAGGAAATTCAAGTTATAAATTCCTTCAAAATGTATATGCAGACTTTGACTATAAGAATCAAGCTGTATCATTAGGTTTAGCTATGTCTGAAATGATTTTAAAAGATCATGGCGTGTGTCGTGTTCATGGTGGCGGTTTTGCCGGAACCATTCAGGCCTTTGTTGAAAATAGCTATGTAGAAACATATAAAGAAGAAATTGAAAAAGTATTTGGAAAGGGAAGTTGCCATATCTTAAAAGTCAGAAAATTAGGTGGCTGCAAGGTTATTGACTAATGAATATTTTAGTAACAGGTGGAACCGGATATATTGGTAGTCATATTTGTGTTGAATTATTAGAAAGTGGTTATAACGTTGTCGTGATCGATGATTTCTCAAATTCAAAACCAGATGTATTGGATTCAATCT
>OHEZ01001184.1_pt1 | contig 11760 bp, 7 predicted proteins | sample 1567391 | NCBI WGS metagenome assembly OHEZ01 (sample SAMEA3879518, study PRJEB24766) | human gut metagenome | biome: human-associated habitat; feature: feces | place: USA | collected 1985/1987
CCCTATATATTTGTCAAGATGACGTTCGATTTTTGTAAACTGCCACAAATCAACGGTCCAAAATTCAAAAATTCTGCACAAACAAAGCCCCCGGCCGGGAGCGTTCTGGGCTCCGAGGCCGGGGGCGGGAGGCATGATCTTGCCGGTTCAGAGCCCGGACAGCGCCAGCAGGCGGACGAAGAAGCTGCCCCCGCCCATGACCCAAACCTGAAAAACAGCAAGGCCCCGGAGCGATATGCTCCGGGGCCTGCTGTCATTTTTTATGGAAAAAAATCATGCTTTCCGGGGCGCTGCGGCGCTTATTTTTTGTTCACAGGCTCTGCCTCTGCAGTGACTACGATGATGCGCACCGTTTTCTGCTTTCCACCGAAATAGGTCGTAGTACTAAGTGCAGTGCCTATGTAGCGGATATCTCCGGGCTTTTTGCCTGTCAGCTTATCTGCATTCACAGCTTTTTGGCTCAGGATCTTATCCATCACATTATAAGCCTGTCCGGTTGTTCCGATCTCATCGGCATAAGCTGGTCCCCACCAGACAAAGCGGCTTGTTTTATTTGCGCCGTCCTCATCGAGCCCAAGAATCTCCATGACTTTCTCAGGCAATTTACCATCCTTTGTGTTCCGATCCGACTCGGACAACGCAGCGATAGCTTTTGCCATCGCTTGTTCATTCGTCCGGGGCTTAAAGGTATAGGTTGCAAATGAACCCTTGGCGATGTCATTCAGGGCATCTGCAATGTTCTTGTCATTCACAGCGTTGCCGCCGCAGGCCGTGAGAAGGGTCAGGGCCATTGCGCCGGTCAGCACAACGGCCAGCAGTTTTTTCAACATCTTCATCGGTTGGTTCCTCCATAAAGTAAACGGTGTTTTCCCTGCCTTGACAGGCAGCAGGCTTTGTTTCATTGTACCCCCCCCCTATATATTTGTCAAGGGGACGTTTATTTTTTTGTAAACTGCCACAAATAATCAACCGCTGTTTTGAGTATGCTGCACAAACAAAGCCCCCGGCCGGGAGCATTCTGGGCTCCGAGGCCGGGGGCGGGGACATGATCTTGCCGGTTCAGAGCCCGAACAGGGCCAGCAGGCGGTGCCACAGGCGGAGGAAGAAGCTGCCCTCCGAAGCGTTATCTGCCGCCGTCTCCACCGGAGCCGTTTCGGCGGGCGTCTCGGCGGTCTTGTAGAGGAACTTCACCCGGCTGGACGCACCCTCGGGTACACCGACAAAGCTGGTGTAGTCGGCGAGACGGCCGGTCATCTCCTCCACCACAGTCTGCAGGGCGTGGAGCTGGTCGGCATCCAGCGCACCGGTGAGCTGAGAAATGCCCTCGTCGTTGAACTGCACGAGGCCGCCGCTGAGCTGGTCGGTGCCGTTCTGGAGCTGGAGCACACCGTCATACAGGGCGGATGCGCCGCCGGCCAGCTGAGCGCTTCCGGCCTTGGCGGTGTGTGCGCCGTCAGCGGCCGCGGCCACGCCGTCGGCGTACCGGCCGACGCTGGACACGAAGAGCCGGATCTGGCCCAGATTCTCTTTCAGGGCGCGGACGCTGGCCATATCCTCGCTGTTGGCGGTCTGATAGACCAGCTCGTCGTGGATCTTCTGCTGGGCGTCGCTGTCGGTGAGCTTTTTCAGCCAGCCCATGATGAAATCGGGCGAGAAGCTCTGCATCAGGCGCAGAGCGGCCTCAAGGTCGTGGTCGGTCCGGGTGGCCGCGAGGTAGAGCGCGATGTCCAGCTGGCTGGCCTTGAACTGCGGAGCCTGCTCCCAGATGGTGCGCACCATCTTTCTGCGGCCCGCCGCCAGCGTCTTGTCGCCCAGCGAGAGGATGTCGTCAATGACGGCTTCATAGGTATCCCACGTCATGGGGGTGTCGATGAGGCCGTTCTCCATGAGGGTCTGGCTGGCGGAGTCCAGCACGCCGTCGGCCACCTGCTGTGCGCCGGAAGTCAGGGCGGCGTTGTTGGACGTCAGGGTGTCCAGCCCTTCCGTCAGCTGGCCGAGGCCGCTGTCCAGCCGGTTGGCCCCATCCAGCAGAGCCAGCGAACCGGCGGCAAGCTGTGCCGCGCCCGCTTTCAGCTGCGACGCACCGTCCAGCAGCTGGTTCATGGCATCATTCAGCGCCGCGATGCCGTCGGTCAAATCGTTGAGGCTGTCGAGGTCGAAGACCTCATCCCCCTGCCCCAGTGCCTCGGCGCTCGCCGCGCAGGCCAGCAGGATCTGAGGCGCCGTCAGCGACTCCACGTCGGCCTCCACGGTCACGCTGTCCTGTAAGTACTCGGCCACGCCGTTCACCTGCTCGGGAAGCAGCCCGTCGAGGGACTCCTTCACCCCCGGCAGGGTGACGAAGGCCGCCACGCTGCTCTTGGCCGCACTTTCCAGCAGGCCGTTCACAGCATTGACATTGCTGGCGTCATCGCCCAGCACGACGCCCACTGCCGTGACCAGCGGGGTGACGATGGTGCGCTCTTTGCCGTTCACGGTCACTTTGCCGGTCTCATGGTTGGTCAGGTCGATGGTGAGCACGAGGTGGCCGCTCCGGCCCAGAAGCTCGCTGAGCGGGGCGGTCCTGCCGTCCAGCGTGTAGGTCACTTTGGCAGAGATGGGCAGCTGACGGTCCGTGTCGCCCTTATAGTAGACATCGGTGTCGTCGGTGTTCCAGACCAGCGTATCGCCGTTCCGGGTGTACTCGGCGAAGCTCTCGGTGTTCACGATATTTTTCAGGGTGGACCTGTCCTCCACACCGGCGAGGCCGTCGGCATTGTAAAGATGCTCGCTGACGGTGGTCTTGGTGACAGAGCCGTCCGCTGCCATGACGGCATACACCGTCTCATCCTTCGAGAAGGGGGCCTTGGCCGCCGCAAAGGCGGGCTGACAGAGGCTGACCGTCAGGGTCAGGGCAAGCGCCGCAGAGCCAGCGCGGCGCAGAAAATTCCGAGTTTTTCTCATAGCATTCACTCCTTTGCAGCGTTGGGGGCGTTGAGCCAGTGGTAGGTGGTGCGGCAGATGAGGCCGTCCAGCAGCATCAGGCCGGCGGGCAGCACCAGCAGGATGACCACCATACTGATGAGCGCACCCCGGGAGATGAGCATACAGATGCTTTTCAGCAGCTCCACCTTGCTGATGACCGCGACGCCGAAGGTGGCCGCGAAGAAGGTGAGGCCGCTTGTCAGGATGCTCTGGCTGCAGTGCTCGAGGGCCTGCTGTGCCGCCGCCTTGGGCGAGCGGAGGGCCAGCCGCTCTTCGCGGTAGCGGGTGGTCATGAGGATGGAGTAGTCCACCGTCGCGCCCAGCTGGATGGTGCCGATGACGATGCTGGCGATGAAGGGCAGCGAGTCGTCGATAAAGTAGGGGATGCCCATGTTGATGGCGATGGCCGCTTCGATGCTGGCCACCAGCAGAATCGGCACCGACAGGCTGCGGAAGGACAGCGCGATGATGACCAGTACCGCCGCGACGGACCAGATGTTGACATTTTTGAAGTCCTCGTCGGCGATCTCCACGAGGTCTTTTATCATGGCGCCCTCGCCGGTGACGAGGCCCTCGGGGTCTGCCTCCTTGACGAGGCGGACCAGCTCGTCCACCTGCGCGTTCAGCGCGTCGCTGCCCGACTTATAACGGCCATTGGCGAGGATGAGCTTGTAGCCGCCGTTCTGGACGATGTTCAGCAGCTCGTCGGGCAGAAGCTCCGTCTCAAAGCCCGGGCCGGTGATGGAGTCGAGGCTCACCACCTGGGTGATGCCGTCCACCTCCTTTATCTCATCGCAGAGGGCAGACACCTGAGAGGCGGTCAGCTCCTCCCGCACGAGGATGAAGTGGTTGGTCATCATGCCGAAGTCCTCGCCCAGCTTGTTCGTACCCACGATGCCGGGCATATCCTGCGGAAGAGCGGCAAAAATGTTGTAGTAAATATCGGTCTTGCTCTGGGCCAGCCCGAAGGGGATCATCAGCAGGACGAACACCACCACGACGGGCATCGGGTGTTTGGAGACAAAATGGCTCAGGCGGGTGAGCTTGGGCAAAAAGGTGCGGTGGCGGTATTTTTCCACCCACTTATCGAAGAAGAGAATGAGCGAGGGCAGGATGACGATGGTGCAGATGACGCCCAGCGCCACGCCCTTTGCCATGACGATGCCGAGGTCTGCGCCCAGTGTCAGCTGCATGGCGCAGAGGGCCAGAAAGCCCGCAATGGTCGTCAGGCTGGATGCCGTGATGGAGCTCATGGTCTTGCAGATGGCGTTCTCCATGGCCTCTTCGTTGGAGGCACAGAGCTCCTTTTCCTCGTCGTAGCGGTGGAGCAGGAAGATGGAGAAATCCATCGTCACGCCCAGCTGCAGGACCGCCGCCAGCGACACGGTGATAAAGCAGACCTGACCGAGGAAAATATTCGTGCCAAAGTTATAGACCAGCGGGAAGAGCAGCCCCAGCATGAACAAAAACGGCGTGAGCCAGCTTTCCAGCGAGAGGAACAGCACCAGCAGACAGCCGCCCACGGCGCAGAGCACATACCATGGCATCTCGCCCATGACCAGCTCCTTGGTGTCGCTCAGGATGACGCTGATGCCGCCGAAGAAGCAATTCTTCCGGAGTATCTTCTTGATTTGGGCCACGGCCTGCATCGTCTCCTCGCTGACGCTGGAGCCGCCCAGTTGGACGATGAGGATGGTGGAGTCGTTCTTGCCGAACATAAACTGCTGGACATCCGCCGGCAGCATCTCCGTCGGCACCGCCGGGTCCAGCACGTCGCTGAGCCAGAAGGTGTTCAGCACGTCCGGCACCTCGTCGATCTCGGCCTTCATGGCCAGTAGCTCGTTGGTGGGCATCCCCTCCACGGTTATCATGTTGGTGGACGCCAGATGGTAATCCGTTTCCAGCAGCAGCTGGCCCACGCGGGAGTCCAGCTGCTGGGGCAGGTAAGAAAGGATGTCGTAGTTGATGGGCGTGGCGATGGCTCCCACTGCCGCCGGGATGAGCAGCAGGACCGCCGCGATGAGGATGAGCCTGCGCATCTTCACGATGGCCCTCGCTAATTTTTTCATTCATTTCCTCCCATTTTATCGCTCCGAAGAAAAACAACTTTTCTCGTTTTTCCGACACACCTTATTATAGTACACTCACCCGGGGTGTCAAGAGACAGCTCTGCCGACGTTCTGCCTCTCCCTTTGGGAGAGGTGTCACCGAAGGTGACGGAGAGGGCAAGCCTGGTAAGATAGAGCCGCTATGCAGCGATAAGCAGACTTTTTGTCAGAGCGAGCCATCGCCGCACTCGAAGTTTTTTATCAGCGTCCTTGCCCTCTCAGGCGCTTCGCGCCAGCTCTCCCAAAGGGAGAGCCTTTTAAGATGAAAGGATTTTTCGCAATATGTCCAAAAAATCTCTCGAAATTTTGGAAGATAAATCTAAAATCATTCTCACACAAGGCTGGAAAACTGTGCTATAATCATAGTTATGGATGAGGCCGGGGCTGCGCTGCCCTGACCGAAAATAATGAAGAAGGAGGCGAGCCTTATGGCACAGTTCCGCTCCAAGCCCTTTGGTGTGACCCAAAACGGTGATAAGGTGGATGAATACATCATCTCCAATCCCGGTGGACTTGAGATCAGCGTGCTGAACTATGGCTGTGTGATCAAAAATCTCTTCGTCCCTACAAAAACGGGTATGGTGGATGTGGTCGTCGGGCACGACACCCTCGCCGACTATGAGGCGGATTTCAACTCATCCGGCAGCACCTGCTGCGGTGCGTTCGTGGGCCGGTACGCCAACCGCATTGAAAATGCGGAATTTTCTCTCAGCGGCAAGACCTACAAGCTGGAAGCCAACAATGGCAAAAATCACCTGCACGGCACCTTCCCCCGCAAAATTTACGATGTGAAGATGTTCGGCGATACCCTTTTGATGGAGACCGAAAGCCCGGCGGGCGAGGACGGTTTCCCCGGAAATCTGAAGGTCAGTGTGCGGTATATCCTCACGCCGGACAACACCCTGCGGATGGACTACCGTGTGTCCACCGACGAGGACACCATCATCAACCTGACCAACCACACCTACTTCAACCTCGACGGCGGCGGCAATGTGCTGGGCCAGAAGCTCCGCATTTACGCTTCCAACTACCTCGAGGGCAACAACGAGACCTGCCCCACGGGCAAGATCCTGCCCGTGGACGGTACGCCGATGGACTTCCGCACCGGAAAGCCTCTGGGACGCGACCTCGACACCGGCTTCTACCAGACCACCATGGCGGGCGGCGGCTTCGACCACTGCTATGTCCTCGACCGGCCCCGGGGTGCCAGCCAGAGCCTCTGCGCCTGGGCGTCCAGCGACAAGACCGGCATCAGCATGAAGCTGTACACCACCCAGCCGGGCATCCAGCTCTACACCGGCAACTTCCTGCAGAACTGCCCCTCCCCCGGCAAGGGCGGCGTCCCGCTGGAAAAGTACGGCGGCTTTGCCCTTGAGACCCAGCACTTCCCCTGCAGCCCCTCTCACCCGGAGTTCCCGACGACGGTGCTGCGGGCAGGCAAAGTCTTCCGGGCCAACACTACGCTCCGCTTCTTCACCGGCCGTCAGTGCGGCCGTTTGTAAGCAAATATCAGCCGCAGCAAAGGGCAGCTCTCTTGCGGGAGCTGTCCTTTGCTGTTTTTTGCGTGTCCTCTCCATGCCTTGCGGACTAAAAATCTTTGCAGTTCATCAGACTGGCTGAAAAGATGCAACAAAAATACATTTTAATAAAAAAGCCGGTACTTGATTCTCTGTGCAAAAAGCGGTATCCTTTAGTCAGACAGAGCACAAGGGCTCTGTGCGAAGCAACATCTGGAACAAGAGAGGTACTGGACATGGCTATTTTGGTTTCCGGCGGCGCAGGCTACATCGGCAGCCACACCTGCATCGAGCTCCTGAATGCCGGCTACGACGTTGTCGTGGCGGACAATTACTACAATGCATCCCCTGTGGTCCTCGACCGCGTCAAGCAGATCACCGGCAAGGACTTCCGCTTCTATCAGGCCGATATGACCAAACACGAGGATGTGGAGAAGATCTTCGCCGAGTGTCCCGACATCACGGCGGTCATCCAGTTCGCAGCCTATAAGGCCGTCGGCGAGAGCGTGTCCAAGCCCATCGAATACTACTACAATAACCTCAACTGCACGCTGGTCATCCTGGATGTGATGCGCAGGCACAACTGCCACAACTTCGTGTTCAGCTCTTCCGCCACCGTCTACGGCGACCCCGCCAGTGTGCCGATCACCGAGGATTTCCCCGTGGGTGCCACCACCAACCCCTACGGCACCACCAAGGCCATGACCGAGCGCATCCTCACCGATGTCTGCAAGGCTGACCCCACCCTGAACGTGGCTCTGCTGCGCTACTTCAACCCCATCGGCGCCCACAAGTCCGGCCTCATCGGCGAGGACCCCAACGGCATCCCCAACAACCTCATGCCCTACATCGCCAAGGTGGCTGTGGGCAAGCTGGAAAAGGTCCATGTCTTCGGCAATGACTACCCCACCCCCGACGGCACCGGCGTCCGCGACTACATCCATGTCGTGGACCTGGCCCGCGGCCATGTCTGCGCCATCAAGAAGCTGGAAACGAACTGCGGCCTCTTCATCTGCAACCTCGGCACCGGCAAGGGCTACAGCGTGCTGGATGTCATCCACGCCTTCGAGAAGGCCTGCGGCAAGCCCATCCCCTACGTCATCGAGGCCCGCCGCCCCGGTGACATCGCCGAGTGCTATGCCGACCCCACCAAGGCCAGGAATGAGCTTGGCTGGGTGGCTGAGTACGGCATCGAGGAAATGTGCGCCGACAGCTGGAACTGGCAGAAGAAGAACCCGGACGGCTACCACACCGCGAACTGAATAAAAGACGATAAGAGCCTGTACGGCGGGTAATTCCCGGGTACAGGCTCTTATTTTTTGCACTTTTTCGGATATTCGAGGAAGGCGGCATGATTTTTTTCAGAGAACAGTTCAGAACAGCCCCGTTTCTCTTGACAACGCCGGAAAGTTAGCCTATATTACTGTTGTTAACGCAAACTAACAAACGCGCTCGAGAGGAACATTCCATATGACGTTGAAAGATTTGAACATCGGCGAGACTGCCGTGGTCGGGACCGTGGGCGGCGAAGGCGCTCTGCGGCAGCATTTTCTGGATATGGGGCTGATCCCCGGCGAGGAGGTCACGCTGGTCAAATTTGCCCCGATGGGCGACCCGATGGAGCTGAGCATCCACGGCTACGAGCTGACCCTCCGGCTGGACGATGCCGCCCGCATCGGGGTCACTCTGGCCAAAGCCCCGGCGGCGAAAAAGGCGGCGGCAGAAAGTGAAAAGCCGGTGGAGCACCCGGGCCTCGGCGAAGGCGGACGCTACCACACCAAAAAGGGCGAGAACCCTCTGCCCGACGACACGACCCTTACCTTTGCGCTGGCGGGCAACCAGAACTGCGGCAAGACGACCCTCTTCAACCAGCTCACCGGCTCCAACCAGCACGTCGGCAATTTTCCGGGTGTGACGGTGGACCGCAAGAGCGGTGCGATCCGGAATAACCCGAATACGGAGGTCACAGACCTGCCCGGCATCTACTCCATGTCGCCCTATACCAGCGAGGAGATCGTGACCCGGCAGTTCATCATCGGCGAGAAGCCCACGGGCATCATCAATATCGTGGACGCCACCAACATCGAGAGGAATCTGTACCTCACCATGCAGCTCATGGAGCTGGACACGCCGATGGTGCTGGCGCTGAACATGATGGACGAGATGCGCGGCAACGGCGGCACTGTCCGCATCAATAAGATGGAGGCCATGCTGGGCATCCCGGTCGTGCCGATCTCTGCGGCAAAGAACGAGGGCGTGGACGAGCTGGTGGATCATGCGCTCCATGTCGCAAAGTATCAGGAGCGGCCGGGCCGGATGGATTTCTGCAGCGAGGAGGATCACGGCGGCGCAGTCCACCGCTGCATCCACGGCATCATCCACCTGATTGAGGATCATGCCGAGGCCGCAGGCATCCCGGTGCGCTTTGCGGCCACAAAGCTCGTGGAGGGCGACCAGCGCATCGAGGCGGCCCTGAAACTCGACCAGAACGAAAAAGAGATGATCGAGCACATCATCGTCCAGATGGAGCAGGAGCGGGGCCTGGACCGCGCCGCCGCCATCGCGGATATGCGGTTCCACTTCATCCACCAGCTGGTGGAGCAGACCGTCGTGAAGCCCCGCCAGAGCAAGGAGCAGCTCCGCTCGGCCCGGATCGACCGGTTCCTCACGGGCCGCTATACCGCCATCCCGGCCTTTGTAGGCATCATGGCGCTGGTGTTCTACCTCACCTTCGGCGTCATCGGTCTGGCGCTCCAGAACCTGCTGGAAGTGGGCATTGATGCCCTGACCGCCGCGGTGGACTCCACCCTCACGGCGTGGAACGTCAACGCAGCCGTCCACTCGCTGGTCATCGACGGCATCTTCACCGGTGTGGGCAGTGTGTTGAGCTTCCTGCCCATCATCGTGACCCTGTTCTTCTTCCTTTCCCTGCTGGAGGATACCGGCTATATGGCCCGCGTGGCCTTTGTGATGGACAAGCTGCTGCGGCGCATCGGTCTCTCGGGCCGCAGCATCGTGCCCATGCTCATCGGCTTTGGCTGCACGGTTCCCGGCGTGATGGCAAGCCGCACGCTGCCCTCGGAGCGGGACCGGAAAATGACCATCCTGCTCACGCCCTTTATGAGCTGCTCGGCCAAGCTCCCGATCTACAGCCTGTTTGCTGTGACCTTCTTCCCGGAGTACGCCGCACTGGTCATGGTGGGCCTGTATTTCCTGGGCATCCTTGTGGGCATCGGAATGGCCTTTCTGCTCAAGGGAACGCTGTTCAAGGGCGAGGCCGTGCCCTTTGTCATGGAGCTGCCCAACTACCGCCTGCCCGGCCTGAAAAATGTGGCCCAGCTGCTCTGGGAAAAGGCCCGGGATTTCCTCGAGCGTGCCTTTACGGTCATCTTCCTGGCAACCATCATCATCTGGTTCCTGCAGAACTTTGACTTCCAGCTCAGCCTGACCGCAGACCCGCAGGAGAGCATCCTGGCCTGGATCGCCAGCGGCATCGCGCCGTTGTTCGCACCGCTGGGCTTTGGCGACTGGCGGGTGTCCACGGCGCTGATCACCGGCTTTATGGCAAAGGAGAGCGTTGTTTCCACCCTTACCATCCTGTATGGCTCCGCTGCCGCACTGGGCGCGGCGCTCAGCCCGGCGGCAGCGGCTCCCCTGCTGGTGTTCTGCCTGCTCTACACCCCCTGCATCGCCGCTGTGGCATCGGTCAAGCGGGAAATGGGCGGCCGCTGGGCCACCGTTATGGTCGTGAACCAGTGCGTTGTGGCATGGCTTGCCGCGCTCGTTGTGCGGTTCCTTGCCGTGGCGGTGCTGTGACCCTGTCCTGAAGCATATCAAAAGCCCGTACCGTGAAAATTTTCATGGTGCGGGCTTTTTGCGATGAAAAAAATATAGGGATCAGGAGATTTTACGCCGCCTGCCCTTGACAACAGAGATTCCTTATGCTAAAATACTTCAAAAATGAACAATTCAAAAAGAGAGAAAGAGAGGCGCGCAATGCGTGAGCTGAACCCCAGTGTGGAATTTGCCAACAAGACGCTGTGCCAGAAGCTGCACCTGCCGCAGACAGCGTTTGATATCCTGATGTTCCTTGCCAACAACCCCAGCTACACGACCGCCCGCGATATCGTGGAGGTGCGCCACATCAAGGCGAACCTTGTCTCGGTGAATGTGGACAAGCTGGTGCAGGAGGGCTTTCTGGAGCGCCGTCCGGTGCTGGGCGACCGCCGCAAAACGGAGCTTGCCTGCACCGAAAAGGCGCAGTCCATCATCGAACAGGGCCGCAGGATGCAGGATGATTTCATCCGCCGTCTGATGGCAGGGCTGGAGGAAGAAAAACTCGAGATATTTTTTGAAGTCATCGATACGATGAACGAAAACCTGGATGTGATCCTAGAAGGAGAAGAATAAGATGAACCTGCTGTTTACCATCATCGTTACCTTTTTTGCCGGAATGGGCGCGGGCCTGGGCACCGGCTTTGCGGGCATGAGCGCTGCCGCGGTCATCAGCCCGATGCTCATCACCTTCCTGGGGATGGACCCCTACATGGCGGTCGGCATTGCCCTTTCCTCGGATGTGCTGGCCAGTGCGGTGTCTGCCTACACCTACCACAAAAACAAAAACCTGGATATCAAAAACGGCCTGATTATGATGGCCAGCGTGCTGCTGTTCACCGTGGTGGGCAGCTGGGTGGCAAGCCTGATGCCTTCCACCACCATGGGCAGTTTCTCGGTGTTTATGACGTTCCTGCTGGGCATTAAATTCATCGTCAAGCCCGTTATGACCACCAAAGAAGCCATGCAGGGGGTCTCTGCTGAGAAGCGTGCCCTCCAGTCTATCGTCTGCGGTGTGGTCATCGGGATGATCTGCGGCTTTATCGGTGCCGGCGGCGGTATGATGATGCTGCTGATCCTGACTTCTGTCCTGGGTTATGAACTGAAGACCGCTGTAGGAACCAGCGTCTTCATCATGGCATTTACCGCATTTACCGGCGCTGCCTCCCATTTTGCCATCGGCGGCATGCCCGACTGGACAGTATGGATCCTGTGCGTTGTATTTACCCTGATCTGGGCGCGGATTGCTGCACTGTTCGCCAACAAGGCAACCCCCAGGACCCTGAACCGTGTCACCGGTGTGATCCTGGTGGTGCTGGGCATTGCAGTTATGTGTT
>OHEZ01001187.1_pt1 | contig 11743 bp, 10 predicted proteins | sample 1567391 | NCBI WGS metagenome assembly OHEZ01 (sample SAMEA3879518, study PRJEB24766) | human gut metagenome | biome: human-associated habitat; feature: feces | place: USA | collected 1985/1987
TTATATATTATTAATTTTATCTATCGTCTGTAAGCGTTGCCGCCATGACCGCCTTTATCGTATGCATACGGTTTTCCGCCTCGGCGAAAACAACGGACTGCGCGCTCTCGAACACCTCGTCCGTAACCTCCATCGAGTCGCGCTCGAACTTTTCGCCCATCTCTTTGCCTATTGTTGTTTTCATGTCGTGATAAGAGGGCAGGCAGTGCATGAATACGGCGTTCGGCGATGCCTTTGCCATGAGCTCGGAGTTGACTTGATAGGGCGTGAGGTCATTTATGCGCTCCTCCCAGACTTCGACAGGCTCGCCCATCGAGACCCACACGTCGGTGTATATTACATCTGCGTTTTTTGCTGCCTCGTCGGGGCTTTCGCAGAATTTTATCTCAGCACCGGTCTGCGCGGCAATCTCCATGCAGGTGTCAATAAGCGCCTTGTCTGGGAAATATTTCTTCGGCGCGCAGGCGGTGAAGTTCATGCCCATCTTCGCACAGCCGACCGCGAGCGAGTTGCCCATATTGTAGCGCGCGTCGCCCATATAGACGAGATTTATCCCCTTGAGATGCCCGAACCGCTCTTTTATTGTCAGAAAATCAGCGAGTATCTGCGTCGGGTGGAACTCGTTTGTCAGGCCGTTCCAGACGGGGACGCAGGCATATTGCGCGAGCTCCTCGACTATAGCCTGCCCGAAGCCGCGGTATTCGATGCCGTCATATATGCCCGAGAGCACGCGTGCAGTGTCGGCGATGCTCTCTTTTTTGCCTATCTGCGAGCCTGAGGGGTCGAGATAGGTCGTGCCCATGCCGAGGTCGCGCGCAGCGACTTCAAAGCTGCACCTTGTCCTTGTGCTCGTCTTTTCAAATATCAGCGCGACATTTTTTCCGTCGCAGAGCTTGTGCGGTATACCCGATTTCTTCTTCGCCTTTAAATTCGCGGCGAAGTCGATGAGATATTCTATCTCTTCCGGAGTGAAATCCAAAAGCTTCAAAAAATCTCTGTTTTTGAATGTCATATTCAAGCCTCCTTGTCTGCGCAGACTTCTTTTATAATGCCGATTGCCTGCTCGAGCTGCTCTGTCGGGATATTGAGCGCGGGGAGCAGTCTCACTTTGTTCTTGGCCTTGATAACGAGAACGCCCTTTTCCATGCAGGCGTCTATGACCTCTGCCGCGTCTCTCTCGGTCTCTATGCCTATCATCAGCCCGAGCCCCGTGACATCTTTTATGCCCGGAGCACCCCTGAGCGATGAAAAAATATATTCGACCTCTCGCGCACTCCCTCGAGAAGGCTTTCGTCGAGCCGTTCGAGAATATTTATCGCCCCGGCGCAGCAGACGGGATTCCCGCCGAAGGTCGAGCCGTGGGAGCCCGGAGTCAAAACATCCTTTGTCTTTTCGCCGAACAGCGTAGCGCCGAGCGGCAGACCGCCCGCAAGCCCCTTGGCGGTTGATACGATGTCGGGGAAGATTCCGTAGTTCATATAGCCGTAGAGCTTGCCGCTTCTGCCGTTGCCTGTCTGAACCTCGTCGCAGATAAGCAGAATGTCGCGATCGCGGCATATCCTTTCGAGCGACTGGAGATAGTCCTTGTCAAGCGGCACCACTCCGCCCTCACCCTGCACGACCTCGAGCATGACTGCGGCGCAGCGGCGCTCGAAGAGAACCTTTGCGATTTTTTCCGTGTCGTTCGGCTCAACATATATGAACCCCTCCGTCAGCGGCAGAAAGTCTTTGTGAAAAGCATCCTGCCCCGTTGCGGCGAGCGTGGTTATCGTCCTGCCGTGAAAGCTGTTTTTGAGGGTGACAATATTATAACAGTCCGCTCCGTGCTTCTCTGCGGCGTATTTTCTCGCTGCCTTTATCGCGCATTCGTTGGCCTCGGCGCCGGAGTTCGAGAAGAAAACCTTGCTCATTCCCGTGCGCTCGCAGAGCATTTTCGCAAGCTTCACGCACGGTTCGGTGTAGTATAGATTCGACATATGCTGAAGCTTACCCGCCTGCTCGGTTACGGCCTTTATCCACTCGTCGTCGGCTGCGCCGAAGGTGTTTACCGCTATGCCGGAGGAGAGGTCTATGTATACTTTTCCCGCATTGTCCCAGACTACGGAGCCCTTGCCGCCTTCAACCGTCAAAGGAAACCTCGCATAAGTCCCGGCGATATATTCTTTGTCCTGCTTTTGTACCGTATCCATAATATTCTCCTTTTCAGGCCGTGAACATCGTGCCCATGCCCTCGTCAGTCAGCATCTCGATGAGTATCGAGTGCGGTATCCTGCCGTCGATAATAAAGACCCTGTGCACACCCCATTTTATCGCGTCAATGCAGCATTCGGCCTTCGGGATCATGCCGCCGCCGATAACTCCGCTGTCTATGAGCGTGGGAACTTCGTCCGCCTTTATGACCGAAATGAGCGTGTTCGGGTCGTCTCTGTCTTGGAGGATTCCGCTGATATCCGTCATGGATATCAGACTCTCCGCATTGAGTGCGCCCGCTATCTTCGCTGCGGCGGTGTCCGCATTTATGTTATATATATTGCCCTCGCCGTCGCAGCCGACGGTCGAAACTATCGGGATATAGCCCTTGTCTATAATATCGAGTATCGGCTGAATGTTTACGTTTGTTATCTCGCCGACGAAGCCGAGCTTCTCGTCTTTCATCCTGGCCTCTATCATATGTCCGTCTATACCGGAGAGCCCGATAGCCTTGCCGCCCTTGTTTTCGACGAGGTTCACCAGGCTCTTGTTGACCTTGCCTGCGAGCACCATCTGAACGACGTCGGCGGTCTCTTTATCTGTGACGCGCAGCCCGTCGACAAACTCACTCTTTTTGCCGATTTTTTGAAGAGTATCCGTTATCTCGGGGCCGCCGCCGTGAATCAAAACGACCTTTACGCCGATGAGCCAGAGCAGAACGATGTCGCGCATTACCGAATCCTTCAGCTTGTCGCTCGTCATTGCGTTGCCGCCGTATTTGACAACGACTATCTTATCAGCGTATTCCTGTATGTAAGGCAGCGCGTGGACGAGCACTCTTGCGCGCTCCGCATTTGAAATATTCATCTTTTTTCCTCCGTTTCGCGTGTCAGGTGCGGTAGTCGCCGTTTATCTTCACATAGTCGTAGGTGAGGTCACAGCCCCACGCGGTCGAAGAAGCGCCGCCGCTTTTTAAATCGATGAGAATATCTATCTCGTTTTCCGAGAGTATCTCCTTTGCCTTTTCCTCCGAAAAATCGACTCCCGCGCCGTTTTCGCAGACGGAAATCGAGCCCTTGGCGGACTTGAAAACGACGTCAATTTTGTTTACGTCAACATCGGCGCCGCTGTAGCCTATCGCGCAGAGGACTCGTCCCCAGTTGGCGTCCGCGCCGAACATGGCGGCCTTGGTCAGCGACGAGCAGACAACGCTCTTGGCAACGGTCTTGGCGATGTCCTCATTTTGAGCACCGCTTACCTTGCATTCGAGCAGCTTTGTGGCGCCCTCGCCGTCGGCGGCAATGCTGCGGCAGAGGTTGACGTTTACCGTGTTTAAAGCCTTCATAAATTCGCCGAAGTCATCGCCCTCGCTGTCTATCTCCGTGTTCCCGGCGAGCCCGTTTGCGAGCACGGCTACCATATCGTTAGTCGAGGTGTCGCCGTCAATGCTTATCATGTTGAAGGTCTCCGCGATGTCGCAGGAGAGGGCTTTTTTCAGCATCTCGCCGCTTATCGCGCAGTCGGTAGTTATAAAAACGAGCATAGTTGCCATGTTGGGATGAATCATGCCCGAGCCCTTTGCTATGCCGCCGATTTTGCATTCGACTCCGCCTATTTCGAAGCTCACGGCTATCTCTTTCTTTACCGTGTCGGTAGTCATTATCGCCTCCGCCGCCGCCTCGGAGCAGTCGCCGAGCTCTGCTTTGAGCGCGGGAATGCCGGAGGCTATGGGGTCGATGCTAAGCGGCTGACCGATAACGCCGGTAGAAGCGACTATAACGTCGGATGCTTTTATTCCGAGAGCGCACGCCGCAAGCTCGCTTGTGCGCTCGGCTATCTCTATGCCGTTTGCGTTGCAGGTGTTCGCGTTTCCGCTGTTGCAGATAATCGCCTGAGCTTTGCCGTTTTCAAGATGATTTTTTGTCACCGTCAGCGGCGCGCCCTTGACGAGATTTGTGGTGTATACGGCTGCCGCGTCGGCGATTTTTTCGCTGTATATGAGTGCGAGATCGCGCTTCGTCCTGTTTTTGCGTATTCCGCAGTGAACGCCGGAAGCCTTGAAGCCCTTTGCGGCGCAGACGCCGCCCGAGATGATTTTCATTTTTGCTTACCTCCCTTATATATCAAGCCCGAAGGCCTTGTCCTTGCCCATGACGAGATTCAGGTTTTCGAGTGCGGCGCCCGATGCGCCCTTGCCGAGATTGTCGTATACGGCGGTCAGAAGTATGCGTTCGCCGTTGCCGTAGACGGATATTTTCATGCCGTCCGTGTCCGACAGCGCACCCGCGCACAGAAAGCTGCCGTCATCCGATTTTTCGCTGAAGGTCACTACGGGGCCTCGGTATTTTTCTTTGTAAATGTCGGCGATTTCGTCGAAGGAACAGCCGAGCTGCTCCCCGAACAACGGAACGGTTACCTGCATTCCGCTGTAAAAATCATCGACTACGGGGCAGAATATCGGAAATTTTTCAATTCCGGTTATGCCCGCCATCTCCTTTAGGTGCTTGTGCTGTTGAGAAAGCCCGTATTGTCTCGGGGCGGACAGCAGGGGCGATTTGTCCGCGCTCTCGTATTCTGCTATCATTTTCTTGCCTCCGCCGCTGTAGCCCGTGAGGGAAAAGCAGCTGAGCAGCGCGTCTTTTTTTAGTACGCCCGCTTCGACGAGTGGATAGACCAGCGCTATAAAGCCGCCGGCGTGGCAGCCGGGGACGGCTATTCGCTTTGAATTTTTTATCTTTTCTTCAAACTCTGCGGAGAGCTCCGGGAAGCCGTAAGCCCAGCCCTCGGCGGTGCGGTGTGCGGTCGAGGTGTCGATAATTACGGTGTCGGGGTTTTCGACCAGCCCGACCGCCTCGACGGCCGCGGAGTCGGGCAGACAGAGAAAGGCTGCGTCCGCGCCGTTCAGAGCCCGCTTGCGGCTCTCGGGATCTTTTCTCTCTTTCTCGCCGAGCGTCAGCAGCTCGACGTCGCTCCTTTTCATGAGCCTGTCCTTTATTCTCAGCCCGGTCGTGCCGGCGCTGCCGTCTATGAATATCTTCATGGCATCTCCCGATTTAATGCGTTTTCGGCGAACAGTGGATTTATAAAAATCCCCAAATATTCGCCGATACTGCAAATTTATTCAACTATTTGTTTAATAATATACTACTTGATGTATAAATATGCAAGTATTTTGGACGAATTAATTCATTTTTGTCAATCTGTACCATACCTTCGCACGAGAGAAAACAGCTTTGTAAAAATTGACAAGAGAAGAGCGCGGCGCGGGCATAAAATAATATAAAAACCCGCACACGGGCGCAAATAAAAGCAGGATATCTCCGTTTTAGAGATATCCTGCTTTGCTGTATTTTTATTTTATTTTTCGAGGAATCTTGAGAGGAACTCCTGCGTTTTGGGATTCTGCGGATTCTCGAATATATCCTTCGGGCTGCCCTCCTCGCAGATGAGTCCGTCCGCCATGAACACGACATTCGTTGAAACGTCGCGGGCAAACGCCATCTCGTGGGTGACGACGATCATCGTCAGACCCTCGTTTGCAAGGTTGCGCATGACCTCGAGCACCTCGCCGACCATCTGCGGGTCGAGTGCGCTCGTCGGCTCATCGAAGAGCAGAACCTCGGGCTCCATCGCAAGCGCGCGGGCTATTGCGACGCGCTGCTTCTGGCCGCCGGAGAGCTGGGAGGGCTTGGCATTGATGTAAGGCGCCATGCCGACCTTCTCAAGATAGTGCAGTGCGGACGCCTTGGCCTCAGCCTTGGACTTCTTGAGCACCTTTGTCTGACCTATCATGCAGTTTTTGAGCGCGGACATATTGTTGAAAAGGTTGAACGACTGGAACACCATGCCGACGTGCGAACGGTATGCGCTCGCGCCGCCCTTTATATGGTCTATGTTCTTGCCGTGATAGAGTATCTCGCCGGAGGAGGGAGTCTCAAGCAGGTTTATGCAGCGGAGCAATGTCGATTTGCCCGAGCCGGATGCGCCGATTATGCTCGTGACGTCGCCGGGGTTGACCGAGAAGTCAATGTCACGCAGGACTTCGTGGCTGCCGAAGGTTTTGGAAAGATGGTTTATCTGTAAAATAGGCTCTGACATTATCTTTCCTCCTTCTTCTTGGTCTTTTTGACAAATGTGTACATTCCGCTGGTGTGGGCGAGAGTGTCGGTGGTCGAGAGATCGAAGTTCTCCGGACCGTCAAGCTTCTTCTCCCAAAGTCTGAGAATGAGCGAGCATATAACCGTCATTATCAGATAGATGGTCAGCGTTATAACTGCCGACGGGAAGTAGACATATTTTGCGCCGACAATGGCCTTGTGAGCCGCGAAGAGCTCGGCGTAGCCTATAACGAACATGACGGAAGTATCCTTGATGTTGATTATAAGGTTGTTGCCTATCTGCGGGATAATGTTGCGTATGGTCTGCGGAAGAATGACATAGAGCATGGTCTTGAAGTGGTTCATGCCTATGGACTTTGCGCCCTCCGTCTGACCGATATCTATCGACATTATGCCGCCGCGGACGGTTTCGGCCATGTAAGCTCCGGTGTTGATGGAGACAACGAGATATGCCGCGAAGGTCACCTCAAGGTTTATCGCACCGTTCGAGAAGTAGGGCAGGGCATAGTAGATGAATATCGCCTGGATTATCATCGGGGTGCCTCTGAAAACTTCGACGTAGATGCGCACGATAGCCTTGACTATTCCGAGAATGATGCGTTTTACGATATTGTCTTTTTTGCCGCACGGAATAGTCTGGATTATTCCGCAGATAAGGCCGATAAGGCAGCCTATGATTGTCGCTATAACAGCGAGCTCGATAGTCTTTAGAGCGCCGGTCAAATACTGCGTTGAGCTTTCGCTCCAGCACCGAACTATATCGCTCCAAAGCTGGGCAAGCTTGTTCATATCTTGTTATCTCCGTTCTGATTATTGTTGATTACTTTGAAAGGGGCTGAATCTTTGCCGCCTCGTCCATTATTCTGTTGAAATCGTCCTCGGTCATGCCTGCAAGGGCGGAGTTAATCTTATCCTTGAGCTCGGTGTTGCCCTTTCTGACGGAAATACCGATGTTGATGTCGCCCTGGTCAACCTTGAAAGCATCGTCGGGGAGGTTGAGTATCTTCAGGTCGCTGTAAGCGATGAGAGCGCCCTGAGCGGTGGGCATATCGGTGCAGATGAAGTCGACGGCGCCGGTCTCAAGAGCCATGAGCATGGCGGGAGCGGTCTCCTGCGCGGTCTGAAGAAGAGCACCCTTTACCTGCGGAAGGCAGGTGTCATACCAAATGGTTCCGAGCTGCGAGGTGCACTTTGCGCCTGCAAGGTCGGCAAGGGAGGTTGCGTTAGCGTACTTGCTGTTCTGCTTTGTCATGCAAACGATGGTTGCATAGAGGTAGGGGCCTGCAAAATCGACCTGCTGCATACGATCCGCGGTCATCGACTGACCTGCGATAACGGCGTCAACCTTGCCGGTCTGAACTGCGGGGACAAGCGAATCCCAGTCGAGGCGGACGACCTCAAGCTTCCAGCCGTTTGCTTCGCAGATCTTCTTTGCCATCATTATATCGTAGCCGTTGGCGTAATCGCTGGAGTCCTTTATCGGAACAGCGCCGTTGGAGTCATCGCTCTGAGTCCAGTTGTAGGGAGCGTATGCACACTCCATGGCGACGGTCAGAACGCCGTCTTCAACGCCGGTCTTGGCGCTGCCGGGTTTAGTGCTGCACCCTGCAAATAATACTGCGCACATGGCAATAGCCAGAATGGCGGCCACAATTCTCTTCGTTCTGTTCATTGTTTACCATCTCCTGAATAAAATTAAATAAGCCTGCGACCCGAAGAGGTATCACAGGCTTTGTGTATGCTGCTATACTTGCAGAAAAACCGATGATAGCGCTCCACATAAGTCATGTGACAGTCCGTCGCCTGTTCGGCGAGGGCCCAGCGTTACAGCGGCGGCAACCGCGGTATCACTTCGGCGAACTTGCCTTTCTCCAGCTGCCGCTTGCCGGCGTTGCTGCTGGATACTCTTCTCGTTCGCATCCTCTATCAAGTGCTGTCTTAAATTGTCTGTATTATAGCATTGCATTTTCGGCGTGTCAACAGTTTAACGGGCGTTTTCGGTAAAAACGTCGGATTTAACAGCCTTTTGCGCCGTAACTTTTCATTTATTGGTGATTGTGCAAATAAATTTGCCTAAATTCAAAGGCAGGGAACGGTTTTCACCGCGCCCTGCCGTAAAGAATCAGGCTTATTTTTTCAGGTCGGAGTAGGTCTCCTTCTGCACAACATCGTGTGCGCCGCCCTCAACTATGCTCGTTGCGGAGACAAGGGTCAGCTTCGCTTTCTGCTGCAGCTCGGGGATATTGAGCGCGCCGCAGTTGCACATGGTGGACTTTACCTTGCTCAGCGAGAGCGTGACATTGTCCTTGAGCGTGCCGGCGTAGGGAACATAGGAGTCAACGCCCTCCTCGAACGACAGCTTCTTGTCGCCGCCGAGGTCGTAGCGCTGCCAGTTCCTTGCGCGGTTGGAGCCCTCGCCCCAGTACTCTTTATAATAAGTGCCCTTTATGGAGATCTTGTTTGTCGGGCTCTCGTCAAAGCGCGCGAAGTAGCGGCCGAGCATAAGGAAGTCGGCGCCCATCGCAAGCGCGAGGGTCATGTGGTGATCGTAGACTATGCCGCCGTCGGAGCAGACGGGGATATATACGCCCGTTCTCTCGAAATATTCGTCTCTCGCCTTGCAGACGTCTATGAGCGCGGAGGCCTGGCCTCTGCCGATGCCCTTTGTCTCGCGGGTAATGCATATGGAGCCGCCGCCGATGCCGACCTTTATGAAGTCTGCGCCCGCCTCGGCTAGGAAGAGGAAGCCCTCTCGGTCAACGACGTTGCCCGCGCCGATTTTGACGCTGTCGCCGTAGTGCTCTCTGACCCATGCGAGGGTGCGCGACTGCCACTCCGAGAAGCCCTCGGAGGAGTCGATGCAGAGAACGTCCGCGCCGGCCTCGACAAGAGCGGGAACACGCTCTGCGTAATCTCTTGTATTGATGCCCGCGCCGACGACGTAGCGCTTGTCCGCGTCGAGAAGCTCGTTGGGGTTGTCCTTATGGGCATCGTAGTCCTTGCGGAAAACAAAATATCTGAGATTGCCCTCGGAATCGACTATGGGCAGGGAGTTGAGCTTGTTGTCCCAGATTATGTCGTTTGCTTCCTTGAGGGTGGTGCTGTCGGGGGCGGTGACGAGCTTTTCACGGGGAGTCATGAAGGACGAGACCTTCTCGTCGCCGGTCATGCGGCTGACGCGGTAGTCTCTGCTCGTGACTATGCCGACAAGCCTGCCGTTTGCCGAGCCGTCCTCGGTCACGGCGATAGTGGAATGGCCGTTTCTCTCCTTGAGCGCGATAACGTCGTTGAGAGTGGCGTCGGGAGTGATGTTCGAGTCGCTGACGACGAAGCCGGCCTTGAAATTCTTTGCCCTTGCGACCATGGCCGCCTCATCCTCTATGCTCTGCGAGCCGAAGATGAACGATACGCCGCCCTCCTTTGCGAGCGCCACGGCGAGCTTCTCGCCGGAGACGGACTGCATAATGGCGGAAGTCAGCGGGATGTTGAGCGAAATCGCGGGCTCCTCGCCCTTTTTGTACTTGACAAGGGGCGTCTTGAGCGACACATTCGCGGGCACGCACTCGCTCGACGAATAGCCGGGGACGAGCAGATACTCATTAAAGGTATGCGATACTTCGTTGAAATAATAAGCCATTTTATTACCTCCGATATTTATAGAAACTCCGCTCGGCAGAGCTTTTTCTCCGAGCGGAATTATTATCTCAGAACAGACCTGTTATTCTGCCGCTCTCGTCAACATCGATTTTTTCTGCGGCGGGGAACTTCGGAAGTCCGGGCATGGTCAGAATATCGCCGGTCAAAACGACAACGAAGCCTGCGCCTGCGGAAATCTTGACGTTCTTCACGGTTACGGTGAAGTGCTCGGGCGCGCCGAGCTTTGTCGGGTCATCCGAAAAGCTGTACTGGGTTTTTGCTATGCACACGGGGCATTTGCCAAAGCCGAGAGCTTCAAGCCTTGCTATCTGTCTCTTGGCTTCGGGCATGACGTTTATTCCGTCGCCCCCGTAGACTTTTTTGACAACGGCTTCGATTTTTTCTTCAATCGAAAGACCGTCCTCATAGGCGAAGGTGAAATCGCCCTTTTCCTCTTCGCACAGGCGGACGACCTCGCGCGCGAGCGCCTGACCGCCCTTGCCGCCCTCCGACCATTCGGTCGAGAGCACGGAGTTGACCCCGAGCTCGCGGCATTTTGCGATGATGAAATCTATCTCGGCGTCGGTGTCGGTCGGGAATCGGTTGACCGCAACGACGCAGGGGAGTTTATAGACATTTCTGATGTTTGAGACATGGCGCAGGAGATTGGGAATGCCCTTTTCGAGCGCGTCTATGTCCTCTTTTGCAAGCTCTTTCTTGTCGAGTCCGCCGTGCATCTTGAGCGCGCGGACCGTGGCGACGACAACTACCGCGTCGGGCGTGAGTCCCGCCATGCGGCATTTTATGTCAAAGAACTTCTCAGCGCCGAGGTCTGCGCCGAAGCCCGCTTCGGTAACGGTGTAGTCGCCCATCTTGAGCGCCATCCTTGTCGCCATGACGGAGTTGCAGCCGTGGGCGATATTCGCAAACGGGCCGCCGTGGACAAACGCGGGAGTGCCCTCAAGGGTCTGGACAAGGTTGGGCTTCAAAGCGTCCTTCAAAAGCGCGGTCATCGCGCCCGCCGCCTTGAGCTCGCCGCAGGTCACGGGCTTGTCGTCGTAGGTGTAGCCGACTATAATGCGCGAGAGGCGCTGCTTGAGGTCGGTTATCGAGTTCGAAAGGCAGAGCACTGCCATAATCTCGCTCGCAACGGTTATGTCAAAGCCGTCCTCGCGGGGCATACCGTTCATCTTGCCGCCCATGCCGTCAACTATGAAACGAAGCTGGCGGTCGTTCATGTCAACGCAGCGTTTCCATGTTATTTTGCGAACGTCTATTCCGAGCTCGTTGCCCTGCTGAATATGATTGTCGAGCATGGCGGCAAGCAGGTTGTTCGCCGCGCCTATCGCGTGAAAGTCACCGGTGAAGTGAAGGTTGATATCCTCCATTGGTACAACTTGCGCATATCCGCCACCGGCAGCACCGCCTTTGATTCCGAATACAGGTCCAAGAGAAGGCTCGCGAAGTGCGACCATAACCTTTTTATTCAGACGTTGCATTGCATCAGCAAGTCCGACAGTTGTGGTTGTCTTTCCTTCTCCGGCAGGTGTCGGGTTGATTGCTGTGACAAGAATTAATTTGCCATCTTTGTTCTGGGATTTCTTTAAGAAATTATAGTCAATCTTTGCTTTGTATTTGCCATATTGCTCTAAGTATTCGTCCGGGATTCCGGCTTTCTCTGCAATGGCAGTGATTGGTTCCATTGTACACTCCTGTGCGATCTCGATATCAGTTTTCATCTTCATTTCCTCCCTGGTTTAATGCAAGCCTCACGTCGCTAGATAAGTACATGCCAGGCA
>OHEZ01001201.1_pt1 | contig 11639 bp, 8 predicted proteins | sample 1567391 | NCBI WGS metagenome assembly OHEZ01 (sample SAMEA3879518, study PRJEB24766) | human gut metagenome | biome: human-associated habitat; feature: feces | place: USA | collected 1985/1987
CCATGAAATCGACACCATGTCCCATATCTGTCTTGAAGAGAATCATGACAGGGGCTCCTGTACTTTCTTTAGCCTTGGCAAATGCCGCAAGAATAGACTCAAAATCGTGTCCGTCAGCAACGATCACATTCCATCCGAATGATTTCCACTTGGACTCAAGGTCACCCTCTCCGGCAACTGCATCCACAGTACCGTCGATCTGCTGACCGTTCCAGTCTGTCATCGCAATGAGATGGTCAAGGTTCTGATGAGCGGCAAACATTGCAGCCTCCCAGATCTGTCCCTCCTCGGTTTCACCGTCACCGCAGAGAACATAGACATATCTGTCGTCCCCGTCGAGTTTCTTGCCGAGAGCGACTCCTGCTGCTGCAGACAAACCCTGTCCCAATGAACCGGAAGCCTGAGTAATTCCAGGAAGTCCCTTCTCTACGCAAGGATGTCCCTGAAGACGTGTTCCGAATCTACGGAATGTAGCCAATTCAGATACAGGGAAGTATCCTCTTCTGGAAAGAAGTGAGTAATAAACCGGGGTGATGTGACCGGCGGAAAGGACAAAAACGTCCTCTCCCTTAGACTCACGTGACCAATTTGACGGGTCAATCTTCATTTCATTGAAATAAAGCGCAGTCAGGATGTCCGCACTACTCAGTGAGCCGCCCGGATGTCCGGACTGTGCATCTGTGACCATTCGTATGATGTCACGTCTTACCTGAGATGCGATTCTTTTCAATTCTTCAATATTTGCCATAATATATGAAAGTTAATTTTTCGTTTCTTTTCGCTTTGCAAAAATAGTGAAAATTTCAGCAATGTCACGTGGCTTGGCAATAGATTGCCCAATATTTGTCAAATATAGTAATAAAAAAGGATATTAAAAGGATACAGACAACAAAAAAGACACCTACATTTCTGTAAGTGTCTTCTCTGAATGTGGCCTCAACAGGGCTTGAACCTGTGACCCTCTGATTATGAGTCAGATGCTACTAACCAACTGAGCTATGAGGCCAAGATTGCAAAACCGGCTACAAGAACCGGTCCTGCAAATATAGTATTTTTCCTTGAGTTCTGAAATAGTTCAGCATTCAAGGATGCTGATTTCTATCAGACTTTGATTTCGACTTCAACTCCTGAAGGCAACTCGAGCTTCATAAGAGCATCGACTGTCTTTGCGTTTGACTCATCGATATCGAGGAGTCTGCAGTAAGAGTTGAGTTCGAACTGCTCGCGAGACTTCTTGTTTACGAAGGTCGAGCGGTTCACAGTGAAAATCTTTGTGCTTGTAGGAAGTGGAATAGGTCCGCATACCTTTGCACCAGTAGCAGTCACTGTTTCAGCGATCTTCTTTGCTGACTTGTCAAGCAGCATGTGATCGAATGATTTGAGCTTTATTCTGATTTTCTGACCCATATCTGTCAATACTGTTTTTCCGTTAATAATTATTCGTCGTCATCAGTTGACTTGTAACCGCTCTTCTCGATGACCTCCTTAGCCAGGTTAGCAGGAACTTCCGCATAGTGGTCGAAGGACATTGTGCTGGTAGCACGGCCTGAAGAAAGGGTACGAAGTACTGTCACATAACCGAACTGCTCAGAGAGCGGAACGAATGCCTTGATGATTCTTGCGCCGTTAGCGGTAGAATCCATAGCATTGATCTGACCTCTACGACGGTTAAGGTCACCGACGATATCACCCATGTACTCTTCCGGAGTAACAACCTCAAGGTTCATGATAGGCTCGAGGAGAACCGGATGTGCTTTAGGGCAAGCATGACGGAAGGCATTGCGGGCGCAGATCTCGAATGAGAGCTGGTCTGAATCGACCGGATGGTAAGAACCGTCGAGGAGGGTAACCTTGAGTGACTGAACCTCATAGCCTGCAAGGCAACCATTTGCCATAGCTGACTCGAAGCCCTTCTGCACGCATGGAACGAACTCCTTAGGGATGTTACCGCCCTTAACCTGATTATCGAACTGAAGTCCTGTAACTCCCTCGTCTGCAGGGCCGATTTCAACGATGATATCAGCGAACTTACCACGACCACCAGTCTGCTTCTTGAAGAGCTCACGATGCTGAACTGTAGCGGTGATAGCCTCTTTGTAGTTAACCTGAGGTGCACCCTGGTTAATCTCTACACCGAACTCACGACGGAGACGGTCAACGATGATATCGAGGTGAAGCTCACCCATACCGCTGATGACGGTCTGGCCTGTCTCATGATCTGACTTGACTGTGAAGGTAGGGTCCTCCTCAGCAAGTTTTCCGAGAGCAACTCCGAGTTTCTCGAGGTCAGACTGAGTCTTAGGCTCAACTGCGATACCGATAACCGGATCCGGGAACTCCATTGCCTCGAGGTTTACAGGATGGTCCTCAGCGCAGATGGTATCACCTGTACGGAGATCCTTGAAACCTACAGCTGCACAGATGTCACCTGCCTCTACGAAGTCGATAGGATTCTGGTGGTTTGAGTGCATCTGATAGAGACGGGCAACTCTCTCCTTCTTGCCGGTACGTGTATTGAGCACGTATGAACCTGCATCGAGGTGTCCCTGATAAGCTCTGATATATGCAAGACGACCTACGAACGGGTCAGTTGCAATCTTGAATACAAGACCTGCGAACGGCTTGCTTGCATCTGGTTCAACCTTGACTTCCTCGCCAGTCTTAGGATCAGTTCCCTTGACAGCTCCGATGTCGATAGGTGAAGGCAGATAACGGATAACGGCATCGAGAAGGAACTGAACACCCTTATCCTTATATGAAGAACCGCAAGTAGCAGGAACAATCTTCATCGCGATAGTACCCTTACGGATAGCTGCGATAATCTCTTCCTTGGTAACTGACTCAGGATCTTCGAAATATTTCTCCATAAGAGTATCATCGCACTCTGCAGCAGCCTCTACGAGTCTGTCTCTCCAAAGCTCTACGTCACCCTTCATATCCTCAGGGATAGGAATCTCGTGATAGTTTACGAGCTTGGTGTTGTCTGCCTCGTACTCGATGGCTTTTCTGTCGATAAGGTCAACGATACCTACGAATTTGTCCTCTGAACCGATAGGAAGGGAAATCGGAACTGCTGTAGCACCGAGTTTGTCCTTGATATCCTGTACGCAACCGAGGAAGTCGGCGCCTACACGGTCCATCTTGTTGACATAGGCAATCTTCGGAACACCGAATTTGTCTGCCTGACGCCATACAGTCTCTGACTGTGGCTGCACCTTACCTACTGCATCGAAAGTTGCAATAGTTCCGTCGAGCACACGGAGTGAACGCTCCACCTCAACGGTGAAATCCACGTGGCCCGGGGTATCGATAAGGTTCAGCTGATAAACATTCCCGTCATAATGCCAGAAAGCTGTGGTCGCAGCAGAGGTAATGGTAATACCACGCTCCTGCTCCTGAACCATCCAGTCCATAGTAGCACCACCATCGTGTACCTCACCGATTTTGTGAGTCTTTCCTGTATAGAAAAGAATACGCTCTGAAGTGGTCGTCTTACCGGCATCAATGTGAGCCATGATACCGATGTTTCTGGTGAATTTAAGATCTCTTTTTGCCATTGTCTGCGGGAATTAGAAACGGAAGTGAGCAAATGCCTTGTTAGCCTCTGCCATTTTGTGCATATCTTCTTTTCTCTTGTATGCGCCACCTTCGTTGTTGTATGCAGCAACAATCTCTGCACAGAGTTTTTCTGCCATAGAGTGGCCGGAACGCTTACGTGCAAAAAGTATCAGGTTCTTCATCGAAAGTGAAATCTTTCTCTCCGGTCTCAACTCTGTTGGCACCTGGAAGTTAGCTCCACCGACCCTGCGGCTCTTAACCTCAACCTGCGGGGTTACGTTTTCGAGAGCTTTCCTCCAGATATCTAGAGGAGCCTTGTCAGAATCTTTCATCTTCTCGCCTACCATGTCGATGGCATCGTAAAAAATAGAATACGCGATACTCTTCTTCCCCTGCAACATAAGATTATTCACGAAGCGTGTTACATTAGCATCGTGAAACTTAGGATCAGGAAGTAGAATCCTCTTTCTAGGCTTCGATTTTCTCATTTTTGTGAAAAATTAAAGTGAAAATTGGTAAAAAAATTACTTCTTAGATTTCTTTGGTCTCTTGGCTCCGTAGAGTGAGCGGGACTGTGTCCTGCCTTCTACGCCAGCGGTATCCAAAGCTCCTCTAAGGATGTGGTAACGAACACCAGGAAGGTCCTTTACACGACCGCCTCTTACGAGCACGATTGAGTGCTCCTGAAGGTTGTGACCCTCGCCTGGGATGTATGCGTTAACCTCTTTTGTGTTAGTGAGACGTACACGGGCAACCTTACGCATTGCTGAGTTAGGTTTCTTAGGCGTGGTTGTATAAACACGCACGCAAACGCCTCTCTTCTGAGGGCACGCATCCAACGCACGAGACTTGCTCTTCACAGCAATAACCTCGCGTCCTTTGCGAACTAATTGTTGAATTGTTGGCATAAATGATTGTAAATCTTTAATTTATGTTACTTCCCCATATTTTTGGGGCTACAAATTTACACATAATTTTTTAATTGACAATAAAATACTTGTTTTTTGTAGTTCCCGTAACTCAGACACAGCCAGCGTTTTGCAGCATTGACAATGGCCGGATGCTTCGGACGGACCCCAGTATTGACGAAACCGCCGCAGAGGCTCGTCCCCCGCGGCGTAATTCAAAAATTTATTGTCAATGTCTTATTCGGCTTTTGTCTTCACTTCCTGTCTGAACAGGCCGGTGGCAGCTACTTTATCAAACTGGTCTTTAAGTCCGACAGCAAACAACACATATTCTGTATTTGGAGTACAGCTGCGCGTCAGTGTAGATTTTCCGTACGCGCCGAGGCCATACCAGTTCAACGCGTTCTCATCTATTATCTTGGAGATTATGTCAGAATCTTTCAATTCTGCGACATCCGCAGCCTTGAACAGCATCGGAATATAATACATTCCTGCATCTGACGGTTTGAACTCTGCCACGATTTTGGTTGCCGTACATTCAACAACCTTGATAGAAATGGTCTTTTCTTCAGAAGGCGGATTCGTGCCGTCAGACTTCGTCTCAATAGTCCTCTTGGTAAGACTGCTGTTGGCATTATTCGAGTCATCTACGCCAAAGGCCAATGCAAGGTACTCTGTTTCAGGCTTGCATTCGCTTGATGACAAAGTCGTCGTACCAGTCTTCACTTCGTTGTTAATATCATATCCCAAGTCCGAAATGACACCTTTCATGATTTCCTCGTCGCTCTTTCCCTCATATTTGGAAGCCTCCACAAGCACACTCAGGTACTTGGCAGAAGCATCTGAAGGAGTTACGGTCGCCTTGATGGATGTAGCTGTAATCTCATCAGGAGAAATGGAGAAAGTCAATGATGGTTTTTCAGGCTCGGTACCGCCCTCGGCAGGAGGGACAATAATCGTTTTGAACAGTTTTCCCGAAGCCTTGGCAGCAGCCTCATTACCAGGAACCTCATCAATGTAGAACGCGTACAGGATGTACTCTGTGCCGGCTTTAAGGTCATTGACATTCCTATAAGCCGTATTCTGTTTGGTGGCGGTCATCCACACATATCCGCCTCTGTCCGCAATGACCTTATTCATGATTTCCTCATCTGTAAGTCCCTTGAACCGGTCAAATGTCACGAAATCGTACAGATATGACTTGTTCTTGTCGGAAGGAATGATGGTAGCCTCTATATTGGTGGAAGTAAGTTTGTTGATCGAAAGTTCAATCTCCTTTTCATCCGGATTAGTAGAAATCTCTCCGGTATGGAACTCCTTCTTAGTCAGTCCGGTAGTAGCTACGCACATTTCTCCGTGATATGTGACACCGAATGCAACTACCACATACTCTGCATAGTCAGGAAGTCCTGAATATGTATAAGAATCGGCACCCTTAGTGAGGTTGGCTTTGGCAAATGATTCGAAAGACTCTCCGTCCAGGTGCTGGGCGAACACCCTCAGATAATAATTGATGATATCCTCGTCGGTATTGCCAGGAAGCTGCTCCTTGTTGATGGCCGCATAGAAGTAGTATTCATCATTGACAGTAGGAGTTACGCTCACCTTCACGGTGGTCTCTTTCAGGAACTCCACACCGATGTCGAACTTCATCTCTGATTCGGCATAACCCGGGTCTTTGGTCGTGGTAAAGGTTTCATAAGAGCATGGCGTGGTGATGTTTCCGTCGATGTCAACGCCGAATGCGATGCCGATGTACTCTGTCTCTGGAGCCAATGAGCTGATGGTGAAGTCGTTATTCTTGCTTCCGTCATATTTGAAAGCAATCCACATGTCACCGAATGTCTTTTCGCTTAATTCGGCAAGCTGCTTGATCTGAGCCACATAGTCAGCCGCGAAATTATCGAATTCCCCATCGTAGTCCCTGTCGAACAATGCCTTCGGAGTCACCTGGAAGAAATAATCCTTTCCGAGATGGGACTCGATATGGGCATCAGCCTTGTAAAAGTCAATGTTGCTGAATGATATCGTGTATGCTTCCCCTGAAGGCTTGCTGGTGCCGATGGTCTTCAGCACGACGACCTCGCTCCAGTTGGAATCAGAATACTTTTTCTTGTTACCTGACAGCGCCTTGACCTTGACAAGATGCTCGGATTTTTCCTTGAGATTGGGCCAAGCCATCTCGGTCGATGATATGGTTATAGGTTCGCCTTCATCAAATACAACGCTGTAACTGATAGCATTAGGGATCTCAGTCCATGTGGCGGCAACAGTAGTTGCTCCGGATTTGGCTTCATCCTGCAATACGACAGGTGCAGGAAGCTGGACCGATGATTCATTCTCGTTTTCTTTACACGAGAACAGCACACCTGTAGCTAAGGATAGCACAGATAACAGAAGCAGATTCTTCTTCATAAATTAAATTTTGAGCATAATTTTTTATAAAAAACTTAAATTCCGCAGGTCTATAGCCTGCAAAAAAGTGAAGATACAACTAAATCTGACAATATCAACCTTTTCGGGGGAATTTTCGACATTCCCAACACTCAAAAGAGGAAGCCGTCGGGGTCAATGCCGGCTGCCGCACCGCTCTGCATGGCAAGTGCACGAAGCGCAAAACTCGAAATTATTTGCGCAAACACGTTTTTAAAGCCCATTTGCGCAGAAAATCCACAAATTATTTGCGCAAACATGCTTAAAAAAGTATCTTTGCGCAGAAAATCCTTACGCCATGAAAGAGACACTAATCGGAAGAGAATTTGAAACAGAGCGACTTACGGAATATCTGGCATCAGACCGTTCAGAATTCATAGCCGTCTATGGCAGACGCCGCGTGGGAAAGACATTCCTCGTAAGACAAGTATGCGAAGACAAGTTCACATTTTATGTTACCGGAATGTACAATGCCACAAAGCCAGACCAACTTACCAATTTTGCCATGGCTATGCAACGCTGCTTCGGGACGGAGACTATTAAAATTGAGAAGAACTGGCTGCTGGCATTCAATGCCCTTGCCCAAAGCATCGAGAAGATGCCGAAAGGACGCAAAATAATCTTCATTGATGAACTTCCGTGGATGGACAATGCAAAATCAGGTTTCATCCCCGCCCTGGAAAACTTCTGGAACAGTTGGGCGGCACTACGCGATGATGTGAAGCTCATCGTCTGCGGTTCTGCAACTTCGTGGATGATAAACAACCTGATACACAGCAAGGGCGGTCTTCATGGCAGACTCACGCACCAGATACTTGTCGAGCCTTTCTGCCTTTATGACTGTGAGCGCTATTTCACCCACTTCGGATTCAAGTATTCAAGACGGCAGATGGCAGAATGTTACATGGTCACCGGAGGAATACCATATTACCTGTCATTGATGGACAAGTCCTTGAGCCTCGCCCAGAATATTGACGCACTTTTTTTCCGCAAGGACTCGGAACTTCGCGATGAGTTCTCGGCATTGTATCGTGCATTGTTCAAGAAACCTGAGCCATACATAGCCGTAGTCACGACACTTGCCGAAGTTGGCAAAGGAATGACGCGCCGGCAACTGGTAAGAAAGGCAGGACTGACGGATAACGGAGCGTTCAGTTCCGTGCTTGAGGAACTGGAACAATGCGGATTCATCCGAAGTTACCTTCCTTTCGGGGCGTCTTCTCCATCTTCCGGGAGCCGACTCCCGAAAGACACCCTATTCCAGCTGGTAGATTTCTTCACTATGTTCTATTTCACATTCATTCAGAAGAACAGATACCACGATTCTCAGTTCTGGTCACATTCCGCGAACAGTCCTACGCATAACACGTGGGCAGGGCTGGCTTTCGAGAAGTTGTGCCTTGCACATCTTCCTCAGATGAAGCAACGTCTCGGGATATCCGGCGTACAGACCAATGCTTGTTCCTGGTCAAGCAAGAGGGCATCACAGAAAGCCCAAATCGACTTGCTCATAGACCGTAAGGACGAGACCATCAATCTCTGCGAGATGAAATTTTCCCGCTCGGAATATGAAATCGACAACGCCCAGGAACAGAAACTCAACCATCGCATAGAAGTATTCCAGGACGAGACGAACACGAGCAAATCCATAATCCTGACATTAGTCACCACTGAAGGTCTGAAGAAAAACTCCCACAGCGACATTATCCAAAGCCTTATCGTCCTGAATGATCTGTTTGCACCGGAATATAGATAAAACCCGCCGAGGACAATCCTGCGGCGGGCAAACCAAAAAACACATTAATCAGTCTCTTGCGCTCCGTTGGACGATTGTGATGTCAGCTGCGAGACCATCAAATCCGGCAGAGAATATCCGATACGAGCATTGACGACTCTTATACGGATTGTACCGATGCCTTATGCGAAGTGTCTGTTTATATCTGACATGATATCCCTCAACTTTCTCGTAAACATCTTTTTCTTCTGGAGGAACCGAAAAAGACTTCTCCAAGGTTATATTCTCATTTTCCTCGAGACACTGGAAGCGGGTCAGACCGTAAGAGACCACTTCCAAATCCGTAACACCTTCTTCAGCAGGAACGAATATCTTCAAGTTTTGCATATCCACTAGACTGCCGTTAGAATAAAGATATATATCCTCAAATGAATACCCACCTACGGGATGCCTTTCTTCAGTAGATTTTGAGCATCCATTTAATAAAGCAACAGATAACGTTGCAATCAAAAACAACCGATTCATAAACATCTCACATCTATAAGATTAGGATAATGATCCGTGAGCTTGACCAGATAGTCTTCCATAATACAGTCGAACACCTTCACCTCGACAGTCTTGGACGGGTCATATACGAGGCAATGGTCTATCGCTCCGGTCTCACGGTCCGCGCCCTTCCTGTGGCTTACGGTAGAGTAGCCTTCGCCAGGACTGCAGACGTCCATATGCCGTGGCAGCCTTGTAGCAAGGCACATATCCGCCCTGAAGCATCTGCTGGATAGGAACTGTCCCCTCCTCGCAGTTCATGTCACCCACGACGAACACCGGAATGTCTCCGAACTTGGCCCTCATGATATCCGTCTCCGCCATGACCAGACGAAGTTGTGAAGCCCTCGCCATCGTGCTGCCAGGCTTTGCCTTGTCGCTCTTCCACCAGAGGTGTGTGCCGATAAGGCCGAACACCTTGCCGTCGGACTTGCGGCGGAACACAGCCGAGGTGAACGACTTGGAGCCGTGGTTGCACCATTGTTCCGGAGTGTACTTGTTATAGAAAACATACAGGGGCTCCATCGTCTTCTCATTATAGAAGATAGGAGTATTGTTCCAGTCCTCCTTGGACTCCCAGGCGATGACGTATCCGCTTTTCTGAACCAGAGGATAGAACTCCTTGTGCATATGAGAGGAATACTCCTGAAGCGCGAATACATCTGGCATATAGTCCTTCACCAGACGGGCGAACTGAGGTGCCCTCTTGAAATCACGAGGATCCTCGCCTATTTCCTTCCATCTCGGAGGAATAGTGTCCTTGCTGTAGTCCCAGATATTGTCATCGAGAATACGGAGGTCAGCGCCCTCGGCAATCTTGTATTTAGCCTTGAACGCCGGACTTTTCTGCGCCGACGCGGCTGACCCGCAGAGCATAAGTCCGAGGGTCAATGCCGGTACGGCGATCATCTTAAAGAATCTTTTCATATCAAACTGTTTAGAAGTTATCATTATTACACATGTCGGCAACTATTGGATAACCCCTTAAAATATTCTTGACATATTACTATTTCGCAGGCTCGAACTTGATATCTGTTACCTTAGCCAAGTTGGCCGATGTAATCTTTCCGATGAACTTCATATATGTCCCTTCGTTAAGATCCTGCATCTCGTGGTTTCCGTCCTCCTTATAGTAGCCGATCTTTCCGCTCACCGTAAAGCCTGACACTGAAGAGAACTTGGAGAAGTTCGCTGCAATCAGTCCGATTGTAGAAGTATTGCCGCCGATGACAGTACCGTTATTTCGGCCACCCTTTATCACGACGTGAGATTCGTTGAGCAGCGCGGCAATGGCTCCTGTCGTAGTCTTAGCGGTTGTAGTGGTGAGGTTTCCGTTGTTGATACAGTCCTCAATGCGACCATTGCTTCCTATCACGGACACGATATTTCCGATACGACCATTGTCAAACGTATTCACTTGGTCAGCATTGTTTACACAGCCCTTTATGGTCGTTCCGGCATGAGCCGTAGCCACGATTCCGCTGCAGCGACCGAGAGACGCGGTAATCTTACCGTTGTTCTCGCAGCCTTCGATAACCGTTGCCGATTCGGCAGGACTCGTGGAGAATCCGGCGATACCGCCATAGACAACAGCCGTAGCTCCGTTGGTGACGTTTCCTTCACCGCTCACGGCATTCACGTTTCCAGTCATCACGCAATCCTTTATCAATGAATTGGCATCACCTGTACCGTATGTGAATCCTACGACTCCTCCTGTGGCGAACCTGTCAGAAGTAATCGTTCCCTTGAACTCGACATCAGCATTGACCTTCACATTCTCGACAGTGGTGCTGATCATCGCGCCAGCGAGCATTCCGGCAGCGCCTGCGCCTGTAGCCGAGATGGACATCTTGCCATTGATGGTCAGGTTCTTGACAGTAGCGCCCTCCAGCATTCCGAAAAAGCCGACTGCAGCGTCCTTCCCGACTGCAGCGTTGAGATTGAAATTGGAGATGGTATGCCCGCCGCCGTTGAACTTGCCCTTGAATGCAGAACCTGTATAAGTAAGGCTATTGTTGCCATAAGTAACCTTCTCCGGCATTCCGATAGGCTCCCATTCCGTGAAGTCGGAAAGGTCAATGTCAGTGAGAAGTTCAACTTCGCCATCTGCATTGTACCATCTGGAGAGGCTCCTGCCGTTGTTTACAGCAGCGACGAAGTCCTTGAACTCATCCATATCCGTGATGCCGCCGATGCTTGCGTCAGGATCGACCGGAGCTGTATACCCGAGTTGGTTCACGGTGATGATGACGGATGTCATGCCACCGGAAATCTTGATTTCTCCACTTCTGGCAGCCATGTCCGTGTTCTCGTTCCTGAAGTTGGATGCGATGGTAAACGTGATGATGGACTTCTCACCATAGCCTGTGGTGGCATCAGGTGTAATCCAGTCCGGAGTCTGGACCATCCAGTAAGGGGCTGTCGTGGTGAGCACCACGGCTTCCTGCCCGGGATTCTGC
>OHEZ01001205.1_pt1 | contig 11618 bp, 10 predicted proteins | sample 1567391 | NCBI WGS metagenome assembly OHEZ01 (sample SAMEA3879518, study PRJEB24766) | human gut metagenome | biome: human-associated habitat; feature: feces | place: USA | collected 1985/1987
ATCATTGCCGAAACGGCGCTGGGCCGGATGACCCGCAAAAGCCCGGTGGGCGCTTACAGCCATTTTGGCAAGGGGAAGGGGCTGGCGTTCGGCGGCTGGATCAACGCCGTCATCCCCATCCTGATCGTTCCCTATTATTCGGTCATCGGCGGCTGGATTACGAAATATTTTGTAGAATACCTGATATCTGGGGACAACGTGCCTGCGCAGGACGGATATTTTACTTCATTTATCACGTCAAAGGCAGCCCCGATCGTGTTTATGCTTCTGTTTCTGGTGTTGACAGCAGCGGTCGTTTACGGCGGTGTGGAAAAGGGAATCGAAAAGGTTTCGAGCTTTATTATGCCTGTGCTGGTTGTTCTGATTGTGGCGATTGCGGTTTTTTCCCTGACGCTGTCGGCAGAAGGGGAGGATGGTGCGGTTCGGACGGGAATGCAGGGACTGGCGATTTATCTGCTGCCGGATTTTCATGGACTGACGGTGAAACGGTTTCTGGAGATTTTGCTGGATGCGATGAGCCAGCTGTTTTTCTCCCTGAGTGTTTCGATGGGCATCATGGTGACTTATGGTTCCTATGTAAAAGATGACGTGGACTTAAATAAAACGACGAACCAGATCGAAATTTTTGATACAGGAGTTGCATTCCTCGCTGGAATGATGATTCTGCCTGCGGTTTATGTGTTCCTTGGAAAAGAGGGCATGGCGTCCGGTCCCAGCCTGATTTTCATTTCGCTGCCGAAGGTTTTTTCGGCGATGAGAGGCGCAGGAAGAATCGTGGCAATCGCCTTTTTCCTGATGATGGGCTTTGCGGCGCTGACATCGTGTGTATCCGTTATGGAAACGCTGGTTGCAAACTGTATGGAAGTATTTCATCGGACACGCAAAAAGATGTGTGGACTGATCGGTGTTTATTCGCTGGTAACGGCGGTGCTGATCTGCCTTGGCTACAACGTGCTTTACTTTGAACTGCCGCTGCCAAACGGTTCCACCGGACAGCTGCTCGATGTGATGGACTATATCAGCAACAGCTTTTTGATGCCGTTTATTTCATTGCTGACGAGCATTCTGATCGGCTGGGTGATTGGCCCGGACTGGATCGTTGGTGAGGTGGAGAAAAACGGTGAGCGCTTTACAAGGGCGAAGCTGTATCGTTTTATGATCAAATACGTCGTGCCGGTTGTGATGCTGATCCTGTTTTTGACCTCAACGGGACTGTTAAATAGGATTGCGTAAGAATTTTATGCTGTAATAGGGGTCCAGGGAGCGCTGCCACTGTTTGTTGGCTGCAGGCAAGCTGCTTGCAGAAAGAAAGGCACTTTTGGTCACAGGGGCAAGGCAGATAGGAAAGGCATGGCTTATTAGAAATGAGAACGAGGCTATCCCATCAGTTTATGACTGCAGGATAGCCTCGTTTTTTAGTTGTCAGCCTCCGTCGTAACGAGAACTTCTTCAGCCGGAGGCGCGTTCGTTTCAGGTCTCAGTTTTCAGTTGCAGCTGTTTATTCTGCCGCCGGAGTATCGGATTCGGAAGCGGTTTCCTCAGTCTTTACATCGCCGGAGGTTTCCTCAGCTTTTGGAGCATCGGTCGCCGGAGCAGCGGAAGCTTCCTTTGCAGCCTCTTCCTCTGCAATTGCCTCTGCAGCCTCCTTTGCCTCTGCAGCAGCTTCGGCTACAGTGGTGTGAACCTTGTCTGCTACGTAGCGGGCGGCGTCTTTGGCCAGATCAGCGGCAGCACTTCCGGCCTGCTTTGCAGCGCCGGCAGCAGTGTGAGCGGCTTCCTCGACAGCCTGTACATCTTCGTTGCTGCGAACCTTGTCGACCGTTTCGTTGATCTTGCCGGTTACGGTTTCGTATTCGCTGCTGTTTTTGATTCTGGAAACGGTGTCGCCGACTTTATTGAAAACAGTGTCGCGCAGCTGGACAGCCTTATCCTGAGCAGCCTTTAAGTCCAGGGTCACATAGGTATGCCCGTCCTCTTTCGTTTCGGAAGAAAAGACGGGAGTGTCTTCTTTTGCTTCTTCTTTGGCTTCCTCCGGATGCTCGCTTTCATCAACGAAATCATCGTCCGTGAAATCGGTGTCGTCAAAGTCATCCTCTGGGTCTTTTTCGAAATCATCCTCTTCTTCCGGAGCTTCCTGCACTGCGGCTTTTTTATTCTGGAGATAATAATAAGCAGCGGCAGCAGCGGTGCCGGCGGTAACTGCGAGAGTGAAAAGTTTTCCTAATTTTTTAGCCATAATAATGCCCTCCATACATATACCAGAATATGGTTACTTATTTCTCTCATTTTAATACTATTTTATGAAAATGAAAAGGTCAGTATGTATGAAAAATCTATAAACTTAACATTGAAGTGACCCTGCAGGTATGATAGAATGAAACGACTCAGAAAGTCAATGACGCGGGGACAGACACATGAATGATAAATTTTTTGATTTGAAACAGGAAAAGCAGGACCGGATGATCAACGCATCTCTGAAGATTTTTTCCAGGGGCGGCTATCGACACGCCAGCACGGATGAGATCGTAAAGGAGGCTGGGATCAGTAAGGGACTGCTTTTTCATTATTTTGGAAGTAAACTGGGGCTGTACGGATTTCTGTTTGACTACAGCGCGCGCTTTATGTTGTTGGAGCTTTCCAGAGAGGTAAAACGTTCCGAAACGGATTATTTTGCCCTGACAAAGCAGATGGAACAGGCGCGGATGCAGGTGATGAAGCTTTATCCGTATATGCAGCGGTTTCTGGATGTTGCGGTAAAAGAAGAGCATACGGAAGCGGTGGAGCGGATCGCGGAAAAGAAGCTGGATTACGAGGATCGGCTGCGGGCATACAGCATGCAGGCAGATTACAGCATTTTTGCACCATACGGGGATTCTGTGCGTGTGACAAAAATGGTGCGCTATACGATCGACGGGCTGACCGATGAGATGTCGGAGCGCTACGATTTTTCCCCGGAGAAACTTTTTGCAGAGATCTGCGCTTATCTGGACACGCTGCGGCGGATGACCATAAAAGAGGTTTAAAGGCGCAAGCAACTGCGGAATGGAGGAAGAAGAGTGAAAGAAAAGCTTTATACGATACCGCTGAATGATGCGGTAAATGCGGGTGATGAGTGCCCTTTTTGTTATATCGAGCGGAATGTAGAGCAGGATCTGATGGATTTTGTGCTTGGCTCCTGCGCTTCGTACATGGAGAGCGATGTCCGTGAGAATACAGACCGGGAAGGATTTTGCCGCACGCACATGAAAAAAATGTTCGATTACGGCAACACCCTTGGCAATGGCTGGATTTTAAAAACCTACTATAAAAAACTGCTGTCCGAAATGGATGGCGAATTCAGGCATTTCAGGCCGCAGAAGCAGTCGATGGGGGACAAGCTGCGCAAAATTGCACCGAAGAACTCCGTGGCAGACTGGGTGCAGAAAAAGGAAAGCACCTGCTATATCTGCGACCGTTTCCAAAAAGAATACGAGCGCTATCTGGACACTTTTTTCTATTTATATGAAAAAGACCCGGATTTCAAAGCACGGATTGCAAAGAGTAAGGGCTTTTGCCTGCATCATTTTGGGGAGCTTTGCAGCAGCGCGGATACCAGACTGTCGGAGAAGGAAAAAGAGACCTTTTTCCCGGAAATTTTCGAGATCATGCAGAAAAATATGGAGCGTATGAGCGCAGATGTGGACTGGCTGATTGAAAAATTCGATTACCAGAACAAGGACGCGGACTGGAAAAATTCCAAAGATGCCATACAGCGCGGAATGCAGAATATCCGGGGCGGTTACCCGGCCGATCCGGTTTATAAAATGAATAAATAGACAGGAGAAATGAGAGAAAAGACATGAGTAATGCAAAAGAAACCAAAGTAGAAGACCACGATTATTCCCTGCAGCCGGTGCCTCAGTTTGCACGGCGCAGACTGCTGACAATGTTTATGATCATGCTTGGCTTTACGTTTTTTTCAGCCAGCATGTGGACGGGACAGACGTTGGGTGACAGCCTTGACCTGTCCGGCTTTATCGGTTCCCTGATCCTGGGAGGTATCATTCTTGCAATTTATACCGGCTCTCTGGCTTATGTCGGTGCTAAAACCGGACTTTCCCTGGATCTGCTGGCACAGCATTCCTTCGGTGCAAAGGGCTCCTATTTGCCGTCTGTGCTGACCAGCTTTACCCAGATCGGATGGTTTGGCGTAGGTGTTGCGATGTTTGCAATTCCGGTTGCAAAACTGATCGCTCCGGAAAATCCCTGGCTGCCTTATTTGCTCGTTGCGATTGCCGGCATTTGCATGACCGGTTCCGCATTTTTCGGAATTAAGGCGATGACCATCGTCAGCTATATTTCCGTTCCGCTGATCGCAATTCTCGGCATTACGGCGATGGTAATGGCGGTCAAAACCGGTGACGTTCCGCTGGCTGAAAAATTTGCAGAAAGCCAGGGTATGAGCGTCATTGCAGGCGCCGGACTGGTCATCGGTTCGTTTGTCAGCGGCGGTACGGCAACTCCGAACTTTGCAAGATTTTCCAAAACGGCACTGCAGTCCGTTATCGTCACAGTAGTTGCATTCTTTATCGGCAACAGTCTGATGTTCTGCTTCGGCGCGTTCAGCGGCGTTTATGTAGGCGGAAACGATATTTTTGAAGTTATGGTTGCGCTGAACCTGACGGTATTTGCGATTATCGTCCTGGGCTTAAATATCTGGACAACCAATGATAACGCGCTTTATACCGCAGGTCTTGGACTGTCCAATATCACAAAAGTGCGTAAACGTCCGATGGTTGTAATTTCCGGTATTCTGGGAACCGTAACCGCGGTATGGCTGTACAACAATTTTGTCGGCTGGCTGAATATCTTAAACTGCACACTGCCTCCGGTTGGCATGATTGTTGTACTCGGCTATTTCTGCCATAAAGAAGAATACGAAAAATGGGATGTGATTCCCAGACAGGTCAACTGGTTCGCAATCGCAGGCGTTCTCATCGGCGCGGCTGTTGCAAATCTGGTTCCGTGGGGCATCGCTTCTGTCAACGGTATGGTTATTGCAGCGGTATGCTACCTCGTTGGCGAACTGGTAGAACGGAAGAAGAAATAAATTCGAAGAAAATCGAAAAAGAGAAGCGTCAAATTCTGCAAAACAGAGTGGAATTTGGCGCTTATTAACTTTGCTGACTTCTGCAAGCTACTGATGGAAGGCGGAATCCTTCCGAGAGTATATAAAAGAACCGTTTATTTGTAGAATCAGTGAATGGAAGTATGATATAATGAGCGCAAGTGAGTCAGCGTTCTTGCATGACTGACAGTCGAAAGTAAGGCGCACGGGAGAAAGATTGTAAAAAGCGTGCGCGGAAATGAGAGAAAACATGACATTACGAGAATTACCAATTGGAAAAACAGCTACAATTAAATCGGTCGGAGGAAAGGGTGCGCTTCGGCAGCACTTTCTGGATATGGGACTGATTCCGCAGGGCGACGTGACGATGGTGAAATATGCGCCCATGGGCGATCCGATGGAGCTGCGGATTCACAGCTATGAACTGACGCTGCGTCTGGCAGATGCGGAGAAAATTGAAATAGAGAATGTGCGGGACGTCTGTCCTGAGACTTCCCGGCAGATGGGGAAACCGATTCCGCATCCGGGTCTGGGAGAAGAGGGAAAATATCACGATAAGGAAAAGGAAGATCCGCTGCCGGATCAGGAGGTACTGACGTTTGCCCTTGCCGGCAACCAGAACTGCGGAAAAACGACACTTTTTAATCAGCTGACCGGCTCAAATCAGCATGTCGGAAACTTTCCGGGTGTTACGGTAGACCGAAAGGACGGTCAGATCCGTGGACAGGAAAATACGCTGGTAACGGATCTGCCGGGCATTTATTCGATGTCCCCCTATTCCAGCGAAGAGGTTGTGACGAGAAACTTTCTGCTGGAGGAGCACCCAAAAGGAATTATCAATATCGTGGATGCGACAAATATCGAACGGAACCTTTATTTGACGATGCAGCTGATGGAGCTGGATATCCCGATGGTGCTGGCGCTTAATATGATGGATGAGGTGCGGGAAAACGGCGGTTCCATTCTGGTTAATCAGATGGAGGCGCTTCTGGGCATTCCGGTTGTTCCGATTTCCGCAGCCAAAAACGAAGGCATTGAAGAGCTGATTTCCCATGCGGTTCATGTGGCAAAGTATCAGGAGCGCCCCGGACGGGTGGATTTTTGCGACAGTGAGGAAGACGGCGGTGCCGTGCATCGGTGTCTGCATGCGATCATGCATTTTATTGAAGATCATGCAAAAGAAGCGGAGATTCCGGTGCGGTTTGCAGCTTCCAAGCTTGCAGAGGGAGATGTCCTGATCCGGGACAGCCTGAAGCTGGATGAAAATGAAAAGGAAACCCTGGAACATATCATCTGCCAGATGGAAGCAGAGCGGGGGCTGGACCGTGCCGCTGCGATTGCGCACATGCGGTTTGATTTTATCGAAAAGGTGTGCGACGAAACGGTGATTCGCCCCAAAGAGAGTAAAGAACATATCCGCAGCCAGAAAATCGACCGGATTTTAACGGGAAAATATACGGCGCTTCCATGCTTTGCAGGCATTATGGCACTGGTGTTTTTCCTGACCTTCAGCGTAATCGGATCAGGCCTGTCAGATCTGCTCGATGCAGGGATTACGGCGCTTGGAAGCTGGGTAGATGCGCACATGACAGCGTGGAACGTAAACGATGTGATTCATTCCCTTGTGATGGACGGTATTTTTAATGGCGTCGGAAGCGTGCTGAGCTTTCTGCCCATCATTGTGACGCTGTTTTTCTTTTTGTCGCTGTTGGAGGACAGTGGATATATGGCGCGGGTTGCGTTTGTGATGGACAAGCTGCTGCGCAAAATCGGTCTTTCTGGCAGAAGCATTGTGCCGATGCTGGTTGGGTTTGGATGTACCGTGCCGGGCGTTATGGCGAGTCGGACACTGCCCTCTGCCCGGGACCGGAAAATGACGATTTTGCTGACGCCTTTTATGAGCTGTTCTGCAAAGCTGCCGATTTATGCGTTTTTCACAGCGGCGTTTTTCCCGAAACACGGGGCACTTGTGATGATTGCACTGTATTTTGGCGGAATTGTGATCGGGATTTTGATGGCACTTTTCATGCGTGGGACGCTGTTTCAGGGAGAAGCGGTTCCCTTTGTCATGGAGCTGCCAAACTATCGGATGCCGGGAGCCAAAAATGTTGGACATTTGCTCTGGGACAAGGCAAAGGATTTTCTGCAGCGGGCCTTTACCGTTATTTTCATGGCAACGCTGGTGATCTGGTTTTTGCAGACCTTTGACCTGCATCTGAACATTGCAGCGGATTCGAAAGACAGCATACTTGCGCTGGCTGCCGGAAGCCTTGCATTTTTGTTTGCACCCATGGGCTTTGGAGACTGGCGGATCTCTACGGCGCTGATCACCGGATTTATGGCAAAGGAAAGCGTGGTTTCGACGCTTTCCGTGTTGTTTGGTTCCACCGGGGCGCTGCAGACGGTTCTGACGCCGCTTTCTGCTGCGAGCCTTCTGGTGTTCTGCCTGCTGTATACGCCCTGTGTGGCGGCGATTGCTTCGATTCGTCGGGAGCTTGGCGGAAAATGGGCGGTATTTGTCGTGGTCGGACAGTGCGTGATCGCCTGGATAGCGGCATTTGTGGTCTATCAGGTTGGACATTTGTTTATTTGATAACATAATGCCGGGGCTGCGGCGACTAAAATAAGACCGGGGTTACGGCAACTAACATAACTCTGAGTTTACGGCAACTAACATAACGCCGGGTCTGCGGCAACTAAAATAGGAAATCAGGAGAGGTACATTATGAAAAACCAAAGCATAACCGAAGCGATGCTTCAATTTATCGAGGAGAGCCCGACGGCATTCCATGCGGCGGCAAACGTAGAAGCGCTGCTTTTGGAAAACGGCTTTGAAAAGCTGGAAAATCTGGCGGAGGGAGCGCTCGTGCCGGGCGGAAGCTATTATACGATGCAGAACGGTTCTGCGGTGCTGGCGGTGAAAATCCCCGAAAATCCTACCAAGGGTTTCCGGATTGCAGCAAGCCACAGCGATTCTCCGTGCTTTAAAATCAAGGAAGTGCCGGAGATGAAGGTGGAAAACACCTATGTGAAGCTGAATGTGGAAAAATACGGCGGCATGATTTTAAGCCCGTGGCTGGATCGCCCGCTTTCCGTTGCCGGTCGTGTGTTTGTGGCCGGAAAAGATGGAAAGCCGGAAGCAAAGCTCGTCAATCTGAAAAAAGACTTGTTGATAATTCCCAATGTAGCGATTCATTTTAACCGGGAAATCAACAATGGCTTTGCATACAATCCGCAGACAGACATGGCACCACTGATGGGGCTGGATCAGGAGCTTTCGATCAAAAGGCTGTGCGCAGAAGCGGCAGACGTGGCGGAAGAGGAGATTCTTGGCAGTGATCTGTATGTGTATAACCGGGATAAAGGGCGCATCATGGGAGCGGACGATTCCCTGATCGGCTCTCCGCGTCTGGACGATCTGCAATGTGCTTATGCGACGCTGCGCGGATTTCTGGCATCGAAGCCGGAAGAATCTATCAGTGTGTATGCGCTGTTTGACAATGAAGAAGTTGGAAGCGGAACGAAGCAGGGCGCAGATTCCACGTTTTTGGAGGAGTTTCTGGAAATTGTTCTGGAAAATGTCTATCCGGATAAAAACAGGCTCTGGAAGCGCAGCTTTTATCAGAACAGCTTTCTTTTGTCCGCGGACAACGGACATGCGGTGCATCCGAACCATCCGGAGAAGACCGATCCGACCAACCGTCCGTACTTAAACGGTGGTGTTGTGCTCAAATATAACGGCAGTCAGAAATATACGACAGACGGTTATTCTGCAGCAATTGTCCGCCAGATCTGTAATACCTGGGAGATCCCGCTGCAGACCTTTGCAAACCGTTCGGATATCGCAGGCGGCTCCACGCTTGGAAACATTTCTACTGCCCATGTCTCCATTCCCTCTGCGGATGTGGGACTGGCACAGTTGGCCATGCATTCTGCATTCGAGACAGCGGGGGTGAAGGATACCGAAGCACTGGCACAGCTGGCAGAGCATTTATTTGTGTGAGTTTCCTTTGACACGAGAGGACGAAATCGGAGTGTTGGTACCTGACCCCGGGAAAAATTCGCTTCAAACAAAAGGCAGCGTTTGGAAGCTATGCACCTGCAGAATTTTTGTGTGGGTATTTCTGGATAAAGGGTATGACAAAGACACAAAATCCATTCATTGCAGCGGAATGGATCCGACGTGCAGTCAATCAGGATTATATTGAAGACAATCTGGTGGAGTACGACTGGTTCCTGGCACAGGATAAGGCGCTGGCAGCCCGCATTTTAGAACTGGGCAAGCAGCGTGGCAGTGCATTTGCATTGTATCGTCAGGGAGCGGACGCCATGCAGAAAGGAAATACAGAAGAAGCGATTGCTGCATATCAAAAATCAGCGGATGTAGGAAATGCGGAAGCCTGCTATCGGCTTGCAATATGGACAGCGCAGCAGGCAAACGGGAACCTGTCCGAGGAAGAATTCAAACAGGTATTGAGCTGGCTGAAACAGGCAGCTCAGCAGGAGTATCCGGAAGCCTGCTATTGTATGGGAGCGCTGATGGAAAAGAACCATCCGGAGGTTGCCTGCAAATATTATGAAATTGCGGCAAATCGGCAATATATTCCTGCAATGCTAAAACTGGCATTATTGTATGATAAAGAGGATACGCTGTTTGAGCAGCTGTTCTGGATGGATCGGCTGGTATGGAATGGAGAACACAGTCCGCTGAAGGATTTGCCTCGGATCCATATGCTGTATGCAGAAAAGCTGAAAAAAGAAGCGATCAGTGATCTTCAATCAGAACAGCAGCCGGAAACGTATAAATCCCGCATCGAGGCATGCAGAGAGGCTATTTTGGAAACGGGAAAGGCAATTTTCTGGCAAAAATGTATTTCCAGACAGCCGGAGAAAAATGATAAAGAAGTAAATCAGATGTATGAAGTGCAGAAGGAGCTTTATGTATATCTGGATTCCCTGGAGGATCTGAAACATTACGCGGAAAAGAAAAAGCGGATTGACGCGGAAATAGAAAAGGCAGAAGAAGAGCACGCAAGGGAAGCTGCTTTGTACGCGCAGCAAAAGAAGGAAGACGCTCTGCGGAATGCAGAGATGATGGGAGTCATTTTTGGAGCAGAGATGGAGGCATATTTGCTGGCAAGAGACTTTGCAGAAGAAATCAAAGAGGATCCCTGGCTGTATTGTGCCCTTACAGATGTCGATCCATGGCTTGTGAATATACTGTAGGACTGCAAATCTGCGCCAGGCTGCACCGGACTTTACAGGAGAAGGAGAATGTCAATGCCCTACGATTTTCGGGATAATCGAACGAATTACGAAAAAGAAAAAGAAGTGCGGGAAAAGCGTCTGTCCGCTTATTCGGAAGACATTCAGAAAAGGACGTTGGAGCAGTCCTGTGAGCTGATCCGGCAGCTGGTGGAAGAGAGACGGCAGCAGGGGATGACCCAGCAGGATGTGGCGGACATCACAGGAATTTTGCCTTCGAATCTGGCGCGGCTGGAGAGTGGAAAAAGAGTTCCGACACTGGTTGTTTTGCAGAAATATGCCTCCGCCTTGGGAAAACATATCGAGTTAAAGCTTTGCGACGGGGCGGAGGAATAAAATGGGGGAAGAGACTCAACCAATCGCTGGTCTGCATAGGGATATTGAGGAACTTCCGCACGCGGAGCTATTGACTGTCCTCCACGAAAACCACGACGAGCAGCATCTCTGGGACTGCATTGTTGCATTTGAGGGATATCCGTTTCAGACGATTTCCGGACTGCCGTTTTCCTATCAACTGAAAACCGGACGAAACGGCGAGCTGACGAAGGAGCTTTGGATTGACCGGCGGGAAAACAGCAAGAGCCTGGCGTGGAGCTCGGTGCGGCTGGCATTTGAAAAGACGGAAGGAAGGCCGGTTGTGGCACGACCGAAAGCACTGGGAGATATCCGCGGCATATCTTATATTTACGGGATTTTTCTGAAATTTGGGCTGATCGAGGCAGCGCAGAAAGATACGAAAAAAAAGGAGTATTGAGAGCCAGCAGGAAATTTTTTAAAATCCGCAAAAAGTCTTGCATTGCGCACACTCCTATGGTATTATGAATAAGCTGTCCGTAGAATATTACAGGCAGTGGCCGAAAGGCCTCGCGGATGAGAACAAGTACAGATAACCAATCAATATAAGACGAGGTGAAAGGAAATGAAAGCAGGAATCCATCCTAACTACTACCAGGCAACTGTAACCTGTAACTGTGGCAACACATTCGTAACCGGCTCTACCAAGCCCGAACTTCACGTTGAAGTTTGCTCTAAGTGCCATTCTTTCTACACTGGCCAGCAGAAGGCAGCACAGGCTCGCGGACGTATCGATAAGTTCAACCGCAAGTATGGTGTGGCAAGCAAATAAGAAATTGGGTAAGGTTGAGGTTTTTATAAATCTCAACCTTAATTTAATTGTGACAATAGAATGCGCGCTTTGCGAGCATTCTATTCCTTTTTATCGTATAGGAAACTTCGTTTCTATACG
>OHEZ01001217.1_pt1 | contig 11519 bp, 7 predicted proteins | sample 1567391 | NCBI WGS metagenome assembly OHEZ01 (sample SAMEA3879518, study PRJEB24766) | human gut metagenome | biome: human-associated habitat; feature: feces | place: USA | collected 1985/1987
GATTTTCATTATAGATTTTTGCCTCTTCCCACTCCGCTTCAATCTCTTCCTTTGAAGTATCTTCCACATTTGCCTTATAGATATCGATCACTTTATTTTGACTGAGTTCTGCAAAAAAATTGCTGATAAACGGATACAAAAAGATTCCCACACCAAGAAGGATAGATAAAATTGCAACTCCCCATATAATTACTCCGCTTCCCCTTTTTTCCGTATTTTCTGTCTTCATCTATCATCCTTTCCAGAAATGACAAAATCCGGAGCAGAACGTATCGCTCCACCCCGGTATTCATTTCTATCTATGCACGTCTTCTTCTCTGATAACCTGTAATCAGCATAATACCGCCTGCTACAAGAACAATACCTACGATTGAGAAGATAACAGTTCCCATACCACCTGTGATTGGCATGATTGGAGGTTTTCTGTTGACTACAGTTTTGTAAACAATATTTGTTACATTTCCATCAAAATCTCCTGCATCATCAACTTTTCCATCTTCATCATCATCTTTGATCACAACTTTAATCAACTCGTCCAACAATTCATATCCATCCGGAGCTTTTGTCTCTTTCAGATAGTATGTTTCTGTTGCCAAACCTTCTAAATCTAATTTTCCTTCACTGTCAACTACTAAAGTTGTTGTTGTATTTGTATCTTCCTCTTTTGCCAAATGATACTTTCCATCTGACATTTTCACAAACGTCATTTCTGTCTTTTGATCATCTCTTAATAACTGGAATTCCGCACCTGCTAATGGTGTTTTTCCATCTTCTTCTACCTTTGTCACATCAATTGCATAAGTATATACTTTTTCTTTATCTTCGGATGGTGTATAAGAATCCCAATCATATGGATCATTATTCTGTCCTACGTACGCCTTGTTTTCCAACGGATCTGCATCTTCCGGATATCCTGGATCTCCCGGACGTAAAATCGCATTTTCATTGATTGTACCTTGGTATGTCACCTCGATGGCTTTCAGTGCAAATGTGCTTCCATTTTTTTCATATGTTGCATATTTTCCCATTAAAGCATCATAATCGAAGTCTAAAATAAAATCTGCTAATTCTTGTCCTTCTGCTGCTTCCAGATTTCCTTTCACTCCATCTTTTCCATTGTCTTTTGCATCATAATATAATTCAAAAGCTTCTACATCTTCTTCTGATGTACCAATTTGTTTTTTATCTCCATTCTCATAAACAGCATTTACAGTAAGATTGTTTTCCTTATATGTATGTCCAAATGTAATACCAATCGGAAGGTAGTCTCCAATACGGAAAATTTTTGCTGTCGCATCTTCCGGATAATATGGAACAGGTACATTTACCGTATAATTCACTTTTTGACCAATCTCTACGGTGTGATCATCAACTTCTTTTTCAATCGCTGCCGGACTTCCTTTAATTGTCACTTCTGCATCATATGCGAACCATTCTTTTTTGGTTTCATCATAGACTGGTACAATATTAGCTGTAGCTGGTGCATATTCATAAGTACTATGTTCTCCACTTTCATCTGGAGTTGTCAAAATCAAATATTGACCCATTTCCATACCGTCAAATATTAACGTAGGTTTTTGTCCTCTCATTGTTGCAGAGGCAGCCTTATTTAACTTAATTTCTCCACTTATGATTGCATCTTCAAGTTTTCTCATAAGATTACTCAGCTCAGCGCCTGTCACTTCTTCAAAAGATTTTGGAACTTCATTGTTATTTTCCACATAACTTTCAAATCCTTTTTGACTGGTCAACCAACTTGCTACTCCATCTGCCCATACATAAGTAGGATTGATTGGTTGTTGATTGTCATAATCAAATTTTACATCCACGATTTTATAGACATTCACATTCGCTCCTGCATCCGTCTCTTTTCCATTTACTGTAATCGTATGTTTCTCATTCTTTTCAATGCTTGCTTGAACCGGCACCCCCATTGAAATTGTAAGTACCAACGCAATACAGGCTGCCACTATTTTTGATAATAATTTCATCCCTTTGTTTCTCATAAATGTTCTCCCTTTGTTCTTATTTCACACTTAAATTTTTATAATTTACCTCGTTTTCTCTGTAAAACTAAATGCACTGTAATCATCAATCCACTTATTGTGACTGCTGCTCCTAAAATAAGGAAACGATCAATTCCACGTCCCCCTGTAATTGGTGGATTGATTGGTTTGTAATTTATAATAGAAAATCTATTTTCTGCTTCTTTTATTGCTGTAGGTTTTTCCCCATATTCCCCTGGTATCTCTTTAAAAATAACTCTTTTATCTCCTCCTGGAACAACAATCATATTCCATTGACCAACAGATCTCATATACCCTTCTGGTGCTTTTGTCTCTATCAATCGGTAAGTAGCTTTTGTAAATTTTACGGTTTTGTTTTCATCGTTTACAAAATTCAAATATCCGCTCCATCTATCAGAAGTCGCTTTTCCAATCCATTCCCAGCATTCTTGTCGTTCCCCATTTTTGATAACTTTATTATGGATTTCATCATTATGCTCTTTGGGATTTACACATTTTAATCGATAAAGTTCAAATGTAGCCCCCTCTAATGCATGATCTGAATCGTCAATTTTATATAATCTGATTACCTCGGAAGGTGGATTATAATTATTCACTACATCTACAGAGGTCTTTGATTGTGTTCTGATTCCAATACTCTCCACTTTTTTGGTTGTAACAGGCTCTGCTGTCTGTCCATTTTGTGTAACTTTCATGATTGTGTCATATGTTTTTTCATTTCCAACAATTTCTTCCACTGAAACAACCTTTCCCGCTGGAAGCCAAAATTCTATATTTTCTTTTGATTTTAAATTAAACTTGAGAATCCCATCTTCAACTGCACAAGCAATTTGCTCTGTCGCTTTCTCACCGCCGACTGCCGTTTTTTCTCCAATAATTGAAGCAGGTATTTTTTCCTCTTCTGATGGATCTAAATTAATTTGAAAATTAAATTCCGTCTCTTCATTGTCTCCTTCAAAAAATTCATCTACAGTCTTTGAAACTGCAATTTTACCTTGTTTGACAACCGTTTTCCCGTTATTCCCAAGAAATACAACAACCGAACCATTCTCTGAAATCTTGTCCTCACCACTTATTTCATATATATCCGAATTTTCTTCAAGCATTGATTTGTAAACATATCCAGTTGTTCCTGTTGCATTTCCATTAGTGCCTTTGTCTTTCTCACCCAATGTTTCTTGTCGGAAAGTTCCCTGCGGAATAGCCCATCCTGCATTTTCATCTATAGCCGTCACCAAATTCAATGATGCTTTATCCATCCGAGTAAATTCCTGCATTCCTCCATCCAATTCATAGACTATCTTTTGATAGTAATACTCATTTCCATCATCTGCATTTGGCTTTTCCCCAGTGTAGAGTTTGTAGTCATTTTCACCGCTCTTAATATAAATCGAAGTATTCTCTGTATAGTAATAATATTCATTCTTTTCCGATACAGTAAAGTGAACCGAAGTCTTTGCCTCTGGAACTTCTGCTTTATCTTCCCATGCATTTGAATAAAATGTTCCTGTCTTTGATATATCACCCTTCTCTAAATATCTATATCCAGAATCTACTTCACTCAAATCATATTCATTGATTCCATCTCTCAGACCCACCTCATAAAAAAGATTTACCGGATACGCTATTGTTTTCTCAGTATGGCTATCCTCGCCATTTGATGCATTTCTCAACACGTTATATTTCACAAGCGGAATCAAAGATGACGGAACGAAAAATCTCACTGTCTGTACATGTGTTGTAAGATTGTTTTCAACTCTTACACCGAGATACATCAACTTTTCACCAGATATTGTTCCAGACGAACTTCCATAATAAAAATAAGACTTATTTATAAAGGCAGCATTCTCAGGTTTTACTTCCTCATATGCACAAGGTGCCAAATATGTTCCATCTTCTTTCGCATACCAGGCAATATAATTACTGGCATTCCCACTCGATGCATCATAACAAATTTGCCCTGTATCTTGTGCATTTTTTAAAAGTTTCTCTGCCTCTTCTTCAGTGATAGTTAAGCGCTCTATTAACGATTTTAGGAATTCTGTCTTTTCTTCTGCAGTGGCATTTCCATCTTTTTTCATTTTTTCTGCAAATGTGCTTCCTGTATGTAGTTTTCCACCATACATTACTCCTGTTATATCACCTACGCTCATATATTCTCCAAGCGTATCTTCAAATGCAAGATATCCTGAATAATTGGAAGCGCCTTCTTCCGTTGGCAATTCTGCTGATTGAATTTTTATCCTCTCTACAAGTTCTTCAAACTTTGCGATTAAGTCGTCCGCACTGCTTGCATTAAAAAACTCATCTACATAATATCGGTCTGTACATTCTCCTGATTCCGCTTTTTGTAATTGATTATCCACCTTTGGAACATCTATTGATTTTCCAACCGCTTCTAAATGTACTGTTTCTCCCTCCGCTGCCTCTAAAAATGTATTCCACCAACTGTCTAATTCAACTTCTGTATTCTCCGAAGGATTTAAAACCATGCGGGCATACTTGTTATCATCACCAGTAAGCTGTGCTAACAACCCTACTGTATAAAATAATGGGGTCTTAGAATATGATTCCGACAACATTTTTTTACCCATGCCCCTGTCAGCTGTGTAAGAAACGCCATACGAATATCTGTCTCTCTGCCGTATCCTACCGTAGAATCTCCTCGCTCCGCATAATGCACACTTGCCGCTGTCGGTGCACCATCACTCATAAGTGTGATAACAGGAATTCTTCCTTCACTATTTCCATTCGAATCAGGAATTAATTTTTGGAAGGCTTCCATCAAACCATTTTGAATATAAGTGTTCCCTTGCACTGCATAAGACAACTCTTCATTATACATCGGATTTCCAGCAGAATTTTTAACATTCTTTCCGAGTTCAATCCTGGAACTACCAGGGTAATTTATTACTGAAAAAAATATTCCATCATTAGTTGTATATCTGTCTAACGGCAACGGACAGCTTGCAGTATCTTCTTTGGAATCTTCATCATAGTTAAGTGCACCCGAATACAGAACAACCCCTACCCTGTTTTTTTTATTCATATCTAAAATTTCCTGAATTGTACTATTTACCGCCTTTACCAGCATGCTAATTTTTTGGTCATCCTCATTTTCCGCCATACTTCCAGAAATATCCAATACAAGCATAACATCCACCGGAATTGCCGCCTCTAGTGTAACCGATTTCGTTGAGCTAAGTGCTGACAATCCCACCAAAAAATTATCCGTTTCTTTTCTGGATATTGTAGTACTATTGTTATCGCCTTCAATTGACTGCAATGTGATATCTCCATCTACAACCGTCTTATCCGTCCATATCTTACCGGCATTAGACGTATCCGTCTCACTTCCGAAATACTCCTGCCAACTGTTTATCGTACTCACATCAGCAACTCTTGTAACTGCCTGCTCCGGCTCCTCTTTCTCCCCTTCCGGTGCCGAGAACAACGTTACTTGAAAAATCATTCCCATCAGCATTGCGACGCAAAGAGCTGCCGCAATCATTCGATGCATCCTATTGGTTTTGAAACCAAATTTGTTCATCATTTCCCTCCTTTCTTTCTAGAATATCCAATAAAAACTGCAACGAAGTCATTGGAATGTATCTTATTTTTACTGAAGATGCTTTTGAGAGATTCTTATAAAATACATCAACTATTTCTTTTTACACAAAAAAACAGCAGACCTCTCAACAAAGATAGGTTCTGCCGCCTTCATAGGAGCAGGATGATATACCATCCTGCTAACTGGGAAATATCCTCCTATGAGGCATCGTACCCACTATGTTTAAATTTATATGCATTTTCTCAATTTTAATAAAGCAATATTAAGTTATCAATCCAAAAAATTATACGCCTTCGTTACGGTAGTGTTTTATCTCACTTTATAGCATAATGCAATATAAAATTGCATATAATGATATATTATCATAAAAAAGGAAATGTTATGAAGCCATTAAAAAACAAAGTAAGTATCACACTAGATGAGACTGTAATTGAAAAAATCAAAGACTTGGCAGAAGAGGACGACCGGAATTTCAGTCAATATGTTAATATGGTTTTAAAGGACTGGATAAAGCGTCATGAACAATATCTCTAGTCAAGTCCCAATGTTCTTCTTTCTTACAAGAAAGACTTTTCTATGACGAAAATGGAGCAGCCGACACTCCTCAAAGTGTCCTCTGCTCCATTTTTTTACACTTCCTCATTCACTACCTGAATCAGTTTCACTATGTTATCTCGTATCTTTGGCGGCACATATTGTGGTTTTGAAAACAAATATCCCTGAAGATAATCTACCCTTAACCTGATAACCTGTTTCAGTTCTTCAATTGTTTCGATTCCCTCGGCAATCACTTTCATCTCACGCTCGTGCGCATAGCCCACAATATTTTCCACGATTTTGCATTTATCCGGATTACTGCCAATATTTCGAATAATGTCCATGTCGATTTTAATAAACTTCGGCGAGATGGATAACAACATTTTCTCGCTGTTATATCCGCTTCCATAGTCGTCCAAAGCCAGCTCTGCATGCCATTTTTTCATAAGCTTTGCTTTTTGATTTTGATGATTTTCATCAACACATTCTCCCTCTGTGACTTCCAACACTACATTTCCCAGATATTCAGCATATTTTTCCTCTAACTCCTTCACCTTTTTGTCACTTAAGATTTGATTGGCAATAGAGTTGATAAATATTTTTGAATGTTTATCAATCAAATTATTATTTACGTGGGTCGCAAACGTATCAAGCGCAAGTTCCCACGTAAGTTCTTCTATCGCATTCAGACAGTTTTCTTCTTTGGCAACTTTTAAAATGTCCAGCGGAGACTTTAGTGATGGCATAAATGATCTCATCAAAGACTCATACGCAAAGACGGATCCATCTTTACTGCTTATGATTGGCTGGAAATAAAACTGCAGTGTTTTATTTGTGATAATCGTCTTCAATTCATCTTTCACTTCTCTTTTGAACGAATCTCTCAGATACTCATCCCGATCAAAATCTGTCATATCCCCTTTACTGCTATGCTTGATCTTATACATTGCATAGTCCGCAAAATGCTGCAGTTTTTCGAATGACTCACTGTCTTTTGGATACCAAGCCAGTCCTCCCGACACTTCCATCTGGAAAGATTTTTCTCCAATCGGAATTGTTGTCTTTCGAATTGCTGATTTTAAATGTGCAATCAACTCTGTAATCACCGCTTCATTCTCATACCCATAGAAGAATATATAGAATTCATCCCCTGAAATACGAGAAATAACCGTGTTTTCAGGGCTGTTGCGGACAAATATCTCTGCTGCTTTTGCAATATAGTTATCTCCGTTTTCATGACCGTAATTGTCATTTATATATTTCAAATTATCTAAATCGAGCATCAATAATGCTGCTGTTTTCAGCTCAGCTCTATGGTTTTCAAACAAGTCATTCATAATCCTAATGAATGCACCGCGATTTAAAAGCCCTGTCAATGTATCGTGGTCACGTTCATATTCAATTACCTGTTTTTCAATCACAGTATTTGTCACATCTTCAATGATTCCGGTATAAATGTTCCCCTTCTCCAACAAGCGAAGATTCACATACACCACATTATTTTTATCCGGAATCTGAAACAAGTACTGTTTCTGACTATAGTCGGAAGACACAATATATTGCTTATATGGATCAAATGCTTTTTTAAACTGCTCTAGTGTCAGAGAGGCGGCATTGATTTCATCATTGAGGAAAATCTCGAAAAAATTATCTGATAAAAACAGTTCCTGAGTATCGTCATTATATTCAAACCCAGCCAGCTTTACACTTGCCATCTGAAGCAAATTTGTAAACTTAGAGGAAGTATCTCTCACATTTTGATTCAATTTTTCCATCGTGCGCGCGAAGCGGTCAATTTCCGCAATATTTGTCCTCTTGAAGCGAATCTCATCTTTTACACTTGCCCGGTCAACCTCTTCTGTCAGCTTTTTAATCGGTCTTGAAATGATATAGCTAAAGATAAGGCTTCCAACAATTCCCACTGCTACTGTCAGAACAATTGCAAAAAGCAAAATAGATTTTATCTTGCCAGTAAACGCAAACAGCGATTCTGTATCCGCAATCCCCACCAGCATCCACTGCTGGTTGCCATATGGCGTATTATCATTATAAATATTGAGGCGCTGCCTTGACGTGTATAATTTTCTGCCCTCACTGCATACATAATAGTCATTATCCAACTTAGTGAGATTCACTTTCGAGGTGTTCTTTTCACATGCACTTCCACTCACAGCAAATCCTTCCATCGACAGCTCACCATCTTGGTTGAGCGCAATCATATAACAGCTGTTTTCATCATCTAACAACTCTGTGCTTGGCAAAATCTTACTTAAATAGTCTAATGTGATATCGATTCCCACAACTCCATAGACAACTCCTTTGGCATTGATCAGCGGAAGAGAATATGTAATCGCATCGTATTTAGTTCCATTCAGTCTGTACTTTCCGCCCCAATATCCCATCTCCTCAGCACTGTACTCTCCATTACTTTTGAGTGCCTGCTGATATGGTGTATAGAAAAAATCATAATACGTGACATTTTCTTTTTGGAATTCAAAACGAGGACGCCACGCAGAGTCCGTCGCAATATTTAGCGATTTCACCACTTCCGCCGGCGCACGCTCGATTAATATATCGCCATTTTCACTTGAGCTCTTAGACATCGGATCAAAATCTCTTAAATATACTCCCGGTTTATCTTCAATCCCATCATCTAAATTATGGTTATTTAGAACGATATAGGCTCCCGTCACACGCTGTGAGCGCATCGTCGAAATCAGCTAGTCTACTGCTTTTAGAATAAGTGGTTCCGCAGAGTCCGAACTTTCGTCCAGTGTTTCAAATTCAATACTTCCCTCTCTGTCCAATTCTTCCGCAATCTTATTAATATTGTCGGCTAGTTTTGACAGGTCCGACCAGTTGTTCACCATTTCGTTTTGCAGAGAGGCACTTCGGTTAATTACTTTTTGATCCACAATATCTTTTGCATTCTGGTTTAGTTTTTCATAGATTCCGCCCACTCGGAGGCTTTCTGATAAAATTGCTGTCTCAGCCAAAATAAGCATACACATCCCAAGCAGCAAATAGGAGAAAATAGACTTGTTTTTTCTAAACTTTCGAAACATAATTCCTCCTTTACTGCTGCACCAGCAATTCCAACTGAGTTTTTGTATCTTCATACCATTTGTAGAAATAATCGTCATTGTCAAATTGGCTGACTGCTTGCTGAAGCGTCATCCCACTCTCCAGATTCTGTTCCACAATCTCTCTGTCCTATTTTGCCAGATCTCGCATTCCCTTTTCCAAAAACGCTCTGGCAGTTGTTCCATTTTTAAACGGAATCGATGTGTACATCTGATTGTCCCCAATCATTTCAAAGCTGGTACGCAGAACTTTTTTTACCGATTGCTCCACTTTCGTCACTTCTGTCACTTTATCAAGATTATTCGCAGATTTTGTGACTGGCAAATAACCGCTTGCCGTCGAGAATGCGATATTCTGTTCATCGCTTGTGAACCACTTTAAGAACTCGGCGCATGCCCGCTGTTCCTTTTCACTGCTTTTTAACACCAGCATTCCGGCTCCCTGCTGTATCTGATAGTCTTTTCCGCCTTGAAATTTGGGACATTCCAGCACTTTCAACTCAATCGGGTAGCTTTCTTCGTCATTTAATATCACCCGATCAGGAAAATATGTAACACTGGAAGACGAAGAGACACATGCAAGAATATTCCCCACTTTTATATCGTCACTTCGGAATTTTCCGGATGAATCAAAGTATCCGCTAATATAGGGTACATAATAATTGTCCCACAGTTTTCTCACCACATCTTCCTCAAAATGAAGTACAATTTTATTATTCTCTTTACTAAACATATCAGTTGACAATTGTCGATATCCTGCCAGCATATAATTTGCAAATGCATCCCTTCCAAAGAACGCTTTCCCATCATTTTGTTCCTCAGTCAAACTGTCTGTCCACTCGTAATATTTTTTTGCAGTTTCTGTAATGCCCTCTATCGTACTCAATTCTTCTGTTGTCACACCGACTGAAGAGGAAAATTTCTCCCAATCCGTCTTATTTAACATTAGTAATTCTACCGACTTCGCCACCGGAAAAATCTTTAGTGAGTCTTCTCCCGAAAAATTTCCCTCTGTAATATATCCCTCTACATATTTGCTCAGTTCCTCTTCTGTAAAATAAGGTTTCAGATCAACTGCATATCCCAATTGATCGACTTCATACGCTGCATCCCCATAGGCTGCAAACATATTCGGCATCTGATCCGCCCCTGCTTTTCCCTGAATCGCATCTAATACATTTGCTTCCAATTCACTGATGGTTCCCTGCCCGGATCCCTCAACGACAATCCCCTTTTCTTTTCCAACTGTCTTGTTGAATTCTCTAACCAGCCTGTTGAATTCATCTTGCTGTGCTCCATTATAATAATGCCAGACCTCAATCGTGACCGGATCGTCTTTGTTAAGCAAATCCTGTTCTTTCTCTTTGCACCCTGTCACTATCAGCATCGCTGACAGTACTAAAAATGCTAACTTTGTTCTCTTCATATCCCTTCTCCTCATATAATAATATTCGATTGATCATCGTATATTCTTTCGATATTCACTTGGCAGCATTCCATATTTCTTCTGAAACTCTTTTGCAAATGCCTTTTGATTCGAAAATCCATGTTTTGCCGCAATCTCACTGATTGTCTTGTCCGTTTTGACAAGCTCCTGATAAGCATACTCTACACGCACACTTTGTAAATACGCTTTATAATTGATCTTTGCATACTTCTGAAACATTTTTGATAAATACGTCGGCGAATACCCAAATATCTCTGCAATATACTCCAACGATAATTCTTTTTGATAATTGTCTCGGATATAGGAAGTAATCGATGAAAGCCGATTCAACTTCCTGTGATTTTTCACCATATCCTCACTTACTTCATTAATACGATACTGTGTGATCATGAGGTACATAAGCATGTAGAACTGACTTTGCACTTGAAACTCATATCCGCATGCTCTCTTGACGTAATTCTCATACATATTCTGAACTAATTCCATCATCTGACTGTCGTCCACACCAGGTTCATGGGAAAACAATACAAATCGTTCCTCAGAATAGTAATTTTCAAACGTTGCCATTGGAATCTGCAGTACTATCGTCAGATTCGGTTTCGGTGAAAAAACAGAGTGAACCTCATTCGAGTTCACGATAATAAATTCTCCCGCTTTGAGCGGCACTTTTTTCTCATCTAAAATAAATGTAAGACTCCCTTCAAACACGGCAAAAATTTCAATTGAACGATGCCAGTGTCTGTCCCTCACATAATTTCCTTCTTTGCCCTCAAACACAAACAATTTGAATGGCAGATCTTCATTTGGTACGACAAGCTCATGTTTATACGCTGTCTCTTTTTCCATATTTTCTC
>OHEZ01001224.1_pt1 | contig 11440 bp, 9 predicted proteins | sample 1567391 | NCBI WGS metagenome assembly OHEZ01 (sample SAMEA3879518, study PRJEB24766) | human gut metagenome | biome: human-associated habitat; feature: feces | place: USA | collected 1985/1987
CCAACAGAACCACGAGAGCCTACCAGATAGCCATGGGCCTCCGAGTCCGCCACCAACTTTTGAGCAGTCATATACAGCACTGAGAAGCCGTGCTTCGTAATGGAGGAAAGCTCCCGGTCTAGCCGGTCGTACACGATCTTAGGCAGAGGATCGCCGTACATTTTTTTTGCCCGTTCCCAGGTTATGGTGGTAAGCTGCTCCTCCGCCCCATCGATGAAGGGCGGAAACACACCAGGCGGAATCGGGCTGACCTCTTCCACCATATCTGCAATTTTATTGGGATTCTCCACAACCACTTCGTAAGCCTTTTCCTTGCCCAGATAAGCAAACTCCTGGAGCATTTCGGGGGTGGTACGGTAATAAAGGGGCGCCTGCTGGTCGGCGTCGGTAAAGCCCTGTCCGGCCATCAGGATTTTCCGATAATCGCTGTCATGGGGATCCATAAAATGAACGTCGCAGGTGGCAACTGTGAGCTTTCCGAGCCTGTCGGCAGCGGCGATTATCTTCTTATTTATGTCCTCAAGCTCTCCCGTATCCCTGACTCTGCCCTCTCTTATAAGGAACGCGTTGTTGCCGTTGGGCTGTATCTCGAGATAGTCGTAGAACGAGGCGATTTCCAGAATTTCATCGTCGGATTTTCCGTCGAGCACGGCGCGGTAAACCTCTCCCTGCTCGCAGGCACTGCCGACAATTATACCCTCGCGGAACTCCTCGATTACCGAGCGCGGAACACCGGGCTTTCGGCTGAAATACTCGAGATTTGACTTCGTGATTATTTTATATAGATTTTTAAGTCCAACATAATTCTTTGCAATAAAAATTATATGGTTATACTTTTTTTTCTTCTCGGCGGGGTCTACAACACGGTCGTCGAAATAATAACCCTCCATGCCGTAGAGAATCTTTATTTTGCCCTTTGCCGCGGCGCAGGCCTCGGGAAACGCCTGAACAACGCCGTGGTCGGTTATGGCTATTGCCTTATGCCCCCATGCGATTGCGCGCTCAACGAGCTTCGTTGCGCTCGAGACGCCGTCCATGGCGGACATAGTTGTATGCAGATGAAGCTCGACGCGCTTCTCGGGCGCTTCGTCCTTCTTTTCTATAAGGTCTATAGTAGTTACGGCGCGCGCATTTATGCAGTCGCACTTCATATAAGAGTCGTAATTGACAACGCCTCTGACCATAACGGCGACGCCGTCTTTGATATTTTTCAGCAGGCTTTCGCAATTTTCGGCAAGCTCAAAAATCTTGACGGAATAGGAGCTTGTCTTGTCGGTGATACAGAAATTTATTATCTTTCGTTTTCCGTCACGGGTATCGCGCGACTCAAAAGAAAACACAGTACCCCATACGACGACCGAGCCCGAATCGGAGGCTACGTCCGAAAGAGAAATGGGCTTTGTTTTTATTACGGAGCCATAAATCGGAACGGAATATTTAGTCGAAAACGGATATTCGTCGTAGGTTCTTGTTAAGCTGGTAAGGTCCTTTTCCTGAGAAACCTTATCGGCGAACGCACTGCGTATGCCGCTGTCCAGCTCCTCCTGATACTGCTGCACCTCGCCGTCGTCAACGGGAGCGCCGCTGTCGGTGAACTCGACTCCCACATCCTCGCCGAAGCGTTCAAATATCATCTGCGCAAAGCGCTTTGATGCGCCGAGGTTATTTATAACATCCGCGCCGCTCTTGAGCTGCACGGAGACCGTGTCGCCGAGCATGAAGCACTGCGCATCGTTAAGGAATCCGTTTGCGGCGGGAAACTCTCTGCGCAGAGAAAGGAGCAGCTTTGCAAGCCCCGTTTCGCTCATCGGCTCTTTCGGAGTTTCCTCGGGCTTTTCTTCCGTCACAGAGCAGTTTATCATTGCGGCGTTGAGAGTGAACGCTTTTATGAGCGAGGTCTCAACGGCTCTCAGCAAAAGCTCACCCGGAGCCGCGGCCGCCGAACAAAGTAATTCAAGCTCCCTGCGCTCGACATTCAGCCTGATATCATCAAGCTGAACATCTGCAAGCTCAGAGAGCAATTCGGAATCGTCAATATATTCTTCTATAAAATCAACTAACTTTTTGTCGGACATCTTTGTCTCCATTAAAGTTTATCAATCTCTTCCATGAGACTGTCAAGCACCTCTGACTCAGGCACTTTCTTGATTATTTTCCCCTTTTTGAATATCAGAGCGCATCCGTCTCCGCCGGCTATGCCGATATCCGCCTCTCTCGCCTCGCCGGGTCCGTTGACGGCGCAGCCCATGACCGCAACCTTCAGCGGCTTATTGCAGGAAGCGAGTCGCTCCTCGACCGCGTTTGCAAGGGAGATGAGGTCTATTTTGGTTCTGCCGCAGGTCGGGCAGGAAACTATCTGAACGCAGTCCTTTTTGGCGCCCGTTGCGCGCAGGATATCATAGCCCGCCGCGACCTCCTTGACCGGGTCGTCGGTCATCGAGACGCGGATAGTGTCGCCGATTCCGTGCAAAAGCAGAGACCCTATACCTACGCTCGACTTGACAAGGCTCATCTTCCATGTGCCCGCCTCGGTTATGCCGACATGGAGCGGATAATCGCAAATCTTTGAGATAAGCTCATATGCCTCAACCGTCATCGGAACATCAGAGGACTTGAGCGATATAACAATATTGTCAAAATCGCACTCCTCAAGCATACGCACATGGCTCATCGCGCTGTCCACGAGCGCCTGAGCGGTGGGAGCGCCGTATTTTGCGAGAATATCCTTCTCGATAGAGCCGCTGTTGACGCCGACTCTTATCGGAATGTCGTTGTTGGCGCAGGCGTCGGCAACCGCCTTGACCCTGTCTTTGGAGCCGATGTTGCCGGGATTTATGCGTATTTTATCTATGCCCGCAGCTATGCTTTCAAGCGCGAGTCTGTAATCGAAATGTATATCCGCGACTATAGGAACCTTTACCGCCTCTTTGAGAGCCGGGATAAGCTTCACCGCATCCATGTCGGGTATTGCGGCGCGGATTATCTGACATCCGGCCTTTTCAAGGGCTTTCGCCTGCTTTACGCTGCCCTCGATATCGTGCGCGGGAATATTGAGCATGGACTGAACGGCTATCGGAGAATTGCCGCCGACAGTCAAATCGCCTATTCTGACCTCTTTGCTTTTTCTGCGTTCAAATGCCATAATTCTAACCTCTTATCAAACTGATGATATCCTTAAACGAGATAACTGCCATAAACACGAGCAACAGTATCATGCCGACCGCGTGAACCCACTTTTCAAATTTCTGCGGGATAGGTCTGCGGATGATAAGCTCGATAAACATAAAGAACAGTCTGCCGCCGTCAAGCGCCGGGATGGGCAGAAGATTAAACAGACCGATATTTATGGCTATCAGCGCCATAATTGTCAAAAGCGGAGTCCAATCCATCGAGGACGACGAGGCAGACGCCGCATCCGCGACATAGTTTATAACGCCTATCGGCCCAGAGACCTCGCTTAGTCCGTATCGCCCGGTTATCAGGTCAAACAGGCTTATCCAGACCATGCGGCCTATTGATATGCTCTCAAGAAAAGCGTTCTTTGTGACGCTCAAAAACGTCGGTTTAACTCCGACGATAACAAAATCGTAGTGAATGCTTATCAGATTCTCCTGACCCTCTATGGGGCTGGTTTGAAACTTAACATCCTTGAGCTCGACTTTTTTGCCGTCTCTTTTGACGACAAAATCCATAACGCCGTCATCGTCGCGCATCATGAGAAACGTTATATCATATTGGGAATAGACTCGCTTGCCGTTTATTTTGACTATCTTATCCCCCGCCTCAAGTCCGCTCGCGGCGCTCGTCGCGTTGTCATAGAAGGAGCGTATCTGAGTGGTGCCGATAAGATCGGACTGACAGAGCATAATCGCAACGATTATAACGCCCATGATAAGATTGACCGTCGCTCCGGCGACAACGACTATCATTCGCTGCCACAGGGGCTTGTTGTTGAAGGCGTGCTGATCCTCGCTGTCCTCGTCCTCGCCCTCCATGCTGACGTATCCGCCTATCGGCAGGATTCTCACGGCATAGTTTGTATCGCCCTTCTTCTTTTTGAAGATGGCGGGACCCATGCCGATAGAGAACTCGTTGACCTTGACCTTGAAAAGCTTTGCAAAAAGGAAATGGCCGAGCTCATGGAACATTATTACGATGCCGAAGAAAAGTATGGCCACAAGAAACGGCCAGACCTTGCTCCAAACTGTCGAAAACGACAGCGCGGTGTTTAAAAACATATAAAAATATCCTTTCGACCCGTGAAAATATCAGCAGCCGAACATCTCATGCACTTTTTCCCTTGCGCGGGAATCGGCGAGGAGAATGTTTTCAAGGCTGTCGCACGGTGAAAATTCGGTTGAATCGAGCACACCCGACACTGCGTCGGCGATATCGAGGAACTTTATCTTTCCCTCTCTGAACAGCTTATTGGCTGCCTCATTGGCACCGTTCGCCGCGGCGGGATAGACACCTCCCTTTGTTATCGCCTGCCTGCAAAGATTGATGCAGGAAAAAGTATCATAGTCGGGCTGCTCAAAGGTGAGCGTTTTCCACTCCTCGAGTCGGAGCTGTTTTGCGGGGCTCTCATAGCGCTCCGGATAAGTCAGAGCATACTGTATCGGCACGCGCATATCGGGCACGCCGAGCTGGGCTATGACGGAATTGTCGACATATTCGACGAGCGAATGAACCACGCTCTGGCGGTGGACGAGAATATCTATCTTGTCGGCAGGCATATCGAAAAGCCACGCCGCTTCGATAAGCTCAAGTCCCTTGTTCATCATTGTAGCAGAGTCAATGGTAATTTTTGCGCCCATACTCCAATTGGGGTGTTTGAGCGCCTGTTCAACTGTGACGCCCTCGAGGTCGGCACGCGTTCTGCCGAAGAACGGGCCGCCCGAAGCAGTCAGAATAAGGCGCTTGACGCTCTTTTTTCCGGGGCTTCCCTGAAGGGACTGGAATATTGCGGAATGCTCGCTGTCCACAGGGAGAATGGAGACTCCTTTCTCCTTGGCGCGAGAGGTCACAAGCTCGCCGCCGGCGACAAGCGTCTCTTTGTTGGCGAGAGCTATGTCGTTACCCGCTTCGATTACGGCAAGAGTCGGCTTGAGGCCCGCTATGCCGACGATGCTGTTGAGTACCTTATCGGCGTTGAGCTGCGCCGCAGCGCATATGCCCTCTTCGCCGCCGAGCACCCTCGTGGAGGTATCGGCAACTTTTGTTCTGAGCTCCGCCGCCCTGCTCTCATCGGCAACAGCCGCTATTTCGGGCTTGAACTCTCTTATCTGCTCTTCGAGCAGGTCGATATTCGAATTTGAAGTCAGAGCTCTTACCGTAAAATTACGAAGTCTTGCGACATCGAGCGCCTGAGTGCCTATGGAGCCGGTTGAGCCGAGAATGACCATGCTTTTCATATAATCACGCTCCGAGACTGATTACCAGTGAAATCAAGGCATAGAGAGTCGGCATAACGAAGCTGTAGCTGTCGAATCTGTCCATAATTCCGCCGTGACCGGGAAAGATGGTTCCGAAATCCTTCGCGCCGAAGTTTCTCTTTATAACGGAGGCCGACAGGTCGCCGCCTATGCTTATGGCGGAGAGGAACATCGAGGTTCCGGGAATCATCCACCACTTTAGTGTGTCGTTCTTGAAGAAGAAATAATCAAAAATAAAGAAGAATGCAAGATTAAACAGCATAGTTATAACTACGCCGCCGACTGCGCCCTCAACACTCTTTTTGGGGCTGATGTTCGGAGCGAGCTTGTGCTTTCCGAACTTGCTGCCGACAAAATACGCAAACGTGTCGTTGAGCCATGCGGACAGCAGCGCCGTAAAGATAATAAAGAATACCTGCGACTGCTGGAACAGATCGGGACGGCTCAGGCAGAGATCTCTGATAAGAATTATGGTAGTCATGACATACGGCACGATAACGCCGCAGAACATAGACATGACAACGTCTTCAAATTTAGTCTTTGCATAGTTGCCGAGCATGATGAACATCATAAGTATGACATAGACTATCGCAACGATATATGTCGGGAAAGGCAGCTTCTCAAAGAGCTTGTATTCAAGAGCAACGGGCATAAAAGCGGCGACAATCATGTTGATTATCATCAGAAGCTTATTTTTAATCTTCGCAACGTGCTGTATCTCGTAGGACGCTATAAACGACACAGCTGCCAAAACTATGCCCAAAACAGGGGTGAACATAAGGGAAAGGACCGTAATTCCGAAAAGAGCGGCTAAAAGTCCGGTAATAACGCGCTGTTTCATCTTTCTTTCATCTCACAATCAAAGTATTTTCAGACTCCTCCGAAGCGTCTGCTGCGGTGTGCGTACTCCTCAAGAGCGGCGTCAAAGTCCTGCTCGGTATAGTCGGGCCAGAGGATATCGGAATAGATAAATTCCGAATACGCAGCCTGCCAGATGAGGAAATTTGAAAGTCTGAATTCTCCGCTGGGGCGGATTATAAGATCCGGGTCGGGCTGACCCGCCGTATAGAGATTGTCCGATATATCCTGCTCGGTAAGACTGTCGGGCGTGCGCTCCCCTCTCGCACACTGCTCGGCAAGACGCTTGCAGGCAGACAGTATCTCATTTCTGCCGCCGTAGTTTATCGCGATGTTTACGGTCGTTCTGGTTTTGTCGGCAGAGCCGCGTTCAAGCTCATCGACAAGCTCGAGAATATCGTCCGCCAAACCCTCGCGCTCTCCTATATATCTTATTCTCAAACCCTTCCGAGCATTCTCCTGCTCGCGCTCCTCGGCCTCGCGCAGGTAATCTCTGAAAAGGTTCATTATGCCGCTGACTTCCTCTGGCGGTCTGCGCCAGTTTTCCGTGGAAAAGGCGTAGAATGTCACGTAGCGTATCCCTATATCTGCGGCATATTCGCATATTCTTTTAAACACCTTCGCGCCCTGCTTGTGACCCTCGCTGCGCGGAAGCCCGCGCTGCTTGGCCCAGCGGCCGTTGCCGTCCATAATTATGGCAACATGCTGCGGAAGATGCTCGTTATCCGGTGTCTTTGTCATGGCAAAATTCCTTTTGTATTTTAGGCAAAAAGGCGTGACCGCCCAAAGCGCCCAGCCTTTTTGCCGAATAAAATCCGAAGCAAATCAGATTTCCATTATTTCCTTTTCTTTTTCTGCGGCAACACTGTCCGCTTCCTTGACGAACTTGTCGGTGATATCCTGTATCTCTTTCTCGCCGAACTTGAGATCATCCTCGGTTATTTCGCTGTTCTTCTGCATCTTCTTGAGCTTTTCCATGCAGTCTCTGCGGATAGAGCGAACGGCAACCTTGCAGTCCTCCGCCAGCTTCTTGACATCCTTGACTATTTCGCGGCGCTTATCCTCGGTCAGGGGCGGGAAAGTAAGTCTTATCACCTTTCCGTCGTTCTGCGGGTTAATTCCGAGGTCGGAGGTCTGGATAGCCTTCTCGATGGGATGCAGAGTAGAAACGTCCCAAGGCTGAATGCAGAGGATTCTCGCCTCAACTACGGAGATAGCCGCAAGCTGATTTATCGGGGTGGCAGTGCCGTAATAATCAACAGTTATCCTATCGAGAACCGCCGCGGTAGCTCTGTTTGCTCTTATCGTACCATACTCGCCCTTGAGCGAGGCGATGCTCTTGGTCATTTTATCGCGTGCTGTTTGAAATACTGTTTCCATAATTTCAATCCTTTCTTGAAGAGAAGATCATATTTTTATCGGCCTTTCACCGATTATTTTACAACTGTTCCTACATTCTCGCCCTTTATCGCCTTGACGATATTCTGCGGGTCGTCAAGATTAAAGACGAGAATCGGTATGGAATTGTCTCTGCAGAGAGAGGCTGCGGTGCCGTCCATAACTCTGAGGTCATGGCTGAGGATTTCGTCAAATGAAAGAGTATCATACTTCTTCGCGTCCTCGAACTTGTTGGGATCCTTGTCATAAACGCCGTCGACATTTGTCGCCTTGAACATAATATCGGCATCTATCTCGAGAGCGCGCAGGGCTGCTGCCGTGTCGGTGGTAAAGAACGGGTTGCCCGTGCCGCAGCCGAAGATAACGACTCTGCCCTTTTCCAAATGGCGCACTGCCCTGTTGCGGATATAGGGCTCGGCTATCTGCTGCATGGCAATAGCGGTCTGCACTCTGACGGGCACCTTGAGATGCTCAAGCGCATCGGCGAGGGCGAGGGAGTTCATGACGGTGGCGAGCATACCTATATGGTCGGCTCTGGTTCTGTCCATATCTCCGCTCGAGCGTCCGCGCCAGAAATTTCCGCCGCCTACAACAAGACCGACCTCAACGCCCATATCGACGCATTCCTTGACTGCGGAACAGATATTGAGAACGGTATCGTAATCAATACCCATGCCCTTTCCGCCGGCGAGCACCTCGCCGCTTATTTTCAGAAGTATACGTTTATACGCAAGCTCCATATTTGTGCCTCCATTCAAAAAAACATATTTTTCCGCTACTATTTTACTTTATTTTACGCAAGCTGTAAAGACAAAAAGGCAAATTCACAGCAATTTAACAAAAAAAGAACACGGGAGACAAAATTCGCTTTGTTCTCCCGTGTTTTTCGCTTTATTTACTGTCTGTCGAGTGCCGCCTGCGCCTCGGAAGTGAGCTTTGAGGTCTGGCGCTGAGCCATGACGAGATTATAATAAACCCCGCGCTTTTTGAGAAGCTCCGCGTGCGTTCCGACCTCGGCTATTCTGCCGTTTTCAAGGACGACAAGCCTATCCGCATGGCGCAGAGTCGAGAGTCTGTGGGCAATGGCTATTGTAGTCCTGTTTTCGGTGAGTCTGCCGAGCGCCTGCTGAATATAACTCTCGGTTTCGGGGTCGAGCGCACTCGTCGCCTCGTCGAGAATGAGTATCTTCGGGTCTCGCAGTATCGCTCGGGCTATCGCCACGCGCTGGCGCTCTCCGCCCGAAAGATTGTAGCCGTTTTCGCCGACGACTGTATTATATCCGTCCTTGAGCTCCATTATGAAGCCGTGGGCATTTGCCGCCTTTGCGGCCGCGAACACCTCCTCGGGCGACGCGTCCGACTTTGCATAGGAGATGTTGTCATAGATAGTGCCGGAGAAAAGATAAGTCTCCTGGAACACAACGCCTATATTCTCGCGCAGGTAATACTGGTCATAGTCGCGAATATCCCTGCCGTCTATTTTGAGCGTTCCGCCGTCAACGTCGTAGAGGCGCATGACGAGGTTTATCATCGTGGACTTGCCCGCTCCCGAATGACCGACGAGACCTATCATCTCGCCGGGATTTATCTTCAGATCTATATCCCTGAGCACCGGCTCGTAGCTCTTATACCCGAAATCGACGGAGTCAAACTCCACCTCGCCCGTTATAGGATATTTGCCGGCATTTTTCGAATTGCCGACCTGCGGCTTTTCATCGAGAACCTCGTATATTTTTATAAGGCTCGTTGTTACCTCCGCTATCCAGCGCGGCATATTTGCGAGCCAGTCGAGCGGCTTATAGATATAGGAGAGCAAGAGCACAAAGCTCCAAAGCTCGCCTGCGGTCATCGTGCCGTTTATAACCATTCTGCCGCCGAAATAGAGCACGAGGAAGTTGCCCGAGTTCATAAGGAAGCCTATGACAGGGAAGATAACAGCCCACGTCCTCTCGTTTTTGACGGAGATATCCGCAAGATCCTTGCTCACGGACGAGAACTTTGCAACCTCGCGCTTTTCGCTGCCGAAAGTTTTGACAACTCGGATACCCCTGATTATATCGTGGAGAATCGAATTTGCGCGGCTGTCATACCGCCACTGTTTATCATAGCGCAAATGGATGTACCGCTTGATAATGCAAAACGGCGCGGGTATGATTGCAAGCAAGGTCAAAAGCGGACTCATGCGCAGCATAAATATTCCGACTACAACGAAAAGTATAAGCTGCTCGAGCGCATAGCGTCCTTTATCGACAAAGAAATTCTGAACGGTGTTTGTGTCGCGCGTGACGCGTTTTATCAAGTCGCCCGCTGTTTTTCGGGACATGGACGAGACGGACATACGCTGAACTCTGTCATAGACAACGGAGCGCAGATATTTTGAAAATCCGAGCCCGACGCTGTTTGCTGTGCGCCCCGAAAATATCTGAAAGATGTTTTCAAGCAGATAAGTAAGCGCCATGGCAACGCCGATAAATATAATATTTTGATTTACGGAGAGTCCGTCGGAGGAAAATGCGGACGAGAAGCCGTCAACGAGCTTCCCCTGAAGCACGGGCTGCACTGCCGACATAAGATTTGCAAAAGTGACGAGCACGCTTGACAAAAGGAGCTTTGGAATAAACTGCCGGAGCATTTTAAAAGTCCTTCGCCATATGTAGCTCTTATCGACGCAGAATATACAGACGTCCGTGCCCTTGGGATAGCGCCTGCCGCAGACGGGGCATTTGTCGGCGCTGTCCGCTATCCGCTCGGGCTCCTCGCCTGTTTTTATCCTGTGATTCACAGCCTTGCAGAATTCGCCTATATCCTCGGCGGCGCTCATCGAGAAGCGGCAGACGGTGATATTCTCGGCGCCGTCGTAATCCGAGCCGCTTTTCTCCGCAAACGGGGAAATTTCAAGGCTTCCGCAGCCGACATCGGTATACTGCACAAGCTCGCCTATATTTTTAAGCGAGAGAGAAAACACCTCTTTGCCGTCTTCGAGCGCGTAAACTGCGCCGTCTTTATACCGCAGAACACCGCGGCACGGCTTTGAATTTAAATCAAGGTCATATTTTACCTCGGTCATGGTTTTTAACCGCACGGCGCGCAGCCGCTCCTTTCTTTAAAATTTCGGCAAACTCAATACAAGAACGGCTCTATCTTCCTGCGCATTCTCGGCTTGAGGGCATTGATATCGGGAATAATGAATCGGTTGCCGTCGGAGTCGTTGAACATAACGGAACCCGAATCGAGCATTTTGACATTGCGGCTGATATCTTTTACGCCGAAGGTCTTTTTGAAGCCGTCTATCGATACGTCAAAGTAAAACGAGCCCATCTTCTCTTCTATCGAATATATCTGTGATATTTCGGGGCAATAGTAGCGCGCCGCAAGGTCTTTTTCGATTATCTCCCTGCTTTCGCTCGGGAAATCGGCGGCGTTTTTTATTATGCCTATCTCGTTTTTATCCATATCGCTGACGCTGATATACTCGAACGGTCTGTGCAGGGGCAAGGTTCGGAGAAGCCGCACGCGGCGGTAGTCTTTGTCCTCGGTTTTCAGGGCTGCAAAGCCGTTCGGATTCAGATAGAATTTACACTTTTCGGGGTCAAGGAAGTTAATTGACATAGTATTGAGCTCTCCCATTTTAACCCTCCTCAATCGATTATGCCAACAACCTTGAGGGCCTCGGCCTGTATTTTATATAGCTTATAGAACTCGCCGCGCTTTTTGAGAAGCTCGGCATAGCTGCCGCATTCAACAACCTC
>OHEZ01001230.1_pt1 | contig 11402 bp, 10 predicted proteins | sample 1567391 | NCBI WGS metagenome assembly OHEZ01 (sample SAMEA3879518, study PRJEB24766) | human gut metagenome | biome: human-associated habitat; feature: feces | place: USA | collected 1985/1987
CTATTATACCCAGGGCGATGCCCTGGGCTAGGAGCTTCTGCCCTTTCAGGGCGTACTGCTTCTAAGCTTTTGGGCCTTTTAGCCCGTACTTAAACCACATGCGAAAGTTCAGTATTTTATCTACTTCTATGCTGAAACTTCTAACGTGCTGCAAAAATAGTGAAAAAAAGTGATATAAAAAAGAAAAATTGTGTGAATTATTCGATTTTATGCCGATTTTTCCGTAATTTTGTCGCAAAATTCAAATTAGTAACATTTTTGTAAACTAGAGAAAGCAACTCTGAAACATTTAAAACATATCATCAATAGCATTATATGGACGCTGGCTGCTGTCTATTTCTTGCTTGTCGTACTGTTGCACGTGCCACCAGTACAGGCCTTCATCGGCTCTGAAGTAGCCGGTGCGCTGGCCCAGAAATTCGGCACTCAAGTAAGTATCGGAAAGGTGAACCTGGGCTTCTTCAACCGCATTATCATAGATGACGTGATGATGCTCGACCAGAAGGGCGACAGCATGATCTGTGCTTCGCGCGTGTCGGCAAAACTCGATTTCCTGCCTTTGAAGGATGGCAAGATTTCGGTTTCATCTGCCCAGCTCTTCGGTCTCAACGCCAACATCTACAAACAGGATGCCAAGAGCCCGATGAACATCCAGTTCGTGCTCGATTCGCTGGCTTCGAAAGATACCACCCGCCATACTCCGCTCGACCTGCACATCGGAAGCCTGATTATCCGTCATGGTGCCGTTGCCTACAACCAGCGCGATATTGCACCTAAGCCGGGCGTCTTTTCGCCGCAGCATCTAGGCATCACCGACCTCTCTGCCCACATTATTCTGGGCCATCTCACCGACAAGGATATCCATCTGGCTGTCAAGAAGATAGCGCTGAAAGATAAATCAGGACTTCAACTCAGGAATCTGAGATTCAAACTCGATACCGACCAGCAGCAAGCCCTGCTCAGAGACTTCAGCATCGAGCTCCCTCATTCGCAATTGCAGTTTGATGACCTGCGCGCTACCTACCGCATCGAGAACAAGCATATCGTAAAGCCTACACTCCAGTTTCAGGGCGGCATCAAGCCATCCGTCATCACGCTTGCCGATATTGCCTGCTTCGTGCCTGAACTCCGCAAGTTCAAGGATGCCCTGCAGCTTCATCTCCAGTTTTCGGGCACCAGTACATCTGCCCGCATCCATAACCTCGAATTCAAGACTCAGAGCGGCAGTCTGCTGCTCAGGGCTAACGGCCGTGTGAGCGATTGGGACCGCCTTCTGCGCTGGAAGGCAAACATCTCAGCCCTCAAGATATCAGGCGATGGCATCGGAGAGGTTTCCAGAAATCTGGGCAAACGCATCAGCATTCCGAAAGAAGTGCTGCGCCTGGGCGACATATATTATATAGGTGAAGTATATGGTGCTGGCAAGAAGGCAGGCACCCACGGCCAGCTGAAGACCGGCGTGGGCGAAGTAGCCATCAAGGCCGAAAAGGCTGGCTCCGAGTTTAAGGCTAGCATCAACACCCAGGGCATCAACCTGGGCCGAATCCTCGACAACGGGCAGTTCGGCATTCTGGCAGCATCGCTTTCGGCTCACGGCAACAAGCAGCATTTCTATGCCAAGGGCAGCATTCCGCGCTTCGATTTCAACAAGTACAGCTACCGCAACATTCAGATAGACGGCAGCTATAACCGGGGATTGCTCGAGGGACTCGCATCCATCGCCGACCCGAACGCCAACATCCGGGTAGAAGGCTCCTACTCCATCCCGCGCAAGCAGTATGCAGCTACTGCCCATGTACAGCATCTGCTGCCAACCATCCTGGGACTGAAGGTAGCCGACAAGACCTACAGTCTCGATGGCATCACCGTAAGCGCCAAGAACCAGGGCAAGGACAGCTATTTCGACCTCGAAGCCCCGTTCGCCAGCATCCATGTTAACGGAGAGTACGATTACGCTACCCTCACCAAGAGCTTCACCAACCTGGTAGCCAGCAAACTGCCTACCCTTCCGGGCATCGGCAAGGTAGACAGGAGTGCGAAGAACCATTTCACCTTCCAGGCAGAAATCACCTCTACCGAGATACTGCAGCGCATGCTGGGCATTCCGCTGCAGATAGAGCAGCCCGTCATTGCCGATGGATTCGTGAACGATGCCGAGAAAACCGTCAACATCTATGCCAGCGTGGCTGACTTCAGCTATGGCGCAAAAGACTATCATGGAGCCAAAGTGCGACTGCATACCATCAACGATTCGCTCAAGGTAGATGCGCAGATCAGGCAGGGCAAATGGGGAGATAACGGACCGGGCATCCACGTAAAGGCAGCCGCTGCCGACAACCAGCTCTTCGCCAAGCTCTTCTACAACAACCATTCGGCCAAGCTCCCTATCCAGGGCATCATCGATACGAGGGCGCAGTTCTTCAAGAACGAAAATCATGTTTCTACCGCCCACGTAACCATACACCCGTCTGAAATCAGAATCGACGGCACGCCGTGGGAGGTTCATCCTGCCGACATCATCTACAGCAAGAACCGCCTGCTGGTAGACCATTTCGCCGTGAGCCACGACCAGCAGCACGTCATCGTTTCCGGTCTTGCTACACCCGAGAAAACCGATTCTATCGTAGCCGACCTGAAGGATGTGGATGTGGCATACGTGCTGAACCTCATCAATTTCCATTCGGTAGATTTCACCGGCAAGGCTTCGGGCAAGGCTATCATCAAGAGCCTCTTCAACGACCCTGATGCCTACGCCCAGCTAGACGTGAAGGAGTTTACCTTCGAAAACGGACCGCTCGGTGTGCTCCATGCTGGTGTCAACTTCAACAAGGAGCTCGAACAGATTGACATTCATGCAGTTGCCGACGATGGTCCGGAGCATCAGACGCTCATCAACGGATACGTATCGCCTAAGCGCAACTATATCGACCTGGGTATCGATGCCCAGGGCACCAGCATGAAATTCCTCGAGAATTTCTGCGGCAGTTTTATGAACCAGGTAGAAGCCTGGGGCGATGGGCATCTCAATGTGGTGGGCGATTTGAAAAACATCAATCTCGTGGGCGACCTTACCGCTCACGGCAAGGTGCACCTCAAGCAGCTCAACACCGATTATACCTTCGATGCGCTCCGTGCCCACGCTATTCCAGATGATATCCTCATAGAGAATGATACCATCTTCGACCGCAACCGCAACATAGCCATCCTGAGCGGAGGCATCCACCACAAGCACCTCACCAGGCTGAGCTACGACCTCGATATCAAGGCGCACAACTTCCTGGGCTTCGATACCCGCGAGTTTGGCGACAACACCTTCTATGGCACCATCTATGCCACGGGCGAGGTTGGCATCCACGGCAAGAGCGGCGAAACTGTCATCGATATCAACGCCGAGCCCGAACCGGGCAGCATCTTTGTATATAATGTGGCAAGTCCGGACGCCATCAGCGACAAGAGCTTTATCCACTGGCACGAGATTGTGCCGGATATCATGGACAGCCTGAACGGGGCTCCAACCACGAAACAGAGAGAGGATGACATCGATTTCGAATCGGATATGCGCATCAACTTCCTCGTAAACACCAACCAGAACCTTACGCTCAAGCTGATCATGGACGAGCAGTCGGGCGATTACATCACCCTGAACGGAGATGGCGTAATTCGCGCCAACTACTTCAACAAGGGCTCGTTCGACATGTTTGGCAACTATGTGGTAGACCACGGCACCTACAAGCTCACCATCCAGAATCTCATCAAGAAGGAGTTCGAGTTTATGCCGGGCGGCACCATCGCCTTCGGTGGCAACCCATACAACGCCCCACTCAATCTGCGGGCTAAATATACCGTAAACGGAGTGCCGCTGAGCGACCTGCGCATAGGCCGTTCGTTCTCGGGCAACAACATCCGCGTAGACTGCCTGATGGACATCACCGGCACGCCTCAATCGCCTAAGGTAGATTTCTCTATGGACCTGCCTACGGTTAACAGCGATGCGAAGCAGATGATCTACTCTATCATCAATTCTCAGGAAGAGATGAACCAGCAGGTGCTCTATCTCTTGGGCATCGGCCGGTTCTACGCCCAGACCAACAACAACCAGGTGAGCGAGGATGGTGAACAGCAGAGTCAGACTTCGCTGGCGATGCAGAGCCTGCTGAGCGGCACCATCTCGCAGCAGCTGAACACCGTACTTTCCAACGTGGTGAAGAGCAACAACTGGAATTTCGGTGCCAACATATCTACGGGCGATGAAGGTTTCAACAATGCCGAATATGAGGGCATTCTGAGCGGCAAGCTGCTCAACAACCGGTTACTCTTCAATGGCCAGTTCGGTTATCGCGACAATCCGAATGCCACGCAGAGTTTCATCGGTGATTTTGACCTCCGCTACCTCATCTTCCCTAACGGCAACCTCGCCATACACATGTACAATCAGACCAACGACCGCTATTTTACGCGCAACAGTCTGAACACGCAGGGGCTCGGTCTCATCATGAAGAAAGACTTCAACGGCCTCCGCGATTTCTTCGGCATCAAAAAGAAGAAGAAGAAGAAAAAGAAATAAAAAGACAAAAAAGAGGGTGTGTCATAACCAGATGACTCACCCTCTTTTTTATTTTCAGATAACCGTCGCCTAATATGAGTCCAGTTAAGATTGTGTACGAACTCGTACACTTTTCCAAAATCAGGAAACAGAATATAGAAATTCCGATAATGTTAGAGATTGTTGAATGTTGAGTGGTCTATATGCCACGATGAAAAGGTGGCATATAGACCCTTGATTATATGGTGATATTTGTAATCTACATCTCCGCTTTCTGTTTTTTATGAGTTGTTCTGATTCTTGATGATATCTAAAGGCAGCTGGGTAGCCTTGGCAACCTGTTCGGCTGAAAGTCCCATTGCCAGCATATTCTTTGCTATATCCTGAGCTTTCTGGTTCATACCTAATTCCATACATATTTTCCTCCCTAATTCTATACCCTCCGCAAGACCTTCTTGCTTCGCCGTATCAATGCAGTTCTTGATATCCCGATATGCCATCTTACTTGCTTCATACTCCCTCATTTCCTGAGGTGTGAACTTGGCAATCTCGGCTTCCTCAAAGAGACGGTCGAAAACCTTGTCGCACAACTCCTTTGGGCGTTGGGTAAGCTTATAGAGGTTCTTCAGCGCATAAAGCCACTTCTCGTAGAGCGTTTCCAATTCTCCTAGTGTCTTATTGAATTTAGCTAGTACTACATAGATAAACTCCTGCTTGTCGTAGGAAATCTTGTGGGTAGCGGTATTGCACAACTGTACATGATGGCGGGGGTTCTCCTTGTCGAAGGCATCCTCATACATGTTGAAATTGAGCAGCGCAACAGTATAGACATGATTGATATTGAAATCCCAGTCGTTCCCCTTTGGTGTCTGTTCACGAATCGGGAAGGTGGAGTCGAAGAGAGAGCGGTCCTTGAAATACGCCTGATAAGCATTCTGCATTTCAACGATGAACTTCTCGCCGTTTTCTCCTTCACAATACACATCGAAGATGTCTTTGCGGTCGGTATAGCCATCTCCCACATGCTCCGGATTCAGATACGATACGTCCTTCACAACCTGTCTGCCATTAAACAAGCTGTTGAGGAAGCAAATGAGCAAATCCTTGTTCATTGCTGTTCCGAAAATTCGCTTGAAACCGAAGTCGGTCAGCAAGCTGATGTATCTTTCTTCTACCTGTTTCATAATCTTCTGTTTTAAAAATCCATGCCGCAAAGGGCGACTCTAGTTAAAAGAATGATAAAACCTTTTCTAATTTAATAATTGCTTGGCAGAAACTTCTACTACCCCGCCATTTCCGTTACTAATGACAACAGGACGATTGTATAAAGCCTTTTCTACCAACATATCATGCTGAGCTTCAACTAAACCTGATTCAACTTTGTTGATAAAGCCCTCAATCTCACTTTCACTCATAATCCTTAATTATTTTAAATTTAACAATATCCTTAATCTTTGTTGGAATAAGATCTGGTTGCTAAAGTAGTTTTAAATTCTTTGGATGCAAATTTACTGCAAAATCTTGATAACGCCAAATATTTGAATGAAATTAACATCATTATTGGCCAAATAACTGAACTTCGCATATCAGGTAGTTAAAGGAGTTAAGGAAGTTAAGGAGTTAAGACGTATGTCTTGCAGCTTAAAAAACAACGCCAAAAAGACTGTTGTCTTAACTCCTCAGCGACCGTAGGGAGCGATAACTCATTTAACTTCTTTAACTCATTTAACTCTTTAACTCCTTAACTCCTGAACCTGCGAAACCTGAATCTAATATGCGAAACTTCAAATTTTCTGCGTTAATATTTGTTTAAAAATCAGTCCATTTTCGGTATCGTTAACTTCTTTTATCTGATAATTGTTTAACACAACATAAGGCGAGATTCCCTACCCCACACGCTTTTCAGAGATTTCTACGGTAAGAAAAGAGGAAAAAAGGGACCCTAAAAAAAAGGCATCCCTTTCGGAACCAAAAGTAAACACTTAAAATATGTAAAAACGGGCTGAATTCTTAAAATATGTTTATAAAAAGCGGAAAACACCCTTCACCACCCTTCACCCGTAACTATTTGACACACAAAATGTTAAATAAAAAGGTGAAGGGTGAAGGTTTGAAAACTCTTTTTATATATATACGCGCGGCAAGGGAAAAAATCCGTTTTTTCATTTTTCTGATTTTCTGGTTTTTCCAAAAATCCTAAAAAAAGAATATAATATAAGATTTAAAATATACCCTTCACCCTTCACCTCGTCACTTTTCCGATGTTTCGCTTCTTCACTACTTCTTCTTCAAAATACCCCAACAAAAATGGGCGCAAAAATGCTGCGTTAAAAAGTTTAACCTAGGTTATTCTTTGTGAAAAGCGAGTCCTATAGGACTCGCCGCCTAAGTAAAACATTTTGTATACCTTCGCAACATGAAAAAAACGATAAAACCAGATACTGGTATTACTGCGATGAAGTGGACAAGAGAACGGCAGAGGACATCACGCACCGGCTGCCCTGCATCACACACCCAGTGTGCAGCTCAAGGGAAACTCCAAGAAGCTGACTGACTTCAGGAAGGAAACCTATTGGCTGATGCCGATACGCCGCCCGGGGATCTCCCATTTTAGGAAATTCTGCTTCGGAGATATTTTTTTATCTTTCGGAGATATTTCCGTATCTTTCGGAGATATTTCCGTATCTTTCGGAGGGATTTCCGTATGATTCGGAGAAATTTTATTCTACCAGGCAGAAGAAAGAAGCAACTGACAAAAACAGACTAAAAAGAACAAATTATGATAGAAGACAGAAGTTACGGGAAGGCAGAGCTCGCCATGCTCTACTTTCCCACCGCTACCCCCAGGGTAGCGCTCAACCGGCTGGTGAGATGGATCAACCGGTGCCCCGAGCTCAAGCAGAGCCTCTGTTCGGGCTACGCTGGCAAGTTTTCCCACTTCTACACCCGGCAACAAGTAGCAGAAATCATCGAATTTCTGGATGAACCATAAAAAATCACCCTGGAAGGGAATGCATACAACACACTATGCATATCCCTTCCAGGGTGAGTTAATTATAGGAATTCCTTGATTTAAAGTGCAACACGATTTCTTGTAAACTTATCAAAATATAATCGAACTATAAAATAATCTCGAAATAACTGCTAAAAAGCTTGGTAGTTATTTCGATTTTTTGTATCTTTGCAATCGAAATTAAATCGAAATATAAACATGGCAAAAATTTATGGGACCAAGAATATAATGACATAAATATGTTTAAGATACTTCATGCATCTGCAGACTATTTTCTGTGTTCCTTTGAGTTTGAAAACCTGGAGACCAGGGAACATATCTTTGCAGATTATTTTGATGATCCGCTCTACGAGCTGCTTACCCAATTCAATCTGGACCATGACGTAGAGCTGGTAGGGAAGGAAATTGAAACCATCCCTTCCGATTTGTTCATCAGGTCAGAAGCGTGGGCGAAGGAGAGAAGCAAACAGCCTTTTGCAAGTTCATGGCTCTATCCCTGGCTTAGAAATGTAAATAAAAAGGCTCTTGCTATATGAAATAAATAAATAATTGATAAATATGAAAAGGATTATTCTTATGATGATAGCTATGATGATTTCGTTTTCATCATTTGCTCAAAACAAAGACGTTACAAAATTTCTTGGAATACCTGTGGATGGTACAAAAACAGAAATGAAACAAAAGTTGATAGCTAAAGGGTTTGTTCCTAAGAAAATGGGAGACCTTGAATGGTTAGAAGGAGAATTCAATGGAACTGATGTTCGGGCTTTCATAGTAACAAACAACAATAAGGTATGGAGAATCATGCTTGCCGATAAAAATCGTGTGGATGAAGCCCAAATAAAAATACGTTTTAATATTCTTGTGAGCCAATTTGAAAACAACAAACGGTACATTCCGCTTGATAAATACACTTTGTCTGATGAGGAGGATATTTCGTATGAAATGACTGTTCACAATAAAATTTATGCAGCATATTATTCACAAAATCCTGATTTTGAAAACATTGACACCAAAGTTCAAATTGCAATAAAAGAGAAATATTCTGCTGAAGAATTAAAAAATCCATCAGAGACTATTAAGAAAGATATAGCAGACATAACTGACAAAATTACGCTTGACGAATTTTCTATGAAAACCGTCTGGTTCAAAATTGTAAGAGTTAATGGAGAGTACTATATTGGTTTGTTCTATGATAATGAATACAATCATGCCAATGGGGAGGATTTATAAGTATTTTCAGTTTGCTGCAGTATAACTATTTGTAAAGTTGCGAGGGAGGTGGTCAAAATTTCGACTACCTCCCGATTATATTAATACATTGGATATCACAATTTGTGATTTCCAATATTCCCACCTTAACTGAAACCGAAATTCTTCATAACGCCTCCACACATCACGTTTGGTGGGCAGTCTTATCTCCTCATTCCTACTTCGTCACCCAAGCCGCAAATCATATAACTGGCACAAATAATAACCTGCAAAATGCTTGCAAGTTAAATAAGCAAATTGCAAAGAAAGCCAAAAAGAAGCAGGAATGCCCAAAAAACGTTCTAAAGAAGAAGCTATCTCAGGACTTAAACATAACGTTCCATTCAAAAGTTTATCTAATTCAAACTCTTCAAGCCCTATTTTATGAGCAAAAAACCTTTTGAGTTACTCCCAAAAGAACTTGCCTGTCGGTGATTTGTTCCTCCGTAGTCGGACAATTAAGATGGAAAGAACATATAAAAAAGCATAAAAAGTTTCTGATTTTTCTCATAAACAAATCAGATTTCATATATTTGCGCAAAATTAGAAACAATGACAGAACTATTGAGTATATTATACAAGCTGCGGATATTCACTTTGGATGAACTTTCTGAGGCTCTGAAAGGCAAGGTGAAATCGGTGGAAGCGTTGCTTGCTCGGTACAAGCAACAAGGGTGGATTGTGGCTATACGGCGCAATACCTATTGCATGAAGGATATTGCATCTGGCTTACCTGTTTGCGACAAGTATGAGATAGGAAGCCACTTGTCACATACAGCTTGCATCAGTTATCACACAGCATTGGAATTTCATGGATTGGCTCATCAACCCTTCAATGAGGTTTTTGTGAAAAGCATGACTCGCTTCAATCCCTTTTCTTTCGATGATGTGGATTACACCTATTGCAGACAAACAAAGGAAATCGTTGGTATGATGACACCCAAGGGAAACCCTTATGTGCGAGTAACGGATGTGGAGAGTACGTTGTTGGATTGCTTTGACCGCATCGACCGAGCTGGTGGTATTGAGGAATTGCTGCATTGCATGGAGGGTATCGTCTTGCTCAATGAGGAAAGGCTCATCGATTATCTCGCAAGGTACGACAAGGCATTCCTGTACCAGAAGACAGGCTATCTGTTGGAGCGAATCAAGGAACAAGCCAACATCTCAGAATCCCTCTTGGAGCTGTGCCGAGCCAAGGGAACCAAAAGCGTCAAGTGGTTGACTAACAACGAAGAGTCGGATACATTTGTAAATAAATGGCGCATGTATGTGCCGCAAGAACTAACATCAAAGGAAGAATATGAACTCATATAACAAACAAGCTCTTGACATCATCGCCAAGGAGCAAGGATTTATTCGCGACAACCTCGAAAAGGTGATGCGACTGGTGGAGATACTCAACTATTTCCATGACAGTCCTTTGCTGTCTAAATCTCTTGTGCTGAAAGGTGGCACAGCCATCAATCTCACCGTTTTCCAACTGCCAAGACTCTCGGTAGATATAGACCTTGACTTTACGGTGGATTGCGACCGAGAATCCATGCTCTCCATTCGCCAAGAAGTGAATAACGAGATTCTACGCTATATGGAGTCGGAAGGTTATCATCTTGCGCCTGGCTCCAAGACACCGCATACGCTTGACTCATGGGTGTTTCATTATACCAATGCCGCAGGCAACAACGATGGCATCAAGATAGAAATCAACTATTCCGACCGTTGCCATATCCTGCCTGCCATAGAGACTCATGTGACCATTCCATTTCTGAGTGATGTGAAGGTACGTTCTCTTTCACCTGTCGAATTGTTTGCCACCAAGATAAACGCCTTGATAGGTAGAAGTGCTGCACGTGACATTTATGATGTCTATAACATGATGAAGCATCAACTATTCGTGAGCGATGAAGAGAAAACGTTGCTGAGAAAAGCGACCGTTTTTTATCTGACTGTTGGCTCAAGCAGAAAAGACAACGCTACGCCTACGGAATATACTGACTTTCCGCAGATAGACAAGATCCGTTTTCCGCAGATTCGTTCGCAACTCTTGCCTGTGCTTAGGCGCAGTGAGCATTTTGACTTTGAAAAAGCCAAGACAGAAGTGAAAGACTTTCTCTCAAAGCTATTGGTTCTGACAGAATCAGAGAAAGAATATGTGTGGGAATTCAATGACAAGAAGTATATTCCAGAATTGCTGTTCGAAGATAAAGAGATGGTCAATAGAATCAAATTTCATCCTATGGCTTTGTGGAAGACAAGGAGTCGTTGAATGTTTTTCTGTAATTTTTGAAGATACCTTTCAAGGCATCATTCACATCAAAAAACTTTTGCATCATGTTCATCCAACAATCAACATAATACTTAGGTGAGCACTCTAACGACCACATTTCCCCGATGTCATCCATCAAAGTTTCATCAGGATGCTTTAGCAATGCTGCCCTCAAAGGTACGAAATGTTTTTGAAACAACCAAGGATTTTTGAAGATTATTTGTATTACGGTAATTACAATTTCAGTTATTACAGTTTTTTCCTGAGGGGGTATAAGGGTTTGAAGGTAGTAACAATCTGTTACTACAAATATTTATATATAAATATAT
>OHEZ01001231.1_pt1 | contig 11398 bp, 12 predicted proteins | sample 1567391 | NCBI WGS metagenome assembly OHEZ01 (sample SAMEA3879518, study PRJEB24766) | human gut metagenome | biome: human-associated habitat; feature: feces | place: USA | collected 1985/1987
CTGAACTCCTTTCTTCAATTCCTATCCACTCCTTACGCTCACAAAATATCACATCTGTTCCATTTCTAATGGTGTTATATATTTACTTTTCATTTCTATCATATGCAGTTTCTCCTTAAATACAGGTTCTAGTTGTTCAATCATTTCGTGAGCCGTACTTTGAATACTATTTAAGGTGGATTTCAATTCATCAAAATCTTTATCGGCATAACTTGCGATATAGCCAAAAGAATATTCAGAAGTATCGAGTCCAAAATGATCACATAACACAAAAGCCAACGATTCGGCTTCAATTTCTCGCTGGCTTTGATCTTTATTGGTTTGTTTATGAAGCAGGCTGTGAGCATACTCATGAATTAATGTTTTTGCGATTTGCAAATCTTCCAAATCTTTATTAATCACAACCTTATCTTCTTTAGGAGAATAATATCCCTTAGCTCCTGTCATAAGATTCAAATCTTCTGTTTCTGTTTTAAATTCAATGGGAATTGTACAGATAGATTGCACAGATTGAATGATTGCCTTAGCTTCATTATTAGAACCCGTTAAATCATGAATCAAAGATGGTAGGGGATCTCCTGAAGTCTGGGATATATCAAATACAGTTGTTGTTTTAAAACGAGTAATGTTTACTTGTCGCTGTTCTTGAATAGGTGAACCAGATTCATCTAGTACAACATTTCCATTTTCATCGACTTTATTCATTAATCGATCTTCTTTGTACGTAACAGGTGCAAGAATCATTAATCCTTTTTCGCCTTTATCCACATGACGATTAAAGTTTATCTGCCAGGCACGATATCCAGCAACTAAATTTGCATCTGGCTTTTGTGCTAATATCAGTAAAGTATTGTTCAAAGAATAGCTATGAAACTTACTTAAACAAGACAAATATCGTTTAAAAGATTCAGAAGAATACACATCTTTCACACCTTGTTCAATCATCTCAAAGGCTTGTTTGGTTTTCTCATCCGAAGATTTAAAATTAGTCAATCACATCACCATCCTTTCTAAAATAGGGTAAAAGAAAAGCACTACCGAAGAGATAATGCTTTATAAACTGGAATTTTTTGGTTAAACTATAAGTTGTCTCAATCAAACAGCGTTGCCGCATTTGGATTTTCATACGAGTCAAAACACATCAGAATTTGTTCTTTTGTGCATTTTTCTACAGCAAGGTCAGATGGGAGATTGTTTTTATCAAAAAATCCAATTTCCGTAGTTTCAATATTTTTTTTAAACTCTCCACCTTCATACCTGCACAGAACAAAAATCTTCACTACTCCATATGCATAATTCACCACATTATGCTTTCGCCAATCTTGAACTGCGATTATTTTTTCGGATATTACCGAAAATCCTGCTTCTTCCTTCACTTCTTTTTCCGTATTGGATACAACAGACTGGTCTACATCGCACCACCCTCCCGGCAATGACCATGTACCATTATTTTCATGTACAAGCAGAATTTTACCGTCAACAAAAACCGCAGCCCGTGTATCTACTTTTGGTGTCTGGTAGCCAGATTCATTACAAAACAAATCGAAAATTTTATTTACCGGAATATCCGTTTTCAGAGACAACATTTCTGCTGCAATCTGTCTCAATTCCTCATAACGCTCTCTGTCATATTTATCTTTCCCGTACTGAAGCCCAGCCTGAGCAATACTTTGAATACGAATTGCAAACTCAACCCATTTATCATTCATATAGCTTATCACCTCTACAAATTCTGATTTATCTAATTCAACGATATCATACAATTATTAACATTTCATGAATTTATGGACTTTTTGAATCAGTCCACTCGTTTTGCCAGTATGACTGTCCTCTTGTTATCATTTCTGGTATCACAAGTCACTAAAGTCATCAGCTTATCCTCTGTATTGACTGAGATACCTGTTTTATATAATCCACGATTAATGGAATCAGAAATAAAGGCATTGAATGCAGTATCTGAATCCCAGCTGGATTGAGTAAATTCTAAAGAATCGTTTAAGTTATTAAGATCAACATTCATGACTCCAAAAATTTGATACGTTCTTATTTCATTTTCTGTAATAAATCGAAATGTAGGATGTTCTTTATAGTAGCTTTGGTTTATATAGCTCATTAATGGAGTGAAAATAATGTCGCTCCATTTACTAGAATGTCCATAGATTACCACATTTTTTGCTTCGATGTTTCCATCTGCGGATACAAAAGGAATACCTGCGTTGGCATATTCTTTCTTGATGTTTTTACGCACATAATAATCATTATCTGGAGCCTGTACGACAGGTTCATAAATAACGCGATTATCAAATTCTAGAATGCCTACAATATCATTGTTCGTTTTTTGAAGTAAAGATAAAGAAAGCTCCTTTTCAGAAGCTTCCTCATTATCTTTATTTTCTTTTATTGCTTTACTTGGCTTAGATTCGACATAGTATTCTGAGTAATCATAAGATTTTTTTGTTCCAAACTCATTATATAAAATGCCACCTAATAGACTTGCTGTAACTATCACTAGTGCTGCTATTTTTATTTTCTTATGTTTCATACTATTTATACCCCTGTATTTGGAACAACGATACGTGCATTTTCAAAATGATAAATGATCGTATCCGTATCTTTATCAGCTTCTACTTTGTAAGCTTTAGACTTATCAGCTAACTGATAAGAAGTAGGTGCTTTAATTTCTTTGAACTCATATTCATGTCCGTAAATGGCATCCGCTAATACTGCTTTTCCATCTTTAATCACATGTTTACTAACCTTGTTATCTCCAACTTTACGGGAATAATAATTTCCATCATCCATATCTAAGATGATTTGTTTATTTTCATCCGTTTTAACAGTCTTGATGATCTTTGTAAAATCTTCATTCTTAGAGATTTCATATTCTTCATTTACATCATTACCAACAATCATTAACTGACCAGATGCAAGGGTAGCGACATAAGATTTAACTGTCTTATCATAGACTTCAAAAATCGCTCCATTTAAGAAATGATCATGATGATCTTTATCTACTTTGTTGACATCTAATTCAATACGACGTTTTTCATTGTGCAATTCCATAGGAACAATGACTGTGGCTTTTGTCGTATCTTCATCATAGTTGAATGTAAAACCACGTTCTTCTTCATCTAATTTGAATCCGACATTAGTTTCAAGTTCTTTAATGTAGTATTCACCAACAGGAAGATCTAATTGCTCAACATTTTTACCATCTTTATCGATTGTTAATGTACCAACTAGTCCATCAGCTGGAATAATGACTTTATCATCGACTGTAATATCATTTTTAGAATAAACACCAAAAACAACATCTTTGTAAGCATCTTTATCTTCATCTTCAAATGTCTTAGTAATTTCTAAATCCAGCTTTTGTCTTTCGTTGACATAAGCCTGTTTGATTTCAACAACATCGATCATCTGACCTGCATATTCAATATCAAAGTCATAACTATTTTCATCTAATACAAAACCAGTTTGTGTTGCGGTTTCTTTAATAGAATATTTACCTAACTGAAGTAAGGAAGAAGTTGTAATACCATCACCTGTCGTAAATGTGTCTACAACATCACCTTTATGGAACCATACTGTTCCTTCCGGTGTAACAATATCTTCACGTGCTGTAATTTCATAAGTGACACCAGATAGATATTTTTCTTTATAGACAGGCGTATAAAGTGTTCCATAATCTGTTTCAGATTCTTTAACACCTGACAACATTTCACCTGTCTTTTCCACATAGACCTGGCCTTTTTGTGTTTTGTTGTCAAAATTCATAAAAATTTCTGTACTAGAACCATCCACATTGATTGGAATTTCCGTATATTTTAATACGTAACCATGGGTGCTTTGATTTCAACCAATTTATATTCTCCATATTTTAAAGGAGTAGGTAAGTGAACAGAACCATCTTCATCGGTTTTAAATACATCTGTTGTATATTTTTTAGGATATGTCACAGTCTGAGTTACATAGTTTCCATCTGCATCTTTGATTTTGAATTCAACACCAGCAGCAGGAATACGTTTACCTGTTTCACTGTCCGTTTTATAGATGGTTAATTCGGCTTTGATTGTATCGTTATAGATATTGTAGAAATAGGTCTTTTGATCTTTATCAATCTTTACTTCAAAGGGTTTTAAAGTATCAAAGCCAGTTGTTTCATGTTCTTTGACAATATATGTTCCATATGGAAGGTAATCACTGATTGCTCGACCATCTTCATCTGTTGTTAATGTAGATACGACTTTACCTGTCGATTTTAGAATAATATCAAATTTAAATCCTTCACCAGGCTTTTGAACATTCGACTGGAATAAACCGTATTTATCTTTATCAACGGTCTTGGCAATTTCAATACGTCCTTTAATAACCTGATCTTTGATTGTTGTAGAAAAAGTTGAAGGAGTATTATTACCTGAATATTTGAGTTCAACACTATTACAAGAACTGTTTGTTAAATATCCTTCTGGAGAAGTGACCTCACATACATTCAAAGTTGTTCCCACTGGATATTTTTTAGATTTAGCTTTTGAACCATTTGTCGTAATTGTTTCTAGTGTATTGCCGCTTGTATCTTTAATCGCAAAGGTTGCTCCATTAAATGTTGCATCGCCTTGTGTCTTATTGCCTGTTTCAACATCTTGTTTTTCCACTTCAATATCAGCATATAGCAATTCAAAATTTAATTTGAAATTAGGAGAAGGATCTCTTCTGCTTGCCAGATAAATAACACGCTGATAACCTCCACTTCCATAAATAATATTGACGTCTCTTGCTCCAAAGTTTCTTGAGAAGGTAAGTGTTTTATCATAGTTTTCTGAAGTGATGGATACCGTTAAATCATTTCCATTTACAGAAGCATTAACACCATTTCCACTTGTAATAGAATAATTGCTTAATGTTCCTTTTGAATCTGTTAAAGTAACTGGAGTATTTAGTCCCATTTTGATTGTTTGGTTATTGAATGAAGGTCTTCCTTGAGGTGTACTTCTTAAGTTGTTAATTTCATTCATTTCATTTGAAATATCATATGTTGTCGTTCCATCCATATAGTACGGTTGATACCAATTGCCAGTAACAACTTGCCAGATCATGATTTGAGTAGCTACATAATAGTTTTCACTTTCATGTCCTGGATAAGAATAACCATAATAATTGATTTCCCAAATAGCTTGTCTTTGACTTTCACTTAGTTCATCCCATTTGGCACTATCTGGAACATAATCATTACCAGCTATAAACAATTGCATCGGCTCAATACAAAATACGGTTTTATCACCAACATATAAATGTGAGATATAATCAAATCCGTACTGGTTTTCGATATAAATCATGGCATATCGTGTCCCACAGGAAGTTGTATCGGTCATCATCGTATCATTTTCATTTATGATTTGATTCGGAAATACATCTTCCAAATAGCCTAATTCTGTAATTGTATCTAAATCATTTTCTGTAGTAGTTTCTTCTGCATGTACTGTGATTATATTCATAAATGAATTCAATATCACTAGTGCAGAAAGAAAGAACTTGCTGCCTTTCTTTAATATATTTTTCATCTTCTTTTTCCTTTCATTTAGGTTGTTGCAACAAAAAAAGCGAGAATTTTTCCTCGCTAAAATAATGTATTTCATTTAGATTAAGTTTTTTGATATCAAGTGATAAATATCTTTATGATAATAAGATAATATTTGCTCATTTCCATATTCTATTTTATTAAATGTTTTATCCTTTTTTTCTTTAGATAGTATTAAGTCAATTTGATTGGTACTCATATTAAGCATATTACCTTTAAGAAGTGTTTTGGGTCTTGAATAAATTCCTTCAGAAAAACCAATTGTTATTTTATTGTCCGATGTAGCAATTACACAACTGACTTTATTTTTGCAAAACCCTTCTTCGATATATAGATCTTGTGCAAAAAAGTTATTTATGTTTTCTAAAGCTGATATCTTTCTTCTAACAGAACCTTTTACACTTTTTTCACTTTGATTCTTTTTTGAAAAATCAAAATCATTTTCAGTAAGAGTATCATTAAAACATTTTTCAAAAAATTCAGAAGGAGTTAGAGTTGTATGAACGCCTACTAAATGCAAGTAGTTATCCTTGTTTGCAACTAAAATATAGTATTTGCGATTCGTAAAACATTTCGAACAAATTAGGTATTGCCGATCAATAAAGATTTTTTTATATATTTTTGATTGATCAATTATTGATTGACATACCCTTTGTTTAAATGAAATATTATTCATACAATTCTCTCTTTCTAAAATTAAAAGGCGATTGCTCGCCTTTTAAGATGTTTAGCAGTTTTCTCTGCACTGGAACAAGTTTTAGGTCTTTGTTCCGACCAATGGTATGGGTTTATAGTCTCCATACCGACTCTTCATTTATAATATATCATTTTTACTAATAAGATACAATTTAAATGAGTTTTTCTTATAAACCTTTTTTATTGAATCAAACTTCCATTGCTCCAAAGATTTAATCCATGATAAGCAATGCTGTGATCATTTCGATATACTGGTTGAACAGAATAGTTTGTAATTTCAATATCACCGATGTACATTACTTCATCCAGGTAATACATTCCGCCCATCTCTGCTTCAGCCTGTGAACTATAAGTTGCATAGTAAAAGTTCGTATCCAAAATCACATTACAACTTACATCTGGATTGACTCCACCAGGACAAGCATAACATGGCCTTGCTAGTTCTGGAGTAGGTGTAGATTCTACTACAGGATCTTGTTTGGATTCAGTAGGCTTTTCAATAGGTTGACTTACAACATCTTTTTTTGATTTATCTGATGTATTGGAACTGTTTGAAGTTGAAGCTTTTTGGTCTGAACCAGAAGAACTCTTAGTAGAACTTTCTTCTTTAGAATTTTGACTTTTACTTACCGAAGAAACACTTGTTGTTTTGGATTCACTTTTGCCCGTAACTTTTTCTTTCTGTTTTTCTTCTTTGGATTCGGGTTTCTTCATTGTATCTCCAGCACGTGTTTTCTCATCCTTATCCGCATTTTCATGTTTACTAACCGTACTTTCATGTTTACTAACACCTGCAGAAGTATCTTCCGTAAACTTTTCCACTGTAGGAACAGATACATTTTGATTCATACTGAAGACAATGCCTGTACCAACAAGTAGACTTGAAATACATAACGTAATTAACTTTCTTTTCATTGACTTAACCTCCAATTATATTCACTGATAATTTCTACTATCTCTAAAATACAAGTTCTTCTAAATAATTACCTAGATACAAATATATCTACTTACTAAATAACAACTAACAACATTTTTTCTTTTTCGGTAGGTAATAAAGATTGTTTCGGTAGGTAGGAGGGGTTTTAGGGGAGGTCACAGTCACACGTCTTGGTGCAAAGACAAACTGCCCCTCCAACAGTTTGGAAACAATCACAAGTAGAAAAAAAGTAGTTGCATATTCAACTACCGTTCTTGTTCTCGTGATCTTTTCTTTGCCCAGTTTTCCAACAAGTGAATCATAAGATCCTTTTTCTTGCCTGGTGTGAAGTCCTTGGGAAAATATTTATCGATTTCCTTCATTTGAAAAGATAGCTTTTCTCTTTGGTTTGGTTTTTCTTCCGATAAAGTATCTTCAATGAATTCTGTAGTCAGCTCACCATCATGACTCAATCGTTTAAATTCCTGACATTGAGCAAGTGACGGTGTCCTTTGATTTTCAATAATCGCATTGGCTAAATCATACTGCTCAGATTCTGTTAAATAAGAAAGTTCAACAGCTGGATTAAATGCAATCTTGATTTCATTTTCATGTCGTCCATCTACCATTTCCTGTAATGGTTCAATCAGATAGGCTAAGCGGATAAATCTTTTGATTTGATTCTTACTAATTCCTAATTGCTCAGCAAGTATTTCATTTGTACGAGTGCTCGTTGACTTCGGCCCAACTTGGGCCGAAGTTGGTTTATCATATTCAATTGGAATATCAGTAATATCGATATCTACTTTTTTGCCTTGATGTTTCATGGCTTTCAGTCGCATTTTATAGGCATAGCCACGTTCACTAGGATAAATATTTTCACGTTGAATGTTGGAGTCGACCATTAAGATTGTTGCTTGATCATCATCCAAATCACGGATAATTACATTCATTTCTTTTCTTCCTAGCTGTGACAAGGCAAATTTACGCCTGTGACCAGAAATCATTTCATAAGTTCCATCTTTTTTGGGACGTACTAATGCAGGCATCAACATATCGTTTTCTTTAATCGAATCAATAAGCTTTGCCATATCCTCATCCATTGTGACATGGAAGGGATGTTCTTTAAAATCTGTAATCTTATCTATAGGGATCGTCACTACTTTTTCACTATTGGCTTCCTGTCTTTCTTCTTCTGTAGAAAAAAGGGAATCATAGCTAGGCAATCCTAAATCTAGTTTTGGCAAATGTGCCACCTCCTTTAAAATAGAGTGAGTTGTATCGTGTTTTTCATTGTTCGATGGTTCCATTCATCAATCGCTTGATCAGAAGTTTGTCTAGTTAGTGCCCTGGCAGAACACAAGGTACATGCAACATATTGACCATAATAGCCATTGATTCTTTTACTGTCCCAGTCAATCAATACATGAGCTGTAGCATGGCAATAGGGACATCGTTTAATTCTAGTCATTTAACAATTCAAAAGATTCTACAACGACATTGGTTGAATACTGCTTTTTACCATCTTTTTCATAAGAGCTTGTACGAAGATTTCCAACAATACAAAATCCTGTATCTTTATCACCATGTTTACAGATTTCATTGGCTAAATCACCAAAGGCAATACAGTTAATATAGTCTGTCCATGGTTTCTTTCCATCTCGTAAGCAAGCTAAAGAGAACTTTACAAAAGTATTTCCTTTTCCATTTCTAGACACTTCAATATCTCTTGTCAAAGTTCCGAATAATTCCACATGATTGTTTTTCATCTTAATTCTCCTAACGATTTAATTCGTCTTTATGTTTTAGTTTTGGATTTTTTATCAATTCTTTTGTCAGATTGTCATAGGCAACAGCCACTTTTGAATCTTTGGCATATGCATAGATACTTTTACCGGAAATAGATGCTTCACTTGCTTTTGTAGCTTTAGGAATGATTGTATCAAATACACGAATGTTCCTTCCAAAGCTTTCACGTATCGTATCAATCGTGCTTTTGGTAATGTTGGTGTTTAGATCAGCAAGCGTCATAACAATGCCAGTAATTTTAAGATTACTATTGATCTTACGCTGTACTTTATTCACTGTCTGTAACAATTTCGTCATTCCTTTAGCTGGCAGATACTGCGTCTGTACGGGAATCAGTACTTCATCTGCTGCAGACAATGCATTCACCGTAAGCATACCAAGAGAAGGTGGACAATCAATCATGATGTAATCGTATTTATCTCTTAATGGTTCGATACAATTGCTTAATGTCTGTTCTCGGTTGATAACACTGACTAAACGCATTTCAAAATCAGCTAGTTCAATGTTTGCTGGAATCAGATCCACATCTTCTTCATGATGTAAAATCAATGCATCATAATTTATATCATTGTCATTTATATAATCATCTAGCATAGAAGATACAGAATGTTCGAGTGCATCATTGTTTTTCCAACCTAAACAACTTGTCAGATCTCCCTGAGGATCAAAATCTACAATTAATACATTAAATCCCTGTCGAGATAAACCAATTGCCACATTCTCTGTCGTTGTTGTTTTACCAACGCCACCTTTTTGATTTGTGACTGCGATCACTTTACATTTATGCATAATAAAAACTCCTTTCCCACAACCAACCATTTGTTGGCTATGTAAAAAGGAGTAAAGGGAATTTCTATTTCACTTAATGCTTAGCTTTTTGATGAACATCCGTTGAAAATTATCGACTATGATTTCCTGGCATTCATCAAATGAAAAAACAGAATATACCCAAACTTTAACGACCTACACTTACGGCGGTAGGAGCCTCTTAAATGAAAAATTTTCACTTTTTTATTTTCCAGTGACCACTGTATCCATGACCGATGTACTCTACATTATCCATTTCCTTAATCTTTCTGCGTACAGTACGAATGCTGATACCCAGCTTTTCAGACATCTGTTTTGCCGAGATTTTGTTGTTCCTTTTTATCATTTCTAGAATCAAAGCATAGATGTCTTCTTGAGTGCCATCATAATTTAAATTTGACATAATGACTGCAAATTGATATCTGTCTAATCTAAAATATGGAAAAAGAGCAGGGAACAGGAAAGATAGATTAAACTTTCAAGAAATTCATTACAAGTTTGACCATCGTTTCTTTTTCTTCTGGCCTAGATTCGGCAATCATTAATGTAATAGCAACTAAGGCGCTATCTGAAATGATTTGTTGTCCATCAATGATTAAATGTTGATTCTTATTCAAAAATTCAAGAAAAATGGAAGCGCCAATTCGTTTGCATCCATCTACAAAAGGATGATCTTTGACTAGAAAGTACAGTAGATTAGCTGCCTTTTCTTCAATGCTTGGATAGATTTCTTGTCCAAATACATTTTGATATACAGCTGCAATAATTCCATTCAATTTGCCTGGTTCTTTTTCAACACCAAATACATCAGAAAATCCACCATATTTCATAGAATCAATAAGAGTTCTGCACTCTTCATAGGTTAATTGGTAAATAGAGTCTTTACCTTTTGGTTTAGAAATACACCCATGATCATAATCATCAAGTAATGATAGTGCATTTGAATAGGCTTCAATGACATTCAAAACTTCTTTTTCCTCAATACCTAAAGTAGAAGCTAACATTCTGGATTGAATTGAAACAGTTTTATTTAGTACCTCAATCCTTTTTTCATTTATTGCATATCCCTTCATCATGTAGTCTTTTAATATAGAAGTGGCCCATTTTCGAAAGATAACACCATTTTGAGATTTCACACGATATCCCACGGAAATAATCATATCCAAATTATAGTATTCAATAGATCTTTGTATTTTTCTGTTTCCTTCAGTTTGAACTGTCGCAAATTTTGCGACAGTTGAATCATCTAATTCTTCTTTTAAAGCATTGTTAATATGTTTACCAATGGTTTTAACGTCTCTGTCAAATAATTGTGCAAGTTGATTACGATTTAACCATACTGTTTCATTATCTGGTGATACTGTAACATTCAGCTGTAAATCACCATTTACAAATTTAATAATTTCATTGTTCATGTTTTCTCCAATCTTTTTATATTTGAATGATTTTGATAAAGAGTTTCTTTAAAGAAACTATAGCATAGTAAGCTTTATTCATCAAAACTGTAATAATCTTTCTTCATAGTCAGGTGTTTAGACTATGTAAATACTGTATTTTGAGTCTAGTAGGCATTCAAGAGAGCATCCAAACGG
>OHEZ01001256.1_pt1 | contig 11219 bp, 6 predicted proteins | sample 1567391 | NCBI WGS metagenome assembly OHEZ01 (sample SAMEA3879518, study PRJEB24766) | human gut metagenome | biome: human-associated habitat; feature: feces | place: USA | collected 1985/1987
AAATATATAAAATTTTATTAACAACTCTAATCTATTTAAATTATTTTCAAAATTCAGAAAGAAGGGCAGCCCGATCGGAGCTTGTATGCTTTCCCGAAGCCGACTGGATACCGGCAGCCACCCCACTTGTTCCGCCACCCACTACAAGCACATCCGCGCTTTGCTCACGAGCTGTAATCACACGATATTTTTCTGACAATTCAGAGGCAACATTGAAGGGATTTTCTCCGGAAACCAAAGGGAAATCCTCATGCTGCAATGTCCATTGATATTCAAATTCAATGATCTCTTTCTGATAGTCGTCCTGGGAAAACCGCCTTCCTGATTTCATGGCTGATATCACGGCTGAGGTGAAACGGCGCCAGCGCTCACGATAAAAACTGCGGGTAAGTCCAGCCCATCCCCTGTTTGCATAATCGTTAAGCTGAGTTCCTTTCTGTCCCCAGACTGAAACTATGCATCTTGCATTTTCTTCGTAATACCGTTTCTCCTGCTCAGTTGTTCCGAATTCCCTTGCATCTCTGATCCACTTTCCCATATTGAGTTCAATCGAGCAGGAAAGGAGCCTGTCCGAATCGGCTATGAGCTGGTCCATCTGAGCAGCCATCTTCTCCGCACCAAGAATATCATGCTTTTTGTAGCATTCCGTAAAACGGTCGCGGAAATCAGAAAAAAGATTTCCCAAAACCTGACGGCCGACATTGATCACATCAAACTTGAAAAGCGCATTGTCGATATCCCCGGCAGAAAGCAGTTCTTCCCAAATTCGCCATAACACATCATTGTCATAATGATACTCAGGATGGGTATTCCAGCCCTGGACACCTTCCAACTGTGGCCTGGCATTTATCAGCACGGCCTGACCACATAGAGCAGGCTTCGTATATATATCCTCATGCAGTTTCTGCCAGGCCGAATTCACCTTTTCATTTACCTTTCCCCCTCTGCACAAAGACCAGGTCCTGATCCAGTCCTGCGGTCTCATATCCGGATTCCAGACCTTGTCAAAAACATATTCATACATCAACGGATTGACATCGAGACCTTCCAAGGTGACGCCTACGCCAAAAACATTATCCCCGCCTTCTTCAAACAGCCTGTTGATCTTGAAATCCACATCATCAATATCTCCTGCAAGCATGGTATTTCCGCCGAAATTACCAAGATAGCACCAGATGTACGGCTTGCCGTAATAATTCTTTGTCCTTCGCCACAGCTCCTCAAAATCACAATAGTAGTCAAGCAAGACCAATTTGTTCTCAGGCACCGCGTTCAGGAAAGCTTCAATCCGGGAGTCCGTCCATTTCTCAGCCGAATGATAGAACATCCACGTCATCTGAAGCCAGACAGCATCCTTATCTACAGATTCAATGGATTTGTATATCTTTTTCGACACATTTGAAAGGAACTCTTCGTTCCAGTCCGGAGAATCCACTTCATTGAAAGGGTCAATGCCATAGATATGGTCCGTACCGTAAACTTCAGTCTGCGCCTCAAGGAATCGTCTCTGTATTTCAGAATAGAGAGGATCTTCAGGGTCAATGAAATGGCTTCTGTATCTGTCGTCATATCCACCCCATTGGCTCATAGTATAAATCTTAGCCGCAGGACGTACTTGTTTCAACTCAGCAGGAACGTGCCCAGCAAATGCCGGCAAGACCGGTGTCATTCCCAATGAGCGCTCCCGTTTCAATATCTTTTTCTGTAATTCCTCCTGGTTTTCCAACCATGATTCAGGCAAAGGACTCTGCCAATAATCCACATTTGACATTCTATGCCAAGGGAGATGAGCCGGCCCTGTAAAATATGAACGGATCTGCTCGTCAGTCAAGCCCATGTCAGTCCATACTTTATACCATATTGATTCCTGCCCGGTAATCGCCAATGGCATATTGACACCATTAAGCGCCATCCAGTCTATAAGCCGCTCCCAGTCTGACCATTTCCAGTAAGGCATAGTATAGCCAAACGTGCAGTAGTTCAAGAAGAACCGGTTGGAGCATCTTGCACTTGCCTGGATTTTATCCTCCGGCAAAGGAAGAACCGAAGGCATATCGACAGGATCAGAGGCATACCAGGACACCCTCGTATTACAAAAATTCTTAAGGTAAGCATTGAGGCCTACTGCCATAGAATTTACAGTATTTCCTTTTATCAGGATCTTACCCTTATAAGTCTCAATAGAATAGCTGTCAATGCCGTCCGGCTGATCTGAAAGGTACTCGAATCTGAAACTATTTGAATGTTCCGGACAGAGTCTCCCTACCATTTCTTTCATCTCCGCCGGCGAATTGTCAGGCACACAACTTACTGAGAGCGCCATCAGCAGCACAAACAGTATTCTAGCGATATTTCTCATATATGATTCCCTATTTTTTCCTATGGATTGCCATATTATTCCACGATAAGTTCGCTGAGGAACACCCACGATGGAGATGTTTTGTCCGGATATTTATATGAATCGAAATCCATTTTGATATAGCGGGCCGTCTGCGCCCCCACTTCTTCCGAAATACGTTCAACAGACTGCTCGGCCTTGATTTCGTGATTTTTTTCTATGTCCAATATGGTGCAGTATTGCTTTCCGTCCTCCGAAATCTGAATTTTTACATTCTGAGGAACAAGTATATTCTCCGACTGGGAATTAAGCGCAACCCATCCTATGCGGCTGAACGATTCTGATTTCCCGAGATCCAGGATCAATGACATCCTGCCGGTACAGCTCATCCAACGATAATCATCGCAACGGAGTGAGCCAACGATGCCATCTGTCAGAATCTCATGCGGCAGATGCGCCTGCATTATGTTCAATGTGGTAGATATGTTCACCTTCTTGAAAGTCGCCTTGTTGCAGTCCAGATTGAAAAGGGTTTCCTCTTTTGTGAATTTACCGTTTCTGAGAACAGACACTTTCAGTTCTGACGGAGATGAAATCACAATAGGAGTGTCATCATACAACATAGCTTTCTTTGTCTGTGGCGACGTTCCATCCAATGTGTAATAGATAGGATCATTCCCGAGCGTGGAGAGAGACACCTCAAGAGAGCCTTTCTCTACATTGACAGAATAGCTGCAGGCCACATCGAAAATATGTTTTGCATAATTATATCCGTAATGGTCATATATTGACAGCATTTTCGGCAACCTTTTCAGGAAGTCTTTGTAATTCTTGCGCTCCGGCATTGTCCACTGCACCTCAGACAATGCTGCAAGTCTCGGAAGCATCTGATACTGACGGATTCTTTCCTCCGGCATATATTCGCACCAGACATTAGCTTGGCATCCGAGTATATGTTTCTGCTGTTCAGGAGTAAGCGAGGCTGGAATAGGCTCGTAGGAATAGACTTTCATGACATTGATAAATCCTCCGACGGGAATCTCCTCAAGTTGGCTTGCCAATGTCTGACTTTGGTCAAAGTACATATCTGACGTAGGTGTCATGACCACATCATGCCCCATGCGGGCTGCAGTAATACCGCCTTCAGTTCCTCTCCAGGACATGATTACGGAGTCATCCATCGGGACGCCTTCAAGTATTTCATCCCATCCGATCACGCGTTTTCCTTTACTCTGCACAAATGAAGCGACCTCTCCCATAAACCAGCTCTGAAGATAATCTTCTTTAGAATACCGGCTTCCGTCTTTTAGACCAAGTTCTCTGATTTTCTTCTGACATTTTGGACAGGCTTTCCATCTATCTTTCACACACTCATCACCTCCAAGATGAATGTATTTACCAGGGAACAGGTCACATACCTCGTCCATTATGTCTTTGAACAGGTCCAGCGAAGCAGGATTTCCGGCACACAGGACGTCCCGGATTACGCCCCATCTGTTTGCCACCTTGTATTCTTTATCTTCGCAGCCCAACTGGGGATATGCAGCCAAAACTGCGGAGGTATGTCCCGGAAGGTCAATTTCCGGAATTATCTCTATATATCTTTCCTTGGCATATGCCACAATCTCACGAATCTGCTCCTGAGTATAGAACCCGCCGTGGCGTTTCCCGTCCGTAGGATAATCCGTACCGCCAAGATAACGGCCTACAACCGTGTCGTCGCGCCACGCTCCGACCTCTGTCAATTCCGGATGGCTCTTGATTTCAATTCGCCAACCCTGATCGTCAGTAAGATGCCAATGGAATATATTGAGCTGGTGAAGCGCAAGCATATCAATGGTACGCTTCACCATCTCAACATCAGAAAAATGTCTGCTGACATCGAGCATAAGCCCCCTGTATCCGAAGCGGGGCCAGTCGGACACTTCGGCTGACGGGAACTCCACCGAAGATGCTTTTTCGGTACCGACCGACTTCAAAAGAGTTCTGGTTGCCCTATAGATTCCTTCTGGAGAAACAGCCCGGACAAGAATGCCGTCAGAGCTGACATTTATACTATATGCCTCTTTCCTTCCGTCCTGAAGACCAAGTGTAAAATAAACATTTCCCTTGGCATCTTCAGAAGTACCTGCAGCAACCGAAGGTCTTATCCCGACAAGTTCTTCGAGATCCTGGGCAAACAACTCAAGAGAACGTCTGCTGTCCTGATTGTCGTACACCAGTTTTCTGGACGAATCGAAGACATAAACATCTCCGTCCTTGACGGACAGATCCTGTACTTGCGGAATTACATTATAATCAGCAACAACCCGTTTGTTGCAGGCAACCGCCAGAAGCGGACAGATAAACAGAAAGAGGATTCTTTTCATAAAAATCAATTATTGGTTTGAAGGGAATCCGGCATTTTACCAGATTTCCACTTCGTCACAGAAAATAAAGCTTCCGTGGTTTACAAATGAAGCCTGATACCTTACATATCTCGCCTTCCGCGCATTCCCTTTCCAAGAGAATGTCCTGTAAAGATACTTGTCAGGATCGTAAGGATTGTCAATGGTCTGCAGAGTAGTGAAGTTCTTGCCATCTTCCGAACAGCTGATGACGATTTTCTCAGGAAGAGTAACGCCGTCATCCGCGTACTGCATAAAGTCAGCTTTCACTTCTTTGATTTCCTTCTCTTCTCCAAGATCAATGGTAACGTCCATCTCCTTGAAGCCCTGCCATTTGACACGATAACTCCATTTTCCATGAACACCGTCTGTCAGAGATGTCTGCTTATCGCAAGGAAAATCAGGGAGCCATGGCTTATTGTAAGTCACCTTGCATCCATAACCGAGGTGCTCAGTGGTAGTGAGCGAAGAAGGGCGTTCTCCGATCTCAGTATCAAGATTGAATGTATTGTAGCCTTGTTTTTTCGCCCAGTCACACAAATGTTTTGCCCTCTGACGGAACTCAGTATAATCCCGATGCTCATTGAGATTACTCCAAGCCACTTCAGCAAGCGCAAACAGACGAGGATAGATCATATACTCCACTCTGTTCTCGTTCGGCATCCACTCAGTCCAGCAGCAAGCCTGGGTACCGAGCACTTTCTCCCTTCCAATCATTGAAAGAGGAGCCGGATCGTATGAATAAACGCGCTGGAGTGTAAGGAAGTTCCACAATGCAGGAGGCGAGTTAGGAGTATGGAATTCTTTTTCAGGAGAATCCTGACACCCGTCAAAGTAGCAGTACTCACCAGGAACCATAATCACATTATGACCTTTGGATGCTGCAATCTGACCGGCTTTCTCATCCTGCCAGGACATAAGTGTCGCATTTGGTGAGATTCCGCCCTGAAGCATCTCGTCCCAACCGATCAGGCGACGGCCATGGTCAGCAAGGAATTTCTCCATTGTACGGAAAAGATAGCCATGAAGCTGGTTGAAGTCCGTAAAGCCCTGTTTTTTCAGAAGAGCCTGACAGTCAGGACAGTTCTGCCAATATCCAGGCCAATACTCATCGCCTCCGAGGTGGATGTATTCAGAAGGGAATACCTCCATTACCTCTGTAAGGATATCCTTCAGAATTTGTATGGAACTCTCCTTGCCGATACACATTTCTGCAACAGGAGCACTCGGATTAGGGGTACATGCCAGCTGCGGAAGAGAGGCCAAAGCGTGTCCGGGCATCTCAATTTCCGGAATTATCGTAATGTTACGTTCTTTGGCATAGGCCACAAGTTCCCTAACATCATCTTTCGAGTAGTATCCGCCGTAAGCCCCTGCTGTACCTTGGCGAACGAATTTGCGTCCGGAGTCATTGAACTCTTTCCAAGTATTGCCCATTCTCCATGCGCCATACTCGGTAAGATTCGGATATTTCTCTATCTGGATTCTCCATCCCTCGTTATCAGTCAAATGCAGATGCAATCTATTGAGCTTCAATGTAGCCATCATGCGGATCTGCTTTTTCACGAATTCCTTTGAGAAGAAATGACGGCAGACGTCCAGATGCAGTCCCCTATATCCGAATCTCGGCCAGTCGGTAATTTCCCAAGTCGGAATAGATTTTCCATACATATCTTTCAGCTGCACGACTGTCTGCAGTCCATAGAACAGGCCTGCCTGCGTCCTAGCCTCAACAGTTATACCTTCCCTGGTGATAACCAGATGGTATCCTTCCTCCGACTTCGGAAGACTCTGATCGTCCGAAAGTACTATATTGACAGGAACCTTTGACAATGAAGGACCTACAATGACCAGATTGGAAGACCTGAGATATTTTGTCAATGATTCGGAAACCTCATCCGGTGCCTCAAATTTAAGATAAAGCGGCTGGGATACGTCAAGATAGCCATCCAGACGCTTCGCTGCCACCGGGCGCGGAATCATTATCGAATCATTCGGCACTGATATTTCTTTATCAGGAGATGCACCTCCACTTTTCGTGGGGGTGCATGCTATCGCTGATGCTGAAACAAGCAATGATGCAACTAATGCAATTATGCTATATTTCATATAAAAGTTTAATACTGTTTAGATTAAAGACTTACACATCTCAAAGCCCAAGACATGTTGGCTACACTATCACCGCCCCAAGCATCCCACCTACCATTAACTGAACCGCCACTGACATGCCAGCCGATAAGTCCAAACTGATTGGCATCTGAAGTAGCATAGAAGGTATCTGTCAAAGTTCCTTCATAAGCATCTTCAGTTTCTTCTTTCGAAAAGAAACGATATCCGAGACTATTCAGCGAAAGGCCTGAAAGGTTGCTTGAACCGGTTGTTTTCCAAGGCTCTTCCCAAACGTCAAGCCAATTGCCCGCTTCACCTATAGTTCTCATCTTTGCCACAGCCTTCTGACTCTTGTTTCCATCGTCCATGGCTTTACCTGTCTGTCCAAGGTACTCCACCAACGCATTCCAAACAGCCTCAGCAGGAATTGTAAATCCTTCCGGAGAAATTTTGTCTGCAAATGCGCCTGCATTCCAACCGGCAGCAGCACCTGAATAAAGTTTGTTTTTGAATTTTGAATTCACATAGGTAGCAACTGCACCATTGTAATCTGCAGCAACTTTTCCTGCAGGAATCTCTGTTCCGTCAGTAGTCTTGGTAGTATTGAGGTCATCTGTAAGCCAGTAGTGAGAAGCAATCTTCACAATACCATAAACATTGTCGCTTGCATCTTTTGCCGTTCTTGCCTCTGCGGTAGTCTCTACCATTTCCGGAGTTTTAGCAGCAACGATTTTAAGTTCTCCCTTTTCATCACGGCAAACAAGTTTGATATCAGCAGCCGCCTTGTCACCTGCAACATATTCGGTAATGGCGTCACCCTCAAAACTTACTGTACCACCATGAACATTTCCTTCTGCCAAAGTGAAAGTATCCGTATAACGTCCTTCTTCCATTTTCTGGTTAAGAACAAAGAGCACGATACCCTTTGTATGAACCGCCTTTCCGTCAACCACAGGATAAATGACAATTGCCTGATTGTCAATGCTTCCCGGAACACAGAGATACTCACGGCACATTTCAGCAACCTTAACGCCAGCAGCCATCACATCGTAAACTCTTGAATCTGTAAACTGTTCCACTGTCATTGGCACGATGGCCTTAGGCATGTTTGCCGGATCCGGAGCAGCCTCCTGTTCGATGCGCACTCTCTTCTTTTCTGTCTGAAGAGTTACCGTAACAGTAGAGGAGCGCATTTCGTAAGCCTCATTCTTGTCAACAAGCACCTTTACGGTATTGCCCTCAAGAGTAACATGACACCAAGTATCGTCACCTTTGGTAACTTCTGCTGTGAAGCCTTCCATATTAGCTGTAACTGTGAAAGTTTTCTCCTCACCAAATGAAGAAAAAGTCAGCTGTGTTTCAGAAACTGAAAGTTCAGGCTTTGTTTCCGTTTTTTTCTCCGGCTTATTCTCTTTTGAGCAGGATACGGCTAAGCCGAGCACAGCCAAAACTGAAAGAACGATTGTCTTAAAACTCAAATGTTCCATAGTTAAATGTATTAATTATTAATAATGTGTTTTATTTCTCACCTCTAATCTGCTGGCGTTTCACTACAATATTTGCAAACCAGTCATAAAGGTCGTTGTCTTCTTTGTAAGAAGACACTTTAAGGTCATTGACCATACAATCTCCGATGTAATATGCAAGTGGCAGGCTGTCCAATGCGCCACATTTTTGGAATGCATCCATATAGTCATGGAGTCGGTCTGCACGATAATCCGGATTTGACCTCAATGCTCTCTCGTCAAACTCCACTTCGAGATACATGCCTCTCTCCTTGGCGAACTCGCACACTTTCGGCAGATATACCGAATCCGGTTTCTGCTGATAGAAGAAGTAGTTCGGCTGCTGGTATGCAACATCAAACTTGAGTTCTTTCCACTCTCCATGTCCGTCCGAGCCCCAGTAAGGGATCCAATAGAACTTATATCCGAGAGACCTCATGTAGTCACCTACCTGATGGACAATGGTACGGCTGTGAGTTGCTTCCTCTGCGACCCAATAGAATCCAGCCAGTTCGAGATTCTTGTAGTTCTTTGACTTGAAAATTCTTATCACTTCATCGATATACCATTTGCAGGCTTCGATTCTGTCTTCATCATTGTCGAAATCCAAATCCTTTCCATTCAACTGTCCCCAATCCTTCTGTCCCGGAATCGGTTCGGGCAATGTGACTACAACCTGACGTTTATGCTTAGGCTCTCCTATCTGCGCCTTGACTTCATCTATACATTCTTCCAGAGCAGAGCAGGCACGGCCATCGACAAAATAGCATTGTGCAAGTTCTTCCCATTCCACCTTTCTGCACGGAAGCGGCTCATAATAAGAGGCATAGGCTCTACCTTTCCCGTTTTTGAATTCCAGAAAAAGGAAGCCGTCAAACATCCAGTGAAGTTTTCCGTGGGCATCTTCATATGCAACACAGCTCATGCACTGGTCATGATTCCATGTCGTTTTTCTGTGCACACCGCCATAGTACATCAGAACCATATCGCCAATATTGCCTTCCGTAGTGAGCGGACTATCTCCGGGCCTGCGGTCAGATGTACCACAAGAAAAAATCAGTACAGGTATAATCAATAAGATCAATAAAATCTTCTTCATATGTAAATTCAGTCATGGTTATAACTTAATCTTCTCCTCTTCTTCGCTGCCTTTCAACAATCATCGTACAGATTTCGTGATACAAGTCATTGTCCTGTTTGTATTCAGAAGTTTTGAGAGAGTGCACCATACAGTCGCTCTGATAGTACGCAATCTTGTTCTTCGTCGTCACGCCATAAGCCTTGAACGCCCTGAGATAATCACGGACACGGTCCGCCCTGTAATCTCCAAGTTTATTGTTGTAAAGGGCATATTCGTCAAATTCCATTTCCAAGTCCATCCCTTTTGAAGAAGCGAAATTCATAATTGACTTGAAATGAGAATCATAGTCCGGTTTTGTCTGAGGAAAAGCGTAGTTAGGCTGAAGGAATGCCGTATCGAATTTCATGTTTTTCCATTCGCCCATTCCATCTGCACCCCAATAAGGAATCCAGTAGAATTTGAGATTCTTGCTTTTGATGTAATCAGCAACGGTCGGAATATAATCCCTGTTGTTTGTCAGTTGTTCCGCCACGTAATAGATGCCGTCAAGAGCGAGATAGTTTGCATTCAATTTATTAAAGCGTCTGATAACCTCGTCCACATACCATTTGCTTGCCTCCACGCGGTCTGCTTTCACGGAGAAGTCCATTGTCTTGCCGGAAAGCGTTCCCCAGTTCGTCTGCCTATAGAACGGGACCGGAAGGAAAATGACGACTCTTCTTTTGTAAACCGGAACAGACACTCTTTGAATAGCATTTCCAACCTCTTTATCAAGACGTGCAATTGGTCCGTCTGCCGCAAAATACTTATCAAGAATCTTTGTCCAGTCACTCTTGTTCGCGCCTTTCTCATTCGGCCGAGGATTGTTCGGATCATCGAAGCCGCTTTCGAAATAATGTCCTCCGCCATCTGAAGTTTCAAGGAAGAGGAAGGAATCGAACAGCCAATGCTCTTTGCCGTTCCTGTCCTGATAAACGACATTTGAGCGCAACTGTTCAGAAGTCCAATCAGTCTTGCCTATTCGGTGAGAACCTCCGTAATACATAAGAGCCATGTCAGAAACCGGTCCGTCCCTCATTACGTTTTCATCAGAATTGCCACTATGATTGGCAATGACGAGATAACGATAATCCTTTCCTGCATAGGCTAAAACTATAGGGCAGGTTTTGGTAAGGTTCAGAACAAACGGATTCTCAGAAGGATCTTTCATTGTCACGCCATCCTCCAGAATGAGTTTCAGCTCCACATTTGACGGAACCACACCTTCAGCAAAATCCAGCGTGATTTTTTTCCGCTGATTGTCAATCTCCATATGAGACGGTTTTGACTGCCCCGGGAACTTTATGTCCAGAATCATTTCTTCCGGGCAATCTCCTTCCTGCGGGCCATTTGTTGTCCCCGCCTCTTTACTGCAGGAAACAGCAAAGAGCGCGGACAACGTCAAAACACCTATCATTTTTAACAAACGCATAACGTTATTTTTCCAAAACAGGAACCAAAAGGATATAGCCTAATTTTTCGCTGACATTACTTGTTGAACGAAGTACCAAAGGAAGCACATACTCCTTCACTGCAATTGACTGGAAAGAACCGATTGCCGCACCGTCAAGCTCAATCGAACTTGTAGCAGAAACATCTTTGGCCGCGAAGTCAAAATGAGTTTCCTTGATGGTATAGCAGTTCTCATCCAAAAGCTTATAGGAAGTGCCGTTCTCTTCATTCAATTTTTCGAGAAGCTGCTCATCTACAAGCACATCTACTGAAGCAGAAGTCTGACCGAAGTTTCGAGATCGGAAGAG
>OHEZ01001285.1_pt1 | contig 10972 bp, 8 predicted proteins | sample 1567391 | NCBI WGS metagenome assembly OHEZ01 (sample SAMEA3879518, study PRJEB24766) | human gut metagenome | biome: human-associated habitat; feature: feces | place: USA | collected 1985/1987
GACGTCGTTATTCTGACGGACTTCATCAGGCAATCGAAGCAAAAGAACATGTTAAGGTCAAAAGAGAGAGTAAAACGCTTGCGACGATCACATTCCAGAACTTCTTTAATAAATATGACAAGAAGGGCGGTATGACCGGTACAGCACTTACAGAAGAAAAAGAATTCCGTGATATTTACGGAATGGACGTAGTGGAGATTCCAACGAATCTTCCGGTTCTTCGTAAAGATTTGGATGATGCTGTATATAAGACAAAAGATGAAAAATTCAAAGCGGTAATCGAGGAAATCGTAAGAGCACATGAGACAGGACAGCCTGTACTTGTAGGTACTATTACAATTGAGACATCAGAACTTCTGAGCAATATGCTGAAGAAAAGAGGAATTCAGCACAATGTCCTTAATGCAAAATTCCATGAGATGGAAGCTGAGATTGTAGCACAGGCAGGTGTGCATGGCGCGGTTACAATCGCGACGAACATGGCAGGTCGTGGTACCGATATCAAGCTGGACGATGAGGCAAAGGCAATCGGAGGATTGAAGATTATTGGTACAGAGCGTCATGAGTCAAGACGTATTGACAATCAGCTCCGTGGTCGTTCCGGTAGACAGGGAGACCCGGGAGAATCCAGATTTTACATTTCTCTGGAAGATGATCTGCTGAGACTGTTCGGATCTGAAAAACTGATGAGCGTATTTAATACATTAGGTGTGGAAGATGGAGAACAGATTGAACATAAGATGTTGTCCAGCGCAATTGAAAAAGCACAGAAGAAGCTGGAAGGAAATAACTTTGGAATCCGTAAAAACCTGTTGGAATACGATCAGGTTATGAATGAACAAAGAGAGATCATCTACGAGGAAAGACGTCGAGTGCTTGATGGGGAGAGCATGAGAGATTCAATCTATCATATGATTACAGAGTATGTGGAGAACACAGTGGATGCGTGTGCATCTCCGGACACAGAATCTGATGAGTGGGATTTAGATGCATTGAACCGTGATCTGTATGCATCATTGCTTTTAAAACCAGTAGCGTTTGAAGAAGTAAAAGAGATGTCTCAGAAAGAATTGAAACAGATGTTAAAAGAACATGCAGTGAAAGGATATGAGGCAAAAGAGGCTGAGTTCCCAGAACCAGAACAGCTGCGTGAGATTGAACGTGTTGTCCTTTTGAAGGTAATCGACGCAAAATGGATGGATCACATTGATGATATGGATCAGCTTCGTCAGGGAATCGGTCTTCAGGCATATGGACAGAGAGATCCGCTTGTAGAGTACAAGATGGTTGGATATGATATGTTTGGAGCGATGACATCTGCAATTGCAGCAGATACAGTTCGTATGTTGTTCCATGTTCAGCTTGAACAGAAGGTGGAAAGAGAACAGGTTGCAAAAGTAACCGGCACAAACAAAGATGATACGGCAGCGCATGAACCGAAGAAACGTCAGGAAAAGAAAGTTTATCCAAATGATCCTTGCCCATGTGGAAGCGGTAAAAAATACAAACAGTGCTGTGGAAGAAAATAAAGAATAAGAGGTGAGAACGTGGTCGAATTAGATCAGTTTAAAAGTATATTAAACTCATATGAAGAACCATTGAAGGAAATGAGGGATTCACTTTGACCTGTCTGGAAAAGAAAAACAGGTAGAAGAGTTAGAACGAAAGATAGAAGAACCGGGATTTTGGGAGAATACGGAAAATTCTCAGGTGGTCATGAAAGAACTGAAGAGTCTGAAAGATTTTTTGGAGAAAGTATCACAGCTTACAACAAGTTATGAGGATATCGGTGTTTTGATTGAGATGGCATATGATGAGAATGATGAAAGTCTTGTGCCGGAGATTGAAAGTGAACTGACTGCATTTCAACAAGGATATGAGGAGATTCGTATTCAGACCTTGCTTTCCGGGGAATATGATAAAGACAATGCAATTGTGACACTGCATGCAGGAGCAGGCGGAACAGAGTCCTGTGACTGGGCGAATATGTTATACCGTATGTATACAAGATGGGCGGAGCGAAAAGGATTTTCCGTGGAAGTGCTGGACTTTTTGGACGGAGATGTAGCCGGCTTAAAGGCAGTTACTTTTCAGGTGAATGGAGAGAATGCCTACGGGTATCTCAAGTCGGAAAAAGGGGTACACCGTCTTGTGCGCATTTCGCCGTTTAATGCGGCTGGAAAACGACAGACATCGTTTGCATCTTGTGATGTTGTTCCGGATATTGAGGACGATATTGACATTGAACTCAATGACGATGATCTGAAAATTGATACATACAGGGCAAGTGGTGCGGGAGGTCAGCATGTCAACAAGACATCTTCGGCAATCCGTATTACACATATTCCTACTGGAATTGTAGTGCAGTGCCAGAATGAGCGCTCGCAGCATAATAATAAAGAGAAGGCAATGCAGATGCTGAAGGCAAAGCTGTATCTGCTGAAAGAACAGGAACAGGCAGAAAAGGTGTCAGACATTCGTGGAGAGATAAAAGAAATTGGATTTGGCAATCAGATCCGCTCTTATGTCATGCAGCCATATACATTGGTGAAAGATCATCGGACGAATGTAGAAAGCGGAAATGTGTCGAGTGTGCTGGACGGAAACATTGATCTGTTTATGAACGCATACTTAAAAGCACAGAGCATGGAGGAGTAATCATGGATAAGACAAAATACTTTGTAGTCAAGAAAAAAGCGTTGCCGGAAGTCCTTATCAAAGTGGTGGAAGCAAAGAGACTGCTGGCGTCTGAGAGAGGATTGACGATACAGGAAGCAACAGATCAGATTGGAATTAGCAGGAGTTCTTTTTATAAATACAAAGACGATATTTTCCCGTTTCATGAAAATGAAAAAGGGCAGACGATTACCTTGGTGGTGCAGATGGATGACACACCGGGGCTTCTTGCTGAAATTTTGAGAGATGTCGCAGAATACGGTGCGAATATACTGACTATACATCAGAGTATTCCACTGAACGGAGTGGCGACTTTGACTTTGAGTGTAGAGATTTTATCTACAACCGGAAATATATCCGATATGGTTGCGGAGATAGAGGAAAATCAAGGTGTTCACTATTTGAAAATTGTAGGCAGGGAGTAAGTACGATATGACAAAAATAGCAGTATTAGGATATGGAACAGTTGGATCCGGAGTTGTGGAAGTAATTCAGACAAACCGGGATTTAATCAATCAAAAAACAGGGGATTCTTTAGAAATTAAATATATTTTGGATTTGAAAGAATTTCCGGGAAGTCCTATAGAAAAATTGATTGTACATGATTTTGAAGAGATTGTAAATGATGAAGAGATCAAAGTCGTGGTAGAAGTGATGGGCGGAGTTGAACCGGCATATACCTTTGTAAAGAGAAGTCTTTTGGCGGGGAAAAATGTGGCGACCTCCAACAAAGCGCTTGTGGCAAAGCATGGTGCAGAGCTGCTTGCTATTGCAAAAGAAAAGAATTTGAATTTCTTATTTGAGGCGAGTGTTGGCGGCGGTATTCCGATTATCCGTCCTTTGAATACGTCGCTTTCGGCGGATGATATTGAGGAGATTACCGGAATTTTGAACGGTACGACCAACTATATGCTTAGTAAGATGTATCACGAAGATGCAGATTATGATGCAGTGTTGAAAGAAGCTCAGATGATGGGATATGCAGAGCGTGACCCGAGCGCAGACGTGGATGGTCACGATGCATGCAGAAAGATTGCAATTTTATCTTCTTTGATTTGTGGGAAACAAGTGGAGTTTGAGGACATTTATACGGAGGGAATCACCGATATTACTTTGCAGGATATGCAGTATGCAAAGGCGATGGGAATGAAGATCAAGCTGCTTGCAACCTGCAGAAAGAACGGCGAAAGATTAGGAGCAGTCGTGGCACCTTGTCTTTTAGGGAAAAAACATCCGCTCTACAATGTAGAAGATGTATTTAATGCGATTTTTATAAAAGGAAATATGCTTGGAGATGCAATGTTCTATGGAAGCGGAGCAGGAAAACTCCCGACGGCAAGCGCAGTTGTGGCTGATGTTATTGAAGCGGCAAAATATCCGAGACAGAGTATGATGACAGTCTGGTCAGAGGAAAAAATGGTTTTAGAAGACAAAAGTGAGCGAGAAAATCGTTTCTTTGTACGCATAAAGGGGACAGAGGCGTTAAAAGAAGAATTGGAACAGACTTTTGGCGAGATTACAGTTATAAAGCCTGAAGGCGTGGAAGGTGAATTTGGTTTCGTGACATCAGTTATGAAAGAGGGCGATTTTGAAAGAGGTGCAGAAAAATATCCTCAGATTCAAAAAATGCTCCGGGTGAAAGAATAAAGTCAAAAGGGTAAGGAGGCGCAGTGGAATGAAATATATCATAGTCTTAGGAGATGGGATGGCGGATGAACCGATTGAAAAATTGTCGGGGAAGACACCGCTTGAAGCAGCAGATAAACCGACGATGGACAGACTTGCAAAAAAAGGTGAGGTAGGACTTGCCTATATGGTTCCGGAAGGAATGAGTCCGGGAAGTGATACAGCAAATCTGTCAGTACTTGGATATGATCCAAAGATTTATTATACAGGCCGCTCGCCGCTCGAGGCGCTCAGCATCGGGGTGGATATGAAAAAGACAGATGTGTCATTTCGGTGTAATCTGGTAACGCTTTCGGAAGAAGAAAGCTGTTATGAAGAAAAGAGAATGGTGGATCACAGCTCCAGCGAGATCAGTACTGAGGACGCGGCAGTTTTGATGGAAGCACTGAAGGAAGGGCTGAAAAGAGAAGGATATGAGTTCTATGTGGGAACGAGTTACCGTCACTTGCTTGTGTGGAAGGAAGGAAAAGTGATAGAGCTGACCCCGCCGCATGACATTTTGACGAAGAAAATCGGAGAGTATCTGCCGGAAAATGAAGTGTTCTGTGATATGATGAAGAAAAGTTATGAGATATTGTCTGCACATCCTCTGAATCAGAAAAGAAAAGAGCAGGGGCTCAATCCGGCGAATTCTGCATGGTTCTGGGGAGCAGGCACAAGGCCGAATCTGATGTCTTTTGAAGAAAAGACAGGAAAGAAAGGTGTTATGATCTCGGCGGTGGACCTGCTGAAAGGGCTTGCAGTTGGGTCTGAGATGGATAAGATTTTGGTGGAAGGAGCCAATGGAGGACTTCATACGAACTATGAAGGAAAGGCAAATGCAGCTGCGGATGCACTTTTGAATCATGGATATGATTTTGCTTATGTGCATGTGGAGGCACCGGATGAGATGGGACATCAAGGATTGTTGAATGAGAAAATAGAATCAATCGAGTATCTTGATAAGCGGGTGACACGGCTTATTGTAGAAGCCTTAGAAAAAGCGGGCGAAGATTATCGAATATTGGTTCTTCCGGATCATCCAACACCGATCCGAGTTCGGACACATACAAAAGATCCGGTTCCATATCTGCTTTATGACAGCAGAAAAGAATTGGGAAGTCAGGAAGAATATAGCGAAAAGACCGCAAAAGAAAGCGGAATTGTCTGGAAAGAAGGCTATCGTCTGATTGACTGCCTGTTAGAGATATAGGAGGTAACCATGTTAATTGTAAAGAAATTCGGCGGAACATCCGTCGCAAATAAAGAGAGAATTTACAATGTTGCAAGACGCTGCATTGAAGATTATAAAAAAGGACACAGTGTTGTAGTTGTTCTTTCGGCAATGGGAGATACGACAGATGATTTGCTTGCACTTGCAAATGATATCAATCCAAAGGCAAACAAGAGAGAACTGGATATGCTTTTGACAACAGGAGAGCAAGTGTCAGTTTCGCTCATGGCAATGGCTATGCATGCGATGGATGTGCCGGCAGTGTCATTGAATGCATTTCAGGTGGGGATGAACTGTACCTCCAGATACGGAAATGCCAGATTTAAGAGAATTGACACAGACCGTATCAATCATGAACTGGATTCCAGAAAGATCGTAATTGTGACAGGCTTTCAGGGAATTACGAAATACGATGATTACGCCACACTTGGACGAGGTGGTTCTGATACGACAGCGGTAGCACTTGCGGCAGTATTGCACGCAGATTTGTGCGAGATTTATACAGATGTAGATGGTGTCTATACGGCAGATCCTAGAATTGTTCCGAATGCAAGAAAACTCCCAGAGATCACATATGATGAGATGCTGGAACTTGCAACGGCAGGTGCAAAAGTTCTGCACAATCGTTCCGTGGAGATGGCGAAAAAATACAGTGTTCCGATGGTTGTGCGTTCAAGTTTGAATGAATCAGAAGGAACGATTGTCAAGGAGGTAGTAAAAATGGAGAAAATGTTAATTACCGGTGTGGCTGCGGATAAGAATACAGCCAGAATTTCAGTGATTGGAGTGGAAGACAGACCGGGTATTGCGTTTAAAATATTCAACAAACTTGCGAAAAATAATATTAATGTAGATATTATCCTTCAGTCCGTAGGACGTGACGGAACAAAGGATATTTCATTTACAGTTTCGCAGGATGACCTGAAAGATGCACTTACTATACTGGAAGAGAACAAAGAACCTTTGACGATTAAGAATATTACACACAATGAAGGTGTGGCAAAAGTTTCAATCGTGGGTGCTGGAATGATGACAAATCCGGGAGTTGCATCCAAATTGTTTGAGGCATTGTTTAATTACGGAATCAATATTAATATGATTTCCACATCTGAGATTCGAATCACAGTGTTGGTAGAGGAGTCAGAGATTGACAAAGCGGTGCGTGCGATTCACGAGAAATTTGATCTTGCAGAATAAAATATGTAAAGCAAAGGGCGGAAGAATTTCCGTCCTTTATTTGTGCTGAAGTTGACTTAAAAAACTGTTGTGGTAAAGAGGTGAGAAAGTGACATCTTCGATGAACCAGTCCGGTGGGGTGAATGCATTCGCTTCCTGCTCGGTAGGAAATTCTACCTCGGCGAGAACAAGCGGTGCAAGATCGCCCTCAAAAATGTCTAATTCAATGGTGTATATGCCATAGGGGATGCAGTAGCGCTTTTTGGTGATCAGTCTGCCGTCGATTTTAGTGCGCAGATGTTCATAGGATTCCTTTGTGAGTGGAAGATTGTGTTCTTCACGAACCATAAGTCCTTTAGATTTGTAGGTTAACTCATACTTGTCATCGTCTTTTCGCACACGCACGACAGGAGATGTGGATAAATATCCCTGTTCGAGCTGACGATGGGGATATTGTTCGAGATGCTCCGGCAGGGAGCTGATTAAATATTTGCGTTCAATTTCCATAATAGATACCTCCAGATGCTTTTATAGTAATACAGGTCAAGGGAAATGTAAACGGATTTGCTTTTTTTTCATAAGTTTGTTAAAATGCAAGTGAAATTTGGAAAAGGAGGGAAACTATGGAAAAAAAGGTTTGCGTATTTTTGGCAGATGGGTTTGAAGAGATTGAAGGACTGACTGTTGTGGATCTGCTAAGAAGAGCAGGAATTTTTGTGACAACAGTATCGATTACAGGTAAATTGCAGATTCGCGGTTCACATGATATTTGTGTTCAGGCAGATAAATTATTTGAAGAAATGGATTATGAGGAGCAGGACATGGTTGTGCTGCCGGGCGGAATGCCTGGAACGATTCATTTGGAAGAACACGAAGGCGTGAAAAATGTATTGGAAAAATACTATGAAGAGAAAAAATATATTGCGGCAATCTGTGCGGCGCCGAGTATTTTCGGAAAGATGGGCTTTTTAAAAGAAAGAAAGGCGACTTCTTATCCGAGCAAAGAGGCGGAGCTTTTCGGAGCAGAGGTAGTGAAAGATTCTGTTGTTGTGTCTGATTTTATCATTACAAGCAGAGGTCTGGGGACAGCGATTGATTTTTCACTTGCGCTGATCGGGCTTCTTTTGAACAAGGAAAAGGCGGAGGAGATCAAAGACTCTGTCATCTATCAATGTAAATAGGAGGAACTATGAAATCAAAAAAAGGGACAGTAGCTGCGATTGCAGTGATCATTGTACTGGTAGGAATTGTATGCATAGGACTGCTCAGAGATTTTGATGCACAGGGATATGTCCGCGCGATTCTGAACCAGAGGTTTTTGGGAGATGTCACCGAGGCGGAAGAGATTCTGGAGGATACGTCAAAGAAGGAATTGCTGAAACAGTATGATGAAGGCATTGAAAGTTTTGTTTCGGATTACATCACAAATGGTGTGGAGATAGATTCGGAACTTGAGAAGAAGTTTGTAGATCTGTGCAAAGAGATTTTCGGCGCTATGAAATATCAGGTAAATGAAGCGGAGAAGATCAGCCGCAAGGAATATGATGTCAGTGTGGAATTTCAGCCGTCGGATGTATTTTTACAGTTTATCACATCAATTCAGACAGAGTCGGAAAATCTGAAACAAAAGGCGGAGAACGGGGAATATCAGGGGACAAAAGAAGAGATTAATGCCCAGATGCAAAGCGAATTTCTGAACCGTTCTTATGAACTTTTAGAAACTGCATATCAAAATATGCAGTACGGTGAGACAGAGACAATTGTGTTTAAAGTCAAAAGCAATGACAAAAATGTGTTTTCAATGAAGGAGGATGAGATTTCCTCATTTATTACGAAAATACTGCGTTTAGATGAAATTCAAGGCTAGTAATTTAGAAAGTATTGTGATATAATCTTGGAATGAGCGTTAGTGTAGATAAGTCTGGGGACTTCTCACATATATAAGGAGGAAATAGTAATGAGTTTACAAGTAGAAAACATGGAAAAAAATATGGCGAAACTTACAATCGAAGTTTCCGCTGAAGAATTAGAAAAAGCAATTCAGGGTGCGTACTTAAAACAGAGAAATAAAATCAGCGTGCCTGGATTCCGTAAAGGGAAAGTACCACGTCAGATGATCGAAAAAATGTACGGTGTAGGAATCTTTTATGAAGATGCAGCGAATGCGTTAATTCCAACAGCATACGGAAAAGCATATGACGAATGTGAATTAGATATCGTTTCACAGCCAAAAGTAGAAGTAGTACAGTTAGAAAAAGGAAAACCATTTATCTTCACAGCAGAAGTTGCTGTAAAACCAGAAGTAACTTTAGGAGAATACAAAGGACTTTCTGTAGATAAAGTTTCTAACAGAGTAACAGCAAAAGAGATCGACGCGAAATTAGAAGAAGAACAGAAGAAGAATGCAAGAACAGTTGTAGTGGAAGACCGTGCAGTACAGGACGGAGATGAAGTAGTATTAGACTTCGAAGGATTTGTTGACGGTGTTGCATTTGAAGGTGGAAAAGGTGAGAACTATCCATTGACAATCGGTTCAGGATCTTTCATTCCGGGATTTGAAGAACAATTAATCGGCGCTGAAGCAGAAAAAGAAGTAGAAGTGAATGTGACATTCCCAGAAGAATATCATTCAGAAGATTTAGCAGGAAAAGCTGCAGTGTTCAAATGTACAGTACATGAGATCAAAGCAAAAGAACTTCCTGAATTAGATGATGAATTTGCAGCAGAAGTATCTGAATTTGATACATTAGATGCTTACAAAGCAGATATCAAAGCAAAAATCAAAGAACAGAAGATTGCAGACGGTAATAGAAAGAAAGAAGACCAGGCAGTAGAAAAAGCTGTTGCAAACGCAACAATGGAGATTCCAGAGGCAATGATCGATACACAGGTAAATCAGATGGCTCAGGATTTCGCACAGAGAATTCAGCAGCAGGGACTTTCTATGGAACAGTACTTCCAGTTCACAGGAATGACAGCTGAGAGCATGATGGAAGAATTAAGACCACAGGCTGTAAAACGTATTGAGACAAGACTTGTACTTGAAGCAATTGCAAAAGCTGAAAATATCGAGATTACAGATGAAAGAATCGATGAAGAATTAGCGAAGATGGCAGAAGCTTACAAGATGGAAGTAGAAAAATTAAAAGAATTCATGGGAGAAAATGAAAAAGAACAGATGAAGATGGATTTAGCTGTTCAAGATGCTGTGACATTCTTAGTAGATAATGCTGTAGAAGAATAAAAACATTATATTTTTAAGGAGGCATATACATGAGCGTAATACCTTATGTCATTGAGCAGACAAGCCGCGGCGAGCGTTCATATGACATTTATTCAAGATTACTGAAGGAAAGAATTATCTTTTTGGGGGAAGAGGTAACTGATGCATCAGCAAGTGTAATTATTGCCCAGCTGCTATTTTTAGAAGGTGAAGATCCGGAGAAAGATATTCATCTTTATATCAACAGCCCAGGCGGTTCCGTATCAGCAGGTTTGGCTATTTATGATACAATGCAGTATATCAAATGTGACGTATCCACAATTTGTATTGGTATGGCTGCAAGTATGGGATCATTCTTATTGTCAGGCGGAAAGAAAGGGAAAAGATATGCCCTTCCGAATGCAGAGATTATGATCCATCAGCCATCCGGCGGAGCAAAAGGTCAGGCAACGGAGATCCAGATCGCAGCGGAAAACATTTTAAAGACAAAGAAGAAATTAAATGAGATTTTAGCTGCAAACACCGGAAAACCTTATGACGTGATCGCAGCGGACACAGAGAGAGATCATTATATGTCTGCTCAGGAAGCAATGGAATACGGACTGATCGATAATGTGATCACAAGCCGCTAATAAATAGAGACATTGGAGAATAAGAAATGACAGGAAGAAATGACGAGAGACTGCGCTGCTCATTTTGTGGTAAGACTCAGGATCAGGTCCGTAAACTGATCGCGGGACCAAACGGAGCCTATATCTGTGATGAGTGTGTAGACGTTTGCGCCGAGATTATAGACGAAGAGTTGGAGAATGATGAATTTGACGGAAATCTGGAAGAACCTGCGGAGCAGATCAATCTGATCAAGCCGGAGGAGATGAAGGCATTTTTAGACGAGTACGTCATTGGCCAGGATAAAGCGAAGAAAGTCTTGTCCGTTGCAGTTTATAATCATTACAAGAGAATTAATCATAATCTCGCCGACAAGACTGATGACGGGG
>OHEZ01001287.1_pt1 | contig 10965 bp, 9 predicted proteins | sample 1567391 | NCBI WGS metagenome assembly OHEZ01 (sample SAMEA3879518, study PRJEB24766) | human gut metagenome | biome: human-associated habitat; feature: feces | place: USA | collected 1985/1987
TGCCTGTCTATATTGATAAGACAGCAGAAGTATTAAACTGGATGAAAAGCAAATCCAAAGAAGAGCTGAAAGCAGTCTGGAAATGTAACGATAAGATTGCCGAACAGAACTTTCACAGACTGGAAACTATGGATCTGTACCGTGGACTTACTCCGGCAGTATTATCCTATGAAGGAATCGCATTTCAGTATATGGCACCAGCTGTGTTTGAGGATAGACAGCTTGCATATGTACAAAAGCACTTGAGAATCCTGTCTGCGTTTTATGGGGTTTTGGAACCAATGGATGGGGTGACACCGTACCGGTTAGAAATGCAGGCAAAGGTCGGGATAGGAGATGCAAAAAATCTGTATGATTACTGGGGGGAGAGATTATATCGTTCAGTGATTGATGACAGCAGGGTTATCATTAATCTGGCATCAAAAGAATACTCAAAATGCATAGAAAAGTATCTGACACCTAAGGATACCTATATTACGGTCTCCTTTTGTGAGTTATCGGGAAATAAACTGGTAACGAAAGGGACATATGCCAAAATGGCCCGAGGGGAGATGGTCCGGTTCATGGCAGAAAGAGAAATTGAGAATCCTGAAGAGATACGAAAATTTGACAGCCTTGGATATACTTTCAGAAGAGATTTGTCATCTGAATCGGAATATGTATTTGAACGAAAATGATTAATGTGAATTGCTGATATGAGTATGGATATGGCTGCCTGCTACAATCTACGCAATTCACTTTGAATAGAAGGAGGTAAAGATAGATGATGAAACGCAAATTGATCTTAACCGGCGCAGCACTGTCCCTGGCAGTGGCTATGACCGGATGTGGCGGTAAACCAGTGATAAATCAGCAGCCAAGCAGCCAGGAGAAGAATGAGGTAGATACCCAGGCACAGACGGAGGCGACAGTCCCCGCTGCCGATTCTGCCACAACGCAGAGTTCTGTCGCAGCTACCGCGCAGACGGTAACCGGCACAGTGGATGAGGAAATGGCACAGAAGATAGCTCTTGAGCATGCCGGAGTGAAGGCAACGGATGCAACGATCACCAAGTCAAAGCTGGACTATGAAGGCAGACGCCAGGTATATGAAATTGAATGGTACGCAGGCGGTAAGAAGTACGACTATGAAATAGCCGTGGATACCGGTGAGATTTTAAGTTCCGCATACGATGAAAAAACATCCGGATGGAGTGTCAGCAATAGCAGTAACGTTACTGTCAGTGAGGCAGATGCAAAGCAGACGGCACTTGGCCGTGTAAGCGGTGCAACACAAAAGGACATCTACGAATGGAAATTCGATTATGATGATGGACGTCCGGAATACGAAGGCAAGATCATCTATGGCGGAACGGAATATGACTTTACGATCGATGCATCCAGTGGAGCTGTCATAGAGTGGGAGGCTGAGAGCATCCGTTAGTTATGCTCATAAAAAAGTAAGGGGTTGTATTCCCGGTAATATGTGAAAGCGTCTAGGTCATTCCATCGGATATGGAAAGAAAGAGACAGTGCACAGCCGAGACTTTTGGAAGCGATACTGTATAAAGACAACTTTAACAGAGCGTATAAGAGAGTTAAGGCAAACAAGGGAGCGCCAGGAATTGATGGCATGACCATTGAGGAGGCTCTTCCATATCTAAAGGAACATCAACAAGAGATAACCGACCGCATTTATCGTGGAAAGTATACTCCGTCTCCAGTAAGACGAGTTGAGATTCCACTCAAAAGAGGGCTCATTGCCCTCTTTTATCAATCCTCATAGTGTCCACGGCAGGAAATAATCCACAAAAATCCGTTTTCATCAATGTTGTAGACGAGTCTGTTTACATCATCAATTCTTCGGCTCCACGCTTTTCTGTGACGAAGCGGTTCCGGTTTCTCTGTCAACCGATGTGATTCATGAATCGTATAAAAATCATGGAATAAATAATATCAATATGATAGATTATAATTTGAAAAGACCCTCTTGAATCGTTTGGATCAGGTGTTTATGATAAGATGAAATAAGAACATAGCGTAGCTTATTAGGAGATCATTATGTGTGGACGGTATTATGTGGATGACGAAACAGCAGAAGAAATCGAAAAAGTAATCCGCTTGGAGAGATCCGGACCATCAAACAGCTGCAGATACACTCCCAGGAACGAAAGAACTATGCAGGTATTCCATCCATAGAGTTTGATTGTACGATTGTCATTTTAGGCGGACAGCTAGCCGCAAAGCTGATATACTATATGTCAGAGGGCAGGTGGGTGCTGAATTTTAAATAGTAAGAATGGAAGCCATACCTATGAAAATGAAAACTGAGGAAATCATAAAACTTATCAAATATGTTACCGGCTCCGTAGCTGCCGTACTGCTTGCAGCAGCCCTGCAGCTTCAGTTTGCGTATGCCGCAGGGATTATCACTCTCCTGACGATCCAGGATACGAAGAAGGAAACTGTGCGGATAACAGCGAAGCGCATGATCATATTTGTGATCATGACGATCTATATAGAACTGGAGGACAAGACGGATTATACTGGAAGCTGCTTTGATGAACTGGATGCAATGCTTGTGAATCTGAAAAAAGAGGCATTACGATATATGAATAATCATCTGATCACAGAGGATGATTACTATTACGAATATATGCAGATGAGAGCGAGACAGTGCGTGATACTGAAAAGAATATATGCAGATATCATCCGTCTGACCACTACGCCGGAGCAGGGGAAAGCGCTTGCAGATTTTATACGTCAGACTGCCGATGAATTTGAAGAACAAAATAATGTGGAAACCCTGCTGTCGGAGTTAGAGAGACTGCACCACTATTATGAACAGCAGCCGCTCCCGGTTACGAGACAGGAATTTGAAAACCGGTCCATGCTGTATCATATCCTGGAAGACATGAAAGCGTTTCTTGACATCAAAAAAGACTTTATCACAGCAAGATAATGCGAGACTTTGACCAGAGAACATAACAATATAAAAAACGAGATCAGGAGGCTATCAGAAATGACGGAAAGAGAAAAAATGTTACGTGGAGAGTTGTATGATTCGTCGGATAACGAATTGGAACAATTACGTTTGCATGCACGTAAATTAGCAAGAAGATATAATTTGACAGATGAGGATCAGCAAGAGGTGCAGACACAGATATTGCGGGAATTATTGCCGGCAACAGAAGAGCTTCCGTATCTGCAGGCACCGGTCTATTTTGATTATGGATGTCATACTTACTTCGGAAAATATAGCTCTGCTAATTTTAATTTCACATGCTTAGACGTAGGTGAAATACATATAGGGGATAATGTGATGATCGGTCCTAATGTTACATTGGCAACTCCTATGCATCCATTATTGCCTGAGGAGCGTAATGTCAGGAAAAGAGAAGATGGCAGCCTTTATACTCTTGAGTATGCGAAGCCGATCACTATAAAAGATAATTGCTGGCTGGCATCCAATGTGGTTGTTTGTGGTGGTGTAACCATAGGGGAGGGATGTGTCATAGGAGCAGGAAGTGTTGTGACGAGAGATATTCCTCCCTATAGTCTGGCGGCCGGAAACCCATGCCGTGTTATTCGCAAAATAACCGAAAAAGATCATATGATTTTGACATAGAGCATTCGTGAGGGTTAACATGTTAAACAGAGAAATACAATCAGACAGGAAAAACAAAAATATAATAGGTATGATGCAAAGCTGTCTTATATTGATCCTGGTGGTTCTTATTATTATGATAATGGTACAGATTACCAGGTTACAGGGGACTGCGCGTGTGATCAATTATGCAGGTCTGGTGCGTGGAGCCACGCAGCGCATGGTGAAATTAGAAATTACAGGAAGCCGGAGCGATGAATTGATAAAATATCTGGATGATATTCTGAGCGGATTAAGATATCAGGATGGACATTATGATCTGGTAAAGCTTCACGATAAAGAATATCAGGATAAATTGCAGGTTCAGAGTGATTATTGGGAGAAATTAAAAACAGAAATCGAGGCAGTAAGAAGCAAGGGCTATCAAAATACAGATATTGTGAATATGAGCGAAATTTATTTTCATATGACAGATGAAACGGTATTTGCTGCGGAAAATTATTCAGAAAAAATTGCAGTAAAGATACGTACGATAGAACTGTTGTCAGCGCTGGATATGTTGTGTCTGGTGATTCTGGTTATTATGCAGACGCTGACAGCTATGAAGATGGCAATGAAAAATAAGCTGTTAGAACAGAGGGCATATACGGATGCCCATACCGGACTGCCTGATAAAGGCGCCTGTGAGGCTCTGCTTAGAGATCAGGATACCATTGTTGAGCCTACAGCCTGCATCATGTTTGATCTGAATAATCTGAAGACTACAAATGATACCATGGGACATTCGGCAGGAGACCGGTTGATCATGGATTTCGCCCGGCTTTTACGCAGCGTGATCCCGGACAAGCATTTTGTGGGAAGATATGGCGGAGATGAATTCATGGCTGTGATTTATCATACAAGCAAAACGGAGATTGAGGAACTGTTACAAGGCTTAAGCAGAGAAAAAGACAGATGGAATAATAACGAAAATCAAATCCCGATCGACTATGCATGCGGATGGGCACACTCAACGGATGAAGGAACCTGCACGCTGCAGATGTTACTGGATAAGGCAGATTCCGATATGTATGAAAATAAACAACTATGCAAGAAACGTAATTTAGGTTCACATCAAGAAACTCAAAAATAGAGTAACTATTCAGAACCTCATTCGCAGAACGCAGTTTTGCGGCTCCGAATAGTTACAAAAAGAATACAAACTAGAATTATGAAAAGCCTCCATACGGGAGACAGAATTTAGATTGATTTTCACCAGTTTATTGCAATAGAATCACTAATATTTGGTAAAAAAAATTATATTTTTTAATAGATTTTTCCAATCAACTGTGCTATAATACGGACGTTTAAGCACATAGAAGTTGAATTGAAAATTTACAAAGGAAGGGAAAACTATCATGGAAAAGATCAAAAAGCATATAGCTAACTTAAAGGTTGCAGGAAAATTAAAATTATATCGAATGACAGTGCTTGTTATGACATTCTTTTTAGTGTTGGTGGCACTGATCTCGACATTAGTGATCCGTTCAAATATAGAGAAGATCACGGAGGTCTGGTCTCCGGCATTGGAAGATCTGCAGGAATTAGAAACAATGACTGCAAAATATAGAATCAAACAGTATCAACATCTGGTAGAATCAGATGATGCTGTTATGACCTCTTGTGAAGAAGAAATTCAGAAGCTGGAGAGTCAGATCCAGGATACCGATGCGAATCTGGAGGCAATCATGTCTGCAGACAGAGATGCTCAAGAAGGACAGGACGATTACGAAGTAGCAAACGCTGCATGGGAAGAATACAGGGCTGCTTCGGATGAAATCCTGAAGTTGAGCCGTGAAGGTAAACAGCAGGAAGCAGCGAAACTGATGATCGGAGAGGTGTATGAAGAGTATAAGGCATTTGCTGAGAAATTAACTACATTACGTGACAAGTTCCAGGTAGAATTAGACCGGGCAAAGACCATGGCCAATGTATGCACCATCATCATATTTGTCGTGATCGTGGCAGCAGGTCTTGCGATTGCTGTAGTGACAACACTGATCGGAAGGATCATTACCAATTCCATTACAGAGCCGGTAGAACAGATAGAGGCAGCAGTTGCCAGCCTGCGCAAGGGCGAACTGTCCAACGTAGAAATGCTTACCTATGAGTCTGAGGATGAGCTGGGTGGTACCATCAGGAATCTGAAAGAAGCCATGGGTATTCTGGCAGATTATGTCAGCGAGATCTCTGTGGAGGTAAAGGCAATCGCACAGGGTGACTTGACCAGAAATGGTGATGACATTACGGATTTCCTGGGCGATTTCTCGGAATTGAAGACATCACTGCTGTATATCCTGAAGCGGTTTAACAGTACCCTGACTGAGATCAGAAATCTGGCAGAACAGGTATCATCGAATGCATCAGAGGTGGAAAATGCATCAAAATCCCTGGCGGATGGTGCAACAGAGCAGGCAGGAGTCATCGAGGAATTGAATGCCACCATTGACACTGTCGTGGATCTGGCTGCAGATACAGCGAAGGAAACGCAGAGCGCATCGGCACGTGTAAAAACCTCTGCAAACAAAGCGAACGAAGAAAAAGAAAAGATGAACGAGCTGCTGACGGAGATGGAGCACATTACAGAAATCTCCAAGGAGATCGGTAATATTATCACAGATATCGAGGATATTGCATCCCAGACCAACCTGTTATCCCTGAATGCTTCCATTGAAGCTGCCAGAGCAGGAGAAGCAGGAAGAGGCTTTGCGGTGGTTGCGGATCAGATCGGCAAGCTGGCAGCAGACAGTGCGAAGTCGGCTGTGAATACAAGAGATCTGATCGATAAGACCTTAGTGGAAATCGAAAAGGGCAATACGATCACAAGAACAACAGCAGACGCATTCAATCAGATCATTGCAGATATGGAGTCCTTTGCAGATATTGCAGAGAACACCATGGAGAAAGCCAACTCCCAGGCAGAGTCCTTGGAGCAGATCGGCAAGGGAATTGAACAGCTGTCAGGCGTAGTACAGGGCAATGCAGCATCCTCCGAAGAGAATACTGCGATCAGTGTTAATCTGGCAGAGGGAGCAGCCAAGATGCATGACCGCGTGAATATCTTTAAGCTATTCTAGAAAAATGGCAGGAATAGAGTGAAGCTGTCGGAAGGAAGGTTCTTGTTGTGATTAATGATATATTTAAAGTGTTTGGAGAGCAGACAGCAGAAATCTTATTTCAGATCATTACAGAATGTATGGATGATTACCTGTATATATTTGATCTGCAGAATAATATCTTTGAGATTTCACAGTCAGCTGTGAAACGGTTTAATATGTCGAAAAATGTTCTGACAGATGCTGCAAATGAAGTTATGAAGGTAGTGTATGAGGAAGACCGCAGGATGCTTGCAAAGCATCTTGCGGATATATGCGAAGGAAGAGAAAATGTACATAATCTTCATTACAGGTGGCTTGATAAAGAAGGTATGCCGGTCTGGATTAACTGCCGTGGTATCGTGATCATTGATCAGCAGGGAAAGGCAGAGTATCTGGTCGGGTGTCTGAATGAGACCGGCAACAGGAAAAGAGCCGATAATGTCACAGGACTGCTTGGCGGTCCGGAATTCCTTGCTTACCTGCGTGCACAAAAAGAACCCATTACCAAGGGATTTTTTATGCATGTAGGAATTGATGATTTTGGAGCGATCAATAGCTCCAGGGGAGCTGATTATGGTAATTATATCCTGAAAAGCGTAGCCGACTGTATGAAGGAATGCCTTTCAGACAAGCAGAGAATTTACCATCTGGTAGCGGATCAGTATGTGATCGTGGATCTGGAAGCTTCCTCCGCAGAAGACGTTGTGGCACTGAAAGAAAAGATTACAGATAAACTTCATAATTTCATAATAGCCGAAAATTATGAAGCTATATTTTCTATTTCTATTGGTGTTATAGATGCAGCAACATTTTGTGAGGGAACCGAAGAATGCCGCAAAAAGTTTGAATTTGCCTTGAAACAGGCAAAAAGCATGGGTAAAAACGGATTCTATGTTTTTGACCAGGATGACTATGAGGCCTTTTTGCAAAAAGGAAGAATTGTAGCAGCACTTCGTAATGCTATTGTAAACAATTATGAAGGCTTTGAAGTCAATTATCAGCCGATCGTGGACTGTCAGTCCGAACAGATCATTGGAGCAGAGGCACTGATGCGTTTTTCCATGATAACGGAAGAAGGGCGGGAGTTTGTTTCACCGATGGAGTTTATCCCACTATTGGAAGAGACCGGATTGATCATTCCCGCCGGAAGATATATTTTGAACGAAGCTGCAGTAATGTGCTGTGAAATGCAGAAATATATTCCTGACTTCCGGATGAATGTAAATGTATCCTATGTTCAGATCCTGCAAGGCGATGTGGAGCGGGATATTTTGGATGTGATTCAAAAGTATGCTTTAAAGCCGGAATGTTTATGCGTTGAAATGACAGAAAGCGGATTTATGGATATGACACCTTCGTTCTGCAAATTCCGTAAAAGCTTGGAAAAGAACGGGATCTCCTTCGTGATCGATGATTTTGGAACAGGATATTCTAACCTTCATTGTATCCGTGATATGAATCCGAGTTACGTGAAAATGGACAGGGATTTTACTGCCAAGGCGATGAACAGTGACAGGGATTATGAATTATATAAAAATATCATCCCCATGGTACATAGTATTAATGTCAGAATATGTGCAGAAGGCATCGAGGAAAGAGAATGGCTTCTGAAAATGAAAGAAATGAAGGTGGATTATCTGCAGGGATATTATTTTGGCAGACCCTGCGGGAAGGAACAGTTTCTACAGCAATATGCCAGTGGCATCAATGTTAAATAAAGAGAGTAAGGCAGACTCAGCTATGTGGGGCTGCCTTATTTTATGGTCTTATCAGAAGGATGAGTTCCTAACGGCTTGTCTGAGTCTCTCCAGGTCATCTACATCAGGGTGAGACAATGCACAGTCAAAATTCTGGATCAATACATCAAGATTTGCCGGATGATCAGGAGCTTCCTTCATTTTCAAGTAGCGTTCCCGGACAGACTGCGGCATTCTGCCCTGACACATATACTCTCCGACGATAACATTGCTTGCGTCAACGAACTGCTTAACCTGATTCAGGATTTTCCGGAAATAGACATCACTGCCACCAAAGCCTGCAGTTCCAAACAGAAAAATCTGTTTGTTCTTTAACTGCGATAATAGCTGTAATGTCTTGGTATCTGCATTTCCCTTGTCTGTCCAAAATCCGATATAGAGCAGTTCGGAAGAAGGGATCACTGTGTCGGACACACCGAAATACTCACATTCATCCTGTGGTAATGCCTCGTGGATCGCATCAGCCAGCACCTTGGTATTACCTGTTAAGCTGCTATAAATGATGGAATATTTTTTATTCTTCATATCATGTTGTCTCCTTTCATAGGATCATGAAATTATCATATCGCATTCCTATTTTAGTTCGGAAAGCATGATTTGTCGAATGAATTTTCCATAAACATTTTACGGGGGCTGCCCCGGTATCATTTAATGAGGTTAAAAAAGTTGACAGAAGAGAAATATACGATCCGAAAGTATAAAAGAATTTTATTTTATGTGGTGATCCTTGTGCTGCTTGCAGCCTTTGTTTTAGGGCAGCGCATTTACCCCAGTGAGAGGGACACGGTCACGGAGGAAAGCATTACTTTTACGGGAACCTTTTACCGGGTGCTGGCAGACGGAACAGAAGAAGAAATCCCAGTTCCGGGCAAATGTGATGTGCCGGCAGGAGAGCTTCTGGTCATACGGTCAGTGCTCCCGCAGGATTATAAGGAAAATACGATCGCCATCAGGTCCTCCCTGGAGAATGTGCGTATTTACATCGGAGGGGAACTGAGGACGGTGTATGATACGGAGAATACCAGGCCCTTTGGGAAAAATTCTGCCAGCCGGTATGTGTTCTGCGAGACATCAGGCGAGGATGCGGGAAAGGAAGTGCGGATCGAACTGCAGTCCTTTACCCACAAGTATTCCGGTGTCGTCAATACGGTATATTGTGGGGATAAATTAGATATCTGGGCATATATGTTCCACTGCTATTTTATGGTAACTTTGATCGCCTGTACGATGTTGTTTGCCGGACTGGTCGTGCTGATCATCAGTCTGGTGCTCGATATTGTATACAAGACGAGATTTGATCTGGAGTACCTGGGATGGTGCATGATCCTGGGAGCAGTGTGGATGCTGGGAGAATCGAAGCTGCGCCAGCTGTTTGTTTCCAATGCTTCTATTCTGTCGAATATGTGCTTCTTCGTTGTGATGATCTGCCCGATTCCGATCCTGTTCTATATTGACAGTGTGCAGCAGGGAAGGTACCGGAAGGTCTATCATGTGGCAGAGTGTATCACCTGTGTGAATTTTGTACTATGCACGGCCTTACAGGTACTGAATATCGCAGATTTTATCTCGACAATGTTTTTGTCCCACATAGTGATCGCAGGAACCTTCCTGACGGTATTTATCACCATTTGCAGGGATCTTATCCGGGGAACAGCGAAACATTACAAGCTTCCGCTGATCGGACTGGTGGCTGCCATGATCGCAGTCATGCTGGAGGTGACAGCAGTGTATCGTGTTGTGTCTCTGTCCGGAATCTTTATCGCAACCGGACTGGTGGTCCTGCTGGTCGTTACGCTGATCCAGACAATGGACCACATCCGCGAGCTGGAGTTGGCCAGACAGAGAGAGGCCAGGGAAAGCCTGGATTATCTGACTGGTCTTCCTATGCGTCATAAGGGTGAAAAGCTGATCCTTGAGAAAATGCAGAAGCAGGCGGCTGTCTGGGATTTGTGGATATGGATAATCTGAAGAAGATCAATGATGTCTATGGACATAAGGCGGGGGATCATGCCCTCAGACTGGTGGGAGCGACGCTTACAGAGTGCATGAAGAACGCCGTGGTCTGCCGGTTGGGAGGAGATGAATTCCTGTTCTATCTGCCGGAGGTATCGGAAGCAGAGATAAACATGCGGGTGAGAAAGCTGTTTGACAGCTTTCGTGCGGCAAAAAATGCTGCGGCGGAGACTTCAGCGGCATCCCTGTCCTGCGGTCTGTGCATGTGCAGACAGGGAGACAACTTTGAAGAATATTATATAAAAGCGGACAAAGCATTGTATTATGTCAAACAGAACGGCAAGAATAATTACCGGTTCTATGAGGAGCTGGAGGAACAGCAGCCGGATGCACAGGCCAGAAAAAATGATCTGGAGGTAATCGCCGGAGCATTGCTGGAGAGCGGAAGCTATACAGGAGCATTAGATCTTGACTATCGTGAGTTCGCCAGACTGTATCAATATGTAAGCAGCCTGGGAGAACGATACCGGCA
>OHEZ01001297.1_pt1 | contig 10889 bp, 8 predicted proteins | sample 1567391 | NCBI WGS metagenome assembly OHEZ01 (sample SAMEA3879518, study PRJEB24766) | human gut metagenome | biome: human-associated habitat; feature: feces | place: USA | collected 1985/1987
CAGTCCTGTAAGCAACAATGCTTCTATCATATAAATCACGAATCATGGATAGGTATGTTGTCAGCTTATACTGCTTTTTGAAGATTTCCTTCAGCTTACTCTGTGCCTCCGACCGGGTATAGTCGTCATACAGGGTCGTGAGAAACGAGGTCAGTTGCCACGGGTCGTGTTCAATGGGGTCAAGGTGATACTGATACTCGTTGTATCCGGGGTGGTCCTGCGGGGTGCGCTTGATTTTTTTGTCCAGCTCTTTTTCCAGTTTCTTATAGACCTGCTCTGCGCTCCGGATGTCCCGGTCCTCGGCGGTGTAGATGGTCTGCCCGGAAACATGCGTAGTGCCGGAAAACAAAATAGAGCAGGATGAAAACGCCGACATGACCAGCAGCAGGAGCAAAAGAAAAACGCCCACGACCACAAGCGCGTGTGCGTTGCCTTTTGCAAAGTTTGCAATGCCATTGACTGCTGCACTGACTGCCGGCCTTCCTTTGTCCGCCACCTGCTCTATACCAGATCGGGCTGCCGATGCACTGCCGGATGCAGCTTTGCCGCTGCCGGCCGCCTGCGCAGCCGTACCGCTTGACTGAGCTGCAGCATAGTAGCTTTTGCGAATTTTCTGCCGCTGCTTCCAGCATGAAAACCAGTGAACTTCCCCTTCTGCCGTGGAAGTCCTTTTGCTTTCATCCGATGCTGCTGTCTTTTCTGTCCGCGTCTTTTTCTTGCCTGCCTGCAACTTCGCTCTCTTTTTTAGCCTGCGGGCATAGCAGCTTCGGGTGTAATGTCCGGCACCCTCTGCGGTTTTCTCTCCTTCATTGAGTGCCTGTGCACCTACATTGTCGTCTTCATACTGCTCCACTTCCCGATGTGCCGCAGAACGGGCAGCGGCAGCCGCATACAGCTCCCGCTTCTGCGCTTTGGTCGTGCGAGATACTTCTTCCGGGGTGATTTCCACCTTGCCCAAACGGAGTTTCGCTGCTTTTTCCTTGGCCTTTTCTGCTTCAGACTTCAGCTTTTTCTCTTTGGGGATCGTCTGTGTGGTTCGGCTTTTTTTCGGAGGGGAGCGCGTTGCGGTATCCACCTTGCCTTCTTCCATCCTCAGCTTCTTCGGCTACCCGCTCATGATTTATCCCCCTCCGACACCTCAGACAAAACTTTTCCAATTCCCGGAACAGTTTGGTTGCCTTGTTGTCTGCGCAGCCCAGTGCATCCATCACTTCCTGCACAGGAAAAATGATATACACCCTTCCCTGCTCATCCAGCCATCCGTTTTTCATAGATAAACTCATTCTGTCTAAAAGCAAACCATATAGCATCTTAGCGTCCACTGATAATCCAATGAACGCCTTATCATGTACTAACAATTTAGGTACTTTTATGAAACTATATTGGTCGGCTTGTTTTCCATAATAATATTCAAATGCCATACACTAATCCTTTCCTTTCTTCCATTCCTTTAGCAATGAATAGATTACTTTCTCCATTTCTTTTTTCGTGTAAGTCGAATCAAAAAATTCAGACAACTTGTTTTCTTTAAGCGTCACATTGCATATCTTTTTTTGTACCTTCGCCTTGTCAGCAAAGAGTATTTGACTTACCTCTTCTAATGACAAATTTTCCTGATTTTCTCTAATCATCCGTACATTGTCTTTACTTACCTTTTTACCTTTACAAATGTTTTCATAAATTAATTGTTGATATTCCGTTTTTAAAAATGAAATCTCTACACCTAGTACAAATGTTATTTGTTTATCATCCACCAATTTGCTTAACTCTGGTATTAGTTCCGTAAGTCTTATGTATCTTTGAACCTGTCTGTCTGAAATTCCTGCCAACTGTCCTATCTTTTTTGCCGATGACATTTCATCTGAACTTTTTCCCTGATGTGCTAAGGCTTCCATTTTCATTTTATAAGCTTTTGCTTTTTCACTTGGTAATGTATCTTCTCTTTGAAAGTTTGCATCAACCATAAGTGGTATAGCCTCTTCATGACTTATATCTTTTATAATTGCTGAAACTTTTTCCTTTCCTGTAATTTCACAGGCTCTCTTTCTTCTGTGTCCTGAAATTATTTCATATTCACCATTGCCCAAAGGTCTTACCAATAAAGGTGATAATATTCCATTGTTCTCTATTGATTTAGCCAGCTCAAGCATTTTTTCGTTATCAACCACACTGAATGGGTGATCTTTAAATTGATGTAATTTGTTTATATCTATTTCACTAATCATATCGTTGTTTACGCCAAGTAATTCATTGTAACTTGTCAACTTAATTTTCTCTCTTGTTGCCATGTTCTAAAACCTCCTCTGTAACTTTCACATAACTTTGCGCTACTTTTCCTTTCGGATTATGTTTAAATATACTTGTACCTTTAATTGGCGTTTCTGCTGCTCTAACAGACATTGGCACTATGCTCTTAAATATTGGAATATTCGTTGCATATGTTTCATAGATTGCTGTTGTAATATCCTTTGCGTAATTGGTTCTATAGTCCATCATTGTAAGTAAAATTCCTTCAATCTCTAGTTTCGGATTAATCTGTCTTTTTACTCTTGCGATTGTCTTTATTAACTGTTGTAAACCCTTTACCGGTAGATATGAAACCTGCACTGGTATCAATACTGTATCTGCACAGGCAAGGGCATTAATTGTAATAATTCCAAGACTAGGCATACAGTCAATTAAAATATAATCGTAATCATCTTCTACTTCTCTTATAAACTCTCTCATTAGCAATTCTCTACTCATAACATTTACCAAAGAAACTTCTATTCCTGATAATTCAATATTTGATGGCAATATGTCTATTCCTTCTTCGTGTTTAACTATTCCTCTATTTTCTGGCAATTCTTCTTCGTTTACTATATCCATAAGCACATTTGCAAAGGTATAATCTAACTGATCCGGTTCATTTATTCCCACACTAATTGTCAAACTTCCCTGAGGATCCGCATCTATTAAAAGGACCTTCTTCCCTTCTCTTGCTAAACCAACTCCCAAATTTAATGTTGTTGTAGTCTTTCCTACTCCGCCCTTTTGATTTGCTATTGCTATTATTTTACACATTTGTTCTCTCTCCTTCGTCTTTAAAACTTTTTAACTTTCTGTTTCCCATACTGCTGTTTTTAAGTCTTTTTTGTTCTGCCATTTTCTTTTCAAAGTTCTCCACTCTCTGCTGCTCTTTTAGATTCTCGTTTTCCTCTATCTTTAAAAGAATCATTGAAATTACTTTAATCAATTCCATTAATTCATCATTTTTAGGAGTAACTTTATCCAGCCTTTTTAATTCTTCATATACAAAGGTAAGTTGCGCCTTAAGGGCTCCAAACACACGAATGGAACCCTTTACAACTACTTTATGGTCTGTTGTTTTCTTTATTAAATAATCCTGCTTGGTAAGTCCTGATATGTCTACAAGTCTGTTTAATAACTCTGCTTCTTCATCAGAAACTCTAAATGCAACTACTCTGCTGCGCCATCTTCCTTTGCTATCCAATTTTCTATCAGACATCTCCTAGTTCTCCTTTAATTTCATCTAGTTTATTAATCATCTCCAACTGCTTTGATGGAAACAAATGCGCATAGTGATATGTAATTCTTGCACTTTCATGCCCCATTCGTTCTGCAATCTCCAATGCTGAAAATCCCATATTTATGAGAAGTGAAACATGACTGTGTCTTAAATCATGCAATCTGATTTTCGGTACTCCTGACATTTCACTTCCCCTTTCCATTTCATGTTGAAAATATCTTTTTGATAACGGAAATATTCTTTCTTTTCCGTCAGGCTCATACATACTATTAATCAGGTCTTCCATTTCTTCATTTAAAAACTCCGGCATATATATTGTTCTTACACTTTTTGCAGTTTTAGGAGTTAATATTAGCTTTTCACCTCTTACCACCTGATAATTTTTAGTAATGGAAACCGTCTTCTTTTCAAAGTCAAAATCTTCCGGAGTTAGTGCTAATAATTCTCCAATTCTTAATCCACACCAATAAAGCATTTCAAATCCATAAAATGATAATGGCTTGTCCATCACACATTCAATAAATGCTTTATATTGTTCCTGTGTCCAAAACATTATGTTGCCTCCTCTTTTACTTCCCATACTGCCGGCAATCTTTGCAGGATTGTTCTTCAAATCATAAAATTTTACAGCATGGTTGAATATTGCACTTAACTGTGCGTGTAATGTTGCAAGATATGACTGGGAGTATGGCTTTCCTTTTTCATCCCTATACTCAATCATTTCCTTCTGCCAATGTCTTACATCCTTTGCAGATATTTCTATCATTTTTCTTTCTCCAAAGAATGGTATGATTTTTGTTTTTACCATTGTTTCCTTGTTTTCCCAGGTTGTCTCCTTAACCCTATGCCTTACATCAGCCTCATAGATTTCATAAAATTTTGAAAATGTCATATCCAGATTAAAATTTCTTTTAAGCTTTTCAGCATTTTCCCATTCACTTGCTTCTCTCTTTGTTGCAAATCCACGTTTAGTTGTTTGTTTCTTCACTCCGTAATAATCAACGTAACGAAACTTTACATACCAACTGTTTCTTTTTTCATCTTTGTAAACTGACATTTTTTCCTCCTACTCCTCGTTGTAAATAAGTTTCTTAAAAAAGTACTTTGTATTTACTTTTCCTCGAACTACGATATATCCTTTTTCTTTTAGTTCAGCATTAAGCATTCTTATGATTTCATATGCCTTTCCTTCTGAAATATTTAGCATCTCTGTTACATCCTGAACTTCCATAAACATCTTGTCTGTCATATTTGTAATCTCCTTTCTCTCTTTTGATTAAATTATTCTTGTTTGACCGTAGTTCTACTTTAGTCCTTTTACTTTCCAAATAGGAGTTAGTGGCACTATACCTTTTCTTTTAATAAACTTCTTCTTTCTCTTGTAACCAACATTAAACAAATTTGTTTTTTTATCAGGCTTAAAGTTCCAATTCCCTTTATTTATCGGCTTTTCAAGCAAAAAAGAAGAGCTATTTCAACTTATTAGTCAAAATAACTCTTCTTATTCTTGATTTTGTTCTCAAAATGTTCTCATAAGAGACTTATATTCTGTGCTTTCCCTTTGTTTATGGGGTGTTCGAACATATGTTCACTTATTCAAACTCTATAGTTCCAGGTGGCTTACTTGTCAAATCGTACATTACTCTATTGACCCCGCGCACCTCGTTTATGATTCTGCTCATTACCTTTGACAATACTTCGTAAGGTATTTCTGCAGCTTCTGCTGTCATGAAATCTACAGTATTTACTGCACGAAGTGCAATGGCATAATCGTATGTTCTTTCGTCGCCCATTACACCTACGCTACGCATATTTGTAAGTGCTGCAAAATACTGTCCTATTGTTTTATCCAATCCGGCATTTGCAATTTCTTCACGATAAATTGCATCTGCATCTTGTACCATTTTAACTTTTTCGGCTGTTACTTCACCGATGATACGGATTCCAAGTCCCGGACCTGGGAAAGGCTGACGGTATACTAAATATTCAGGTATACCCATTTCTAAGCCGGCTTTTCTTACTTCGTCCTTAAATAAATCACGAAGTGGTTCGATTATTTCCTTAAAATCTACACAGTCAGGTAATCCACCTACGTTGTGATGTGACTTAATTACTGCTGATTCGCCACCTAAACCACTTTCAACAACGTCAGGATAAATTGTTCCCTGTACAAGGAAGTCAACTGCTCCGATTTTCTTTGCTTCTTCTTCAAAAACTCTAATAAATTCTTCACCAATTATTTTACGCTTCTGTTCAGGTTCTTTTACTCCTGCTAACTTGCTGTAGTAACGTTCCTGTGCGTTTACACGGATAAAGTTTAAGTCATATGGACCGTCAGGACCGAATACTGCTTCTACTTCGTCACCTTCGTTTTTACGAAGTAAGCCATGGTCTACGAATACGCATGTAAGCTGTTTTCCAATGGCTTTTGAAAGCATTACTGCTGCAACTGATGAATCTACACCACCTGACAATGCACATAAAACCTTACCATCGCCAACTTTTTCACGGATTGCCTTAATTGATTCTTCTACAAATGAATCCATTCTCCAGTCTCCTGAACACTGGCAAATTCCACGAACGAAGTTGTATAACATCTTTGTTCCTTCCTGTGTGTGAAGTACTTCTGGATGGAACTGTATTGCATAAAGTTTCTTTTCTTCGTTTTCTGCTGATGCACAAGGGCAATCCTTTGTGTGTGATGAGATTTCAAATCCCGGTGCCACCTGTGATATATAATCAAAATGACTCATCCAGCAAACTGTTTTTGGTGAAACATCTGCAAAAATCTTTGACTGAGTCTTGTCTATTAATACTTCTGTCTTACCATATTCACGTACATCTGCACGTTCTACTTTTCCGCCTAACACATGCATCATAAGCTGTGCACCGTAGCAAAGTCCTAACACTGGAACGCCTAATTCAAATAATTCTTTTGAATATGTTGGAGAATCGGCTTCATAACAACTATTTGGTCCACCTGTTAAGATGATACCCTTTGGGTTCATTGCTTTGATTTTTTCAATGTCTGTTTTGTAAGAATATATTTCACAATATACATTACATTCGCGAACACGTCTTGCAACCAACTGGTTATACTGACCACCAAAGTCAAGAACGATTACTAATTCTTTCTTCAATGTATTTCCTCCTAAAATGGTGCCTGCACCATACTACTGTAAAAGGTAATTGCTATATAAAATCTAATTACCTGCTAATTTTTAATTCTACCCTATTTTTCTATTTAAAACAAGTACACTGTACTAACTTTTATAATTCCCATAACTTATAACCTGACTGCTCTCTATATACAAAATATTTTTAAACTTATACATCTTTCAGACTCATAATATACTTTCACACGTTCCTAAATTGTAATATCATTTCAAGTACTTATAACGAATTAAGAGCACCTGTCCTACTTCCTCGTATGACAGATGCTCCCTATTTCAATACCCTAACTTTACAATTTTGTTAACAACCGCAGGTACTTTTTATTAAATGAATCTTCTCGGGAATTTCTTCTGTACACTATTCGTTTCGATCGCATTCCGAATATCTGCATACCTAGTCTATTCCTTACTATTTGTCCTGCTTCGACTTCACTATCTACCTTAACCATAAGATGTTATTCTTCATTGAATTTTCGTTTTGAATAATTCCTATCCTATCCAATTCTTTGTAACACCTCATCCAATAATCACTACTTAAACAATCTTCCGTTGATTGCCATGTTAGCAGATATCACTGGGTAAAACTCCTTTCACCACTAAACTTAGATACTGTTGTTATTAGGTTGACATCTAATAACAAGTGGGTCGTTAACTTCTTTGTAGAAGTCTTTTTAGGTATTTAATACGTTTTTGTTTGTATGTTTAATATAGCACAATTTTCCCTTATTTTAAAGGGGGTTCAAGCACTTTTTTCATCTTTATAAACATTGCATAAATGCCCTTTTATTTAAACATTTTTATGAATCGTTTTTTTATAAAAAATGACTATTGTCTCTCTAACATCTGCTTAACATACTTGCCGGTATAACTTGTTGGATGTTCTGCAACCTGCTCAGGTGTTCCTGCAACTACAACTGTTCCACCACGGTCACCACCGTCAGGTCCCATATCAATTATATAATCTGCCACTTTTATTACATCCAGATTATGCTCAATAACCACTACTGTATTACCTTCATCTGTTAATCTGTGAAGAATCTCTACTAATTTATGCACATCAGCAAAATGAAGACCTGTTGTCGGTTCATCCAATACATATATTGTTTTTCCTGTGCTTCTCTTACTTAATTCTGTTGCAAGCTTAATTCTCTGTGCTTCACCACCCGACAATGTTGTTGACGGCTGTCCTAATTTTAAATAGCCAAGACCTACATCATACAATGTCTGTACCTTGTTAAGAATTCTAGGCACATTCTTAAAGAAATCCAATGCTTCTTCCACTGTCATTTCAAGAACATCATAAATAGTCTTACCTTTGTAGTGTACTTCCAGTGTTTCCCTATTGTAACGCTTTCCGCCACAAACCTCACATGGAACATATACATCAGGAAGAAAATGCATTTCAACTTTTAAAATTCCGTCACCTGAACACGCTTCACAACGACCGCCTTTTACATTAAAACTAAATCTTCCCTTCTTGTAACCTCTTTCTTTTGCATCGGTTGTTGCCGCAAAAAGGTCCCTTATCATATCGAACATTCCCGTATATGTTGCCGGGTTTGAACGTGGAGTTCTGCCTATTGGTGACTGATCAATATTTATTACCTTATCAAGCTGCTCCATTCCCTCTATCTTCTTGCATTTTCCGGGAATTGTTCTTGCCCTGTTTAATTTTCTTGCAAGACTCTTATATAATATTTCATTAACAAGTGAACTTTTACCTGAGCCTGAAACACCTGTTACACATGTAAGTACCCCAATTGGCACCTTTACATCAATGTTCTTTAGGTTATTTTCCTTGGCTCCAACTACTTTTAAGAAACCTTTTGGTTTTCTACGTGTTTTTGGAACAGGTATTTTAATCTCTCCACTTAAATATTTTCCTGTAATTGAATTAGGACTTTTCATTATATCCTCTGCAGTTCCTGTAGCAATAACCTGTCCACCGTGTTCTCCTGCTCCCGGACCTATGTCAACCACATAATCTGCTGCACGCATTGTATCCTCATCATGTTCAACTACAATCAAAGTATTTCCCAAATCTCTTAAATGCTTCAACGTTGCAAGAAGCTTATCATTATCATTCTGATGCAATCCAATACTTGGCTCATCCATTATATAAGCAACACCAACCAAGCCTGAACCTATCTGAGTTGCCAAACGTATACGCTGAGCCTCTCCACCTGACAAAGTTCCCGTAGCTCTTGAAAGACTAAGATAATCAAGTCCAACGTCAACTAAGAATTGAAGACGTCCTTTAATTTCTTTCAAAATCTCTTTTCCTATCTTTAGCTGAGTTTCAGTCAATTGCAATTCATCCAAATACTGGCGCAAATCTCTTACAGACATTTCTGTCATTTCATAAATATTCTTATCTCCAATAGTTACAGCCAACGATTCCTTTTTAAGTCTCTGTCCGTGGCATGTTGCACATGGCGTAAATCTCATAAATGTTTCATATTCTGCCTTTGTTGACTCTGCGCTTGTTTCACGATATCGTCTTTCTACATTTTTAATTAATCCTTCAAAAGCAATATCATAAACTCCAATACCTCTTTGCCCCTTGTATCTTACGGCTACTTTTTCACCATTTGTTCCATAAATCAAAATATCATGTATCTCTTTTGGATAATCCTCAAAAGGCGTATCAAGAGAAAAATTGTATTTTAAAGCCAATGCCTGAAGTATTGCATTACTAAAACTCTTTCCGTCATTTGCACTCTGCCACCCCAATACTACAATTGCTCCCTGATTAATGCTTAAACTCTTATCAGGAATAATAAGGTCTTCGTCAAATTCCATCTTGTATCCCAAACCATAACAGTCAGGACAAGCCCCAAAAGGATTATTAAAAGAAAAACTTCTAGGCTGTACTTCGTCAATACTTATTCCACAGTCAGGGCAGGCAAAATTCTGACTAAAAGTCATCTCTTCCCCACCAATAACATCTACTATTATTAGTCCGTTGCCAAGCTTTAAAGCATTTTCAACAGAATCTGTAAGACGCTTTTCAATTCCTTCACGAATGCTAAGTCGGTCTATAATAATTTCGATACTGTGCTTTATGTTTTTTTCTAACTTAATCTCTTCAGTTAGTTCATACATATTGCCATCAACTCTTACTCGCAAATAGCCGCTTTTCTTAGCACTTTCAAATACTTTTTCATGACGTCCTTTCTTTCCTCTTACAACAGGTGCCAATATCTGAAACTTAGTACGTTCTTCCAGCATAAGAATACGATCTACCATTTCATCAACTGTCTGTTTCTTTATTTCACGTCCGCATTTTGGACAATGTGGAATACCTGCTCTTGCATAAAGCAATCTCATATAATCGTATATTTCTGTTACTGTTCCAACTGTTGAACGTGGATTCTTGTTTGTTGATTTCTGATCAATTGAAATAGCAGGTGGCAATCCTTCAATACTTTCAACCTGTGGTTTTTCCATCTGCCCTAAGAACTGTCTTGCATAAGAAGACAATGATTCCATATATCTTCTCTGTCCTTCTGCATAAATAGTGTCAAAAGCAAGGGATGACTTACCTGAACCGCTTAAACCTGTTACTACCGTAAATTCATCTCTTGGTATATCAATATCAATATTTTTCAAATTGTGCTCATTTGCACCTTTTATATGAATATATTTTTTATTGTCTTTCATTTTATTTTCCTATCTTTTTCTATCTTTGTTATTTGGTTATTTTATATCTTTTCCAAATAAATTCCGTTATAGATTTTTAGTTATCTTCCTGCAACTTTCTTAATTCCGCCAACTTATCTCGCATTTCAATAGCCGTTTCAAAATCAAGTTCTGCTGCAGCTCTTTCCATTTTCTTCTTAACCTTTTCGATAAGCTTTTTAAGTTCCTTATAATCCATTGATTCAGGATCTTTCTCAACGTCGCTAATCTTTCTGTCCACTTCTTTGGAAATGCTAATAAGGTCTCGAACAGCCTTCTTAATAGTTGTTGGAGTAATACCGTGCTCATTATTGTATTTCTGCTGAATCTCTCTACGTCTGTTAGTTTCCGTTAAAGCTTTATCCATTGAATCAGTAATATTGTCAGCATACATTATTACGTGGCCTTCTGCATTTCTTGCAGCTCGTCCAATAGTCTGAATAAGTGATGTTTCTGAACGTAAAAACCCTTCCTTGTCAGCATCCAATATTGCAACTAAAGCAATT
>OHEZ01001301.1_pt1 | contig 10853 bp, 15 predicted proteins | sample 1567391 | NCBI WGS metagenome assembly OHEZ01 (sample SAMEA3879518, study PRJEB24766) | human gut metagenome | biome: human-associated habitat; feature: feces | place: USA | collected 1985/1987
ATCTATTCATTTACTTTAAAAAAAGAAATTTATATAGAATAGTATATTGGAGAATATATCAGAAACAGGGAAGTACATCCGAAGTCACGGGTGTACTTTTTTTGCGATATCTTACAATTTTGTAACATACATAATATATGTTGACACACTATATTATACATCGTATAATATGTGTAACAAAATAATATTAAATCATAATGCGAAAAGGAGTGAGGGCATGGTTTTTAATACAGGTGCAGCTCTTCTGGATGCAATTGTGCTGGCGGTAGTATCACGGGAAGATGAGGGAACGTATGGATACAAGATTACGCAGGATGTAAGAAAAGCGATCGATGTGTCAGAATCTACATTGTATCCGGTACTTCGAAGGCTGCAGAAAGGGGAATATCTGGAAGTCTATGACAGGCAGTTTGATGGAAGAAACAGACGTTATTATAAAGTTACAGAAACCGGAAGAACCCAGCTTATCATGTACCGGAAAGAGTGGAAAGAATATTCCGAAAAGATTAATGAATTATTTGAGGGAGGGATATTAGAATGAATCGAATAGAGTTTATGGAAGAACTATCCGGACTTTTGCAGGATATTCCGGAAGAGGACAGAATGGATGCATTAAATTATTACAACGATTACTTTGATGATGCAGGAGCAGAGAATGAAAAGAATGTGATAGATGAACTGGAAAGTCCTGAAAAAGTGGCTGCAAAGATCAAGGCAGACAGAGAGGATCCGGAAGATGGAAAAGCCGGAATGCCGATGGAGCAGGACAATAAACCATGGACGAATAATTGGTTAAAAATGATTCTGATTGTGGCAATCATTCTGGTTGGATGCCCGGTTATCGTTCCCGTAGCAATCGGCCTGCTGGCAGCAATTGCAGGAATACTCATTGCAGCATTTGCATTCTTTATCGCAATTGTAATAGGTTTTGCAGCAATTGTGATCGTGGCAATCGTTCTGACAGCAGCCGGTATTGGAAGTATGTTTGTGAATATAGGAGCCGGTCTTGCACTATTTGGAGCCGGTATGATACTGATTGCTGTTGGTGCGATCGGAACCGTGGCAGGGATAAGACTCTGTATCATTGTATTTCCAGGGATGATCAGAGGAATTGTATGGATTCTCAGAAAACCATTTCACAGGAAGGCGATGGCGTAAGATATGAAAAAAAGATGGAAAATATTTTGGATAGTATGTGGTATATGTTTCCTGGTTGGGATCATATGCTGTGGTGCAGCGTGGGGAATTGGAACAACACTGGATGATATCATGCATGGATTCCCGGAAGAAATGAAATGTGGATCAAAAATTACAAAATATATCGTCACAGATAAGTGGGACAATGATGATGATGACTGGGACAATGATGACTGGGATGATGATGACTGGGATGATGATGACTGGGACAATGATGACTGGGATGATGATGACCGGTATGATGAGCAGGATGACTGGGATGATGACGAAAGACGTGATAATATGAATGGTATAGCAAATATACTTGAAAACAACGGAAAGGCTTCATATAAAGATATCAATTCGATTAAGAGTAATGTTTATACAGGAAGTATCCATTTGAAAAAGGGGACGGATACGGATGTAATTACGGTAGAAAGCATAGATATTAATGAAAAACTGGGCTTTCGTGCATTTGAAAAAGATGGAATCTTATATTTGACTTCAAATAAAAAGATTAAAAAAAGTAATAACATTGGAAAAGGCACAATTACCGTGACGATCCCGGAAAACATGGCGTTTAACGAAATAGAACTGAATATGAAAGCCGGAAAATTAAAAGCGGATCAGATCAGAACGAAAAATCTGGAGGTAAATGCCGGAGCAGGAGAAGTGAATATTCTTGAGTTTCAGGCAGAGGAGGCAGAATTTGCAGGAGATGCCGGAAAGAAATTAGCAGCAGACTGTGGTGTGGGAGAACTTTTACTGAATTTAAAAGGTGTAAAAGAAGATTATAATTACGATCTGGAATGTGGTATCGGAGAAATCAGATGTGCAGATGAGAGCTATTCTGGATTTGGAAAAGACTATACGATAGACAATCATGCGGCAAAAAATATGGAAATCGAATGTGGCATTGGACAGATTACTGTGAAATATATGAATCAGATGTAAAAAAGAAAGAGATACAGGAGGTAACAAAATGGATGGAAAAAGATTATACCGGTCAAAAAAAGACAGAATGATATGCGGTGTGTGTGGCGGAATTGCAAATTATTTTAATATTGATCCGACACTGGTAAGACTGGCATTTGTGTTGATTGCAATGGGAGCAGGTTCGGGGATTCTTGCATATATAATAGCGGCGATCATTATACCGGATGAAGATTAAAGCAGCAGAAATGTATAGGTAAAGGAAATCAGGGCATAATGAAAGAAAAACGAAAGGAATCAATCATTATGCCGGCAAAAAAGAAACATCCCGTCCGTTTGGAAGAACTTACTCCGGATGAAAAAGTAAAATATGAAATTGCTGAAGAACTTGGTCTGTTAGACAGAGTGATGCAGGACGGATGGAAATCACTTACATCAAAAGAAACAGGAAAAATCGGCGGTCTGATTACGAAAAAGAAGCGTCAGACTGGAAACAATAAAAAAAATGACAAAAATATTACGAATGTTAATTAGTATGAATATTATGTAATAAAGGTTGAAAAGGAAATATCCATTTGCTATAATCGAACAACTGGTAAAAGAGTTAGCAGGTGAGGATATGAACGAGAAGATTAATGTTTTAGGTGTAAATATAGACAGTTTTACAGCGAAAGAAGCCATGAAGGAAACAATTGCATTTCTGGAATCTGAACCTGTGAGTGTGATAGATGTTGTATCGGTAGATGCGCTGATGCAGATGAACGATCTCCCGGAACTGAAAGAAAAGATGAATGAATTTGATATGATATTGCCGGGGGAAAAGCTAATCCTTGAAGCAGCGGAAGAACCGGAACTGCCGGAAGAGATTAATATGGAATTGTATCTGAAGATGTTTATGAGCTATCTGCATAAGAACCATAAAAGACTCTATCTGCTGGTAGAGTCAGAAGAAGAAGGGCAGGAGGCATTCCGGTATCTGCAGAAGGCATATAGTGGGGTTCAGTTAGTTGGGTTGGCGAAGGTATCTGCAGAAGGCAGAGCGGATGATATGTTGGTGAATGCGATCAACGGAAGTGAAGTGGATTGTGTCCTTTCGGCATTGTCGGTTCCATTACAGGAAGATTTTATTGCAAAAAACAGAAATCTTCTGGATGCAAGAGTTTGGATCGGAGTTGGAAAGAAGATATTCTCGCCACGTAAGCCGGGATTCGGTCAGGGGAAAATTGCAAAGTATCTCTTGAATCACATTTTCAGACGTGAAATGGAAAAAAATAAGCTGAAAATGAAATCCTAAGAAAAATATAAGAAAGTTATTTCGTCACTATGTCTATGCAATAAATATGTACAAAATGTAAAAAAACTGAGGAAATCACCAAAAAAGTGTGATTTCCTCTTTATTTTTTTGGTTATATATATTAAGATAAGATTTGACGATATGTATTTTGTAGATTATTGTAGTGAATTTGTTGTGTAAAATGCATATTGAAAAGAGTGGAGGAGATGGAATATGATATCTAATCAAATACTTCAAAACACAATTGAAGGATTGAAAGGGATTACACGAATTGACTTTTGCGTGATGGACACAGACGGTAAATCTCTTGCAAGCACATTCTCAGAACAGGAGAACTACGTAGAGGAGGTACTTTCCTTTGTTGAATCCCCGGCAGACAGTCAGGTCGTGCAGGGATATCAGTTTTTTAAGATTTTTGATGAACATCAGCTGGAATACATACTTCTTGCCAATGGGGGAAGTGATGATGTTTACATGGTAGGCAAGATCGCGGCCTTTCAGATTCAGAATCTTCTTATCGCATATAAAGAAAGATTTGATAAGGACAATTTTGTTAAAAACCTGTTGCTGGATAATCTGCTGCTGGTAGATATTTACAACCGTGCTAAGAAATTACATATTGACACAGAAGTAAAACGTGTTATCTTTATTATTGAAACAAAGCATGAAAAAGATACGAATGCGCTCGACAACGTGAGAACACTTCTTGGTAACCGTACCAGGGATTTTGTGACAGCTGTTGATGAGAAGAATATTATCGTGGTAAAGGAACTGGAACCGAATGATGGCCATGCGGAACTGGAGAAGATTGCGGAGAATATGTATACGCTCCTGAAAGAAGATGGGGAAGAAGATATTCTGATAGCATACGGAACAGTTGTCGGTGATATCAAAGAAGTTTCAAAATCATATAAAGAAGCCAAATTAGCTCTTGATGTCGGTAAGATATTCTTCAGTGAACGCAGCGTTATTGCATACAGTGCTTTGGGAATTGGACGTCTGATCTATCAGCTGCCGATTCCACTTTGTAAGATGTTCATACGTGAGATTTTTGAGGGAAAATCGCCGGATGATTTTGATGAGGAGACATTGATAACGATCAATAAATTCTTTGAGAATAATCTGAACGTATCAGAAACATCCAGACAATTATATATACACCGTAATACACTGGTATACAGACTGGATAAACTGCAGAAGAGTACCGGTCTGGATCTGCGTGTGTTTGAAGACGCCATTACATTTAAAATCGCACTTATGGTAGTGAAGTATATGAAGTATATGGAGTCGCTGGAGTATTAATAATCAGGAGGAACTTATGATTGAACTAAGAGAAGTAACGAAAGAGTACTCAAAAGGGGTTGCAGCCCTGAATGGAATCAATCTGAAGATTGAACAGGGTGAATTTGTGTTTATCGTGGGAGACAGCGGATCTGGTAAGTCTACGTTGATTAAACTTATCATGAAAGAGCTGGAGCCTACATCTGGAACAATTATCGTAAATGGTAATAACTTAAGCCGTATGAAACATCGGAGAGTGCCGATGTACAGAAGAAATATCGGTGTTGTATTCCAGGATTTCCGTCTGTTAAAGGATCGCAATATCTATGAAAATATTGCGTTTGCACAGAGAGTAACAGAGACATCTACAAGAATTATCAAGAAAAAAGTACCGGCGGCATTGTCACTGGTAGGGCTTGCCCAAAAATACAAGGCATTTCCAAAGGAATTATCCGGTGGTGAGCAACAGAGAGTTGCAATCGCAAGAGCAATCGTGAATGAACCTGCAATTCTGCTTGCAGATGAGCCTACCGGTAACCTGGATCCGACAAATTCATGGGAGATTATGAAGCTGTTGGAAGAGGCAAACGACAGAGGAACTACAGTTCTGGTCGTTACGCATAACCAGGAAATCGTGAACGAAATGCAGAAGCGGGTTGTTACAATGAAAAAAGGTGTCATTGTAAGCGACGAGAAAAAAGGTGGGTACAAGCATGAGAATTAGTACAATAGGATATTCGATGAAACAAGGAGTTAAGAACATCCGCAGAAATAAGATGTTTTCCATTGCTTCGATTGCAACGATGGCGGCATGCATCTTCCTGTTTGGACTGTTCTATTCCATTGTAGTGAACTTTAATTATATCGTGGAAAAAGCAGAAGAAGGTGTGGCGATCACCGTATTTTTCAACGAAGATACAACACAGGAACAGAAAGACTCGATTGGTGCCCAGCTTAAGAAAGAGGACGGCGTACTGAAAGTGAATTATGTAAGTGCAGACGCGGCATGGAACAAGTTCAAAGATCAGTATTTTGGAGAGTCCAGTGATCTGGCGGAAGGATTTAAGAGTGATAACCCGCTTGCAAATTCTGACAACTATGAAGTATATCTTTCGGACGTATCAAAGCAGAAGAGTGTTGTATCTTTTGCAAAATCACTGGAGGGAGTACGTAAAGTTAATAAATCAGATGTGGTAGCAAAGACGCTGACAAGTGTGAATAAGCTGGTGGGATATGTGTCTGTAGCAATTATTGCAATTCTGCTTGCAGTATCTGTATTCCTGATCAGTAATACGGTTACTATGGGTATTACAGTAAGACGTGAAGAGATTGCGATCATGAAGTATATCGGTGCAAAAGACGGATTCGTCCGTGCTCCGTTTGTAATCGAAGGTCTGATCATCGGAGCTGTGGGAGCGGTCATTCCGCTGGTACTTTTGTACTTTATGTATGATAAAGCAATTACATATATTATGACAAAATTCAGCCTGCTGAATAACATTGTAGACTTCCTTCCAGTAGCAACTGTTTACAGAACATTGCTTCCAATCGGAATCGCATTAGGTGTGGGAATTGGTTTTGTTGGAAGTTTCTTTACAATCCGCAAGCATTTGAAAGTATAATGCTTCTGATCCGGAAAGGAACGACATATGATAAATAGAAAGAAGAGGATAAGTCTTCTGCTGACAATGGCACTTACATGTGGAATGTTCATGCCGGCGTATGCAACTGAGATAGATGATACAAAGGAAAAAGCAGAAGAGCTGGAGAATAAGAAAAAAACTGCCGAGAGTGAGAAGACATCTCTTGCCAATCAACTGAGTAATCTGGTAAATGAGATGGAAAAGACAAAGAAAAAAATTTCGGATAAGGAAAGTGAAATCTCGAATAAAGAAGACGAGCTGATTCTTGCAAAAGCAAATGAAAATGACCAGTATGAAAGCATGAAAAAGAGAATCCGTTTTATGTATGAGAACGGAAATACCGGATTTATTGAAATCTTATGCTCTTCTAAATCAATCGGAGAATTTCTGAATAATGCAGAATATATCAGTACGATATCTGGTTATGACAGAAATATGCTGGTGGAGTTTCAGAAGGTTGTAACAGATGTGGAGAATCAGGAAGCAGAGCTTCAGAAAGAATACAAACAACTGCAGACAATGCAGGATGATCTGATCGCAAAACAGGATAATGTCAATCAGCTGCTGACGAGCAAACAAAGCGAGATACAGAAGCTGGACAGTGAACTTGGCGATACAAAGAATAAGCTGGCTCAGTTAGAAGCAGCGGCAGCCGCAGCTGAGAAAAAACAAAAAGAGGCAGCCGAAGCAGCGGCAGCAGCGAAAAAAGCGCAGGCAGCAGCGGCATCTAAGAATACAGGTTCATCTTCAAGTTCTGCCGGTTCGCCGGTTGTATCAGGGAATGGAACATTTCAAGTACATTTGGCTATAGAACACAGCCGATTGCAGGAGCAAGTACGAATCATAAAGGAATTGATTTTGCCGCTGCAACAGGAACACCAATCTATGCAGCGACAGCGGGAACTGTGATTTCAGCAGGATATGCAGGGAATGCAGGAAATCTGCTGGTAATCAATCATGGTAACGGTCTGCTGACATATTATATGCATTGCAGTAAGATTTATGTAAGTGCAGGGCAGAAAGTCAGCAAAGGACAGAATGTTGCGGCAGTAGGAACAACCGGTAATTCAACCGGACCGCATCTTCATTTTCAGGTAATGTTGAATGGAACACCGGTCAATCCGGCAAACTATCTGTAATAAAAGACAGATCATAGTAAGAGGCAGATAAATGAAAAACAGAAAAAGTTTTTTGAAAGGGGCGCTTTGTGGCGCCCTTGCTATGTTATTGGCAGCGGGACTTGTGTCCTGCGGATTAAAAGTAAATAGTGGAAGCAGTGATATCACATCAAAAACAGAGGATAAGATATCGGAATTACAGAACCTGGTCAAGAAGCATTATATGGGGGACGTAAAAGAGAAGAATCTGGAAGATGGAATCTATAAAGGTTATATCAATGGTCTGAATGATCCATACTCGGTATATTACAACAAGAAAGAGACGAAAGAATTATATGAATCGACCGGTGGGGAATATTCCGGAATCGGTGCTGTGATGTCTCAGAACACGGAGACAGGAGTGATTACTCTGGTTCAGATATATAAGGATTCTCCGGCTGAAAAAGCTGGACTTAAGGACAATGATATCCTATATAAGGTAGAAGGAAAAGAAGTAACAGGAAAAGATCTTTCGAAAGTTGTAAGTAAAATAAAAGGCGAAAAAGGAACAACAGTAGAACTTACCGTATTAAGAGGAGAAAATGCGAAGGAGGTAACTGTGACTGCTACAAGAGACACTGTGCAGGCACAGACGATAGAGTATAAGCTGATGGATGACAAGATCGGTTATATCAGAGTGTCTGAATTCGATACGGTAACCTATGATCAGTACGAAGAAGCAATGGATGATCTTGAGAAGCAGGGAATGACAGGATTAGTGGTGGATCTGCGTAATAATCCGGGAGGTTCACTCAGTACGGTATGTGATATGCTGGATCTGATGCTGCCAAAGGGACTGATCGTCTATACAGAAGACAAAGATGGCAAAAAGACAGAGATGAAATCTGATGAAGAGCATCAGTTTACCAAGCCGCTGGCAGTTCTGGTAAATGGTAACAGTGCCAGCGCATCAGAAATCTACTCCGGTGCAATCCAGGATTATGGAATCGGTAAGATTGTAGGAACCCAGACATATGGAAAGGGTGTTGTACAGCAGATTTTTGATCTGGATGACGGAACAGCTGTAAAACTTACGATTGCAGAGTATTTTACTCCAAAGGGAAGAAGCATTAATGGAAAAGGAATTACACCGGATGTAAAAATCAAGTACCAGAGCGATGAAGAAAATCCGGATGCAGATAACCAGCTTGAAAAAGCAGTAGAGACAGTAAAGGCACAGATGAAGTAATGGTGTGCCGGCAATGACATGGCAGAAGAAGAGTTTGGAAGGGAATGCAGTTAGGCATTCCCTTTTAGTATGCCTTATGGTAAAATATAAATAATGTAAAATTAAGATGATACATGTAAAATAGGAGGAAAAGACATTGATTAATCAGTTAGTAGCCAACATAAAGAAGACAGGAGCACCGATCGTAGTAGGTTTGGATCCAATGTTAAACTACATTCCGGAACAGGTTCAGCAGAAAGCGTTTGCAGAGTATGGTGAGACACTGGAAGGTGCCGCTGAAGCAATCTGGCAGTTCAATAAAGAAATCGTAGATAAGACGTATGATCTGATCCCTGCAGTAAAACCACAGATCGCGATGTATGAACAATTCGGTCTTCCGGGACTTGCGGCATTTAAGAAGACGGTAGATTACTGTAAGGAAAAAGGACTGGTTGTCATCGGAGATATAAAAAGAGGAGATATTGGTTCTACATCTGCAGCTTATGCGGTTGGTCATATTGGAAAAGTGAAAGTAGGAAGCAAGACATATGCACCATTTGACGAAGACTTTGTAACAGTCAATCCATACCTTGGTTCAGACGGAGTCAATCCATTCCTGGATGTATGCAAAGAAGAAAAGAAGGGAATCTTTGTCCTTGTTAAGACTTCCAATCCATCCAGCGGAGAATTCCAGGATCAGAAGATCGATGGGCATCCGCTGTATGAACTGGTCGGAGAGAAAGTGGCTGCATGGGGATCAGAAGTCATGGGTGATGAGTACAGTTATGTAGGAGCAGTAGTTGGAGCAACTTATCCGGAGATGGGAAAAGTACTTAGAAAAGTAATGCCGAAGGCATATATCCTGGTTCCTGGCTACGGTGCACAGGGGGGAAAAGGAAAAGATCTGGTACACTTCTTTAATGAGGATGGACTTGGAGCAATCGTGAACTCTTCAAGAGGAATCATTGCGGCATACAAGCAGGAGCAGTATGCAAAGTTTGGAGCTGAGAACTTTGGTGATGCATCCAGAGCAGCAGTTGAGACTATGGTAGCAGATATCAAAGGAGCACTTGAGAACAGATAAGGTCTGATCTGAAAAAAAAGACGGATAAAAACGTATGACAGAGTAATCTTAACAGGAGATAAAGGAAGATGGAGAAAAAGAAAGAACAGGCGAAAGTTCTGTCACAGGAGATGCTGGCAGACGGGATCTACAGTCTGTGGATTGAGACAGAAGCAGCACGGACTGCCAGACCGGGACAGTTTGTATCTGTATACACGGCAGATGCAAGCAAATTACTTCCGCGTCCGATCAGTATCTGTGAAATTGATGAAGAGGGAAAAAAATTAAGACTGGTATACCGTGTAACCGGAGAAAAGACCGGAACAAAACAGTTCTCGGAATTAAAGTCAGGAGATACTGTGCCGGTGATCGGACCTCTGGGAAATGGATTTCCATATGAGAAAGCAGAAGGAAAGAAAGTATTCCTGATGGGTGGAGGAATCGGTGTTCCGCCAATCCTGGAACTTGCCAAACAGATGCAGTGCGAAGAAAAGCAGATTGTTGTCGGCTACAGAGATGCACATACATTCCTGAAAGACGAATTTGAACAGAACGGGACCTTATATATTTCCACAGAAGACGGCTCTTTGGGCGAAAAAGGATTCGTGACTCAGCACTCCTTGTTAAATAGTAAACTCGATAAGCTGTATGTTTGCGGCCCGAAACCCATGATGGTAGCCGTCGCCCGATTTGCTCATGAACGAAACATATCCTGTGAAGTATCTCTCGAAAATATGATGGCCTGTGGCGTAGGCGCATGTCTCTGTTGCGTAGAAGATACGATCGAAGGCAATACTTGTGTATGTAAGGAAGGTCCTATCTTTAATATAGAAAAACTAAAATGGCAGATTTAAAAGTAACATTAGTAAAATCTACAATTGGAGCTGTTCCGAAGCATAAGAAAACTGTTGAAGCATTAGGACTTAAGAAGCTGAACAAAACTGTTGTACTTCCAGATAATGCAGCAACAAGAGGTATGGTTAAACAGGTTTCTCACCTGGTAAAAGTAGAAGAAGTATAAGAAAAAGATAAGGAGGTGTCACGATGGACTTATCAAACTTAAGACCAGCAGAAGGATCAAAACATAGTGATAATTTCAGAAGAGGCCGTGGACACGGTTCTGGAAATGGTAAAACTG
>OHEZ01001314.1_pt1 | contig 10774 bp, 9 predicted proteins | sample 1567391 | NCBI WGS metagenome assembly OHEZ01 (sample SAMEA3879518, study PRJEB24766) | human gut metagenome | biome: human-associated habitat; feature: feces | place: USA | collected 1985/1987
CTTCCGATCTCGAAACTGAAAAATTTGGTAATTCGCCAAAAATCCCTAACTTTGCCATTCCAATTCTGGAAATGCCCGAATGGCGGAATTGGTAGACGCGTTGGACTCAAAATCCAATGTCCTTTAAAAGACGTGCCGGTTCGAGCCCGGCTTTGGGCACAGAAAAAGCCTCTCCGAAACCCGGGGAGGCTTTTTTGTCTGGAGGAGGTGCCACGAACAAGGGAAATCGTGTCAACATCTTATTAGTCAATCATATCAATCAATTACAGAATACAGAAATAACACATTATAAGCATTGCGAAATCAAAATAATTCGTATCTTTGCGATATCATTGTTGGTAAAACAACATTGTTGAGGAAGCAAGGCAGGTATCTATCCCTTAAATGGGTACCTGCCTTTTCCTTTTAAGAAGAACTAGAACGGCCACTCTACTCTATCCCTCTTTTGATATTGTATTTTCAATGACAAAGGATATTGGAAATCCGATGTCACTCCCATGTCTAATCGTCGCTCACCAGGGACAAATCCATTGAATAATTTCATCATTTGCAGACAGCAGACATCAAGGTGTCAAATATTTTGTTATATTTGCATCGAACACGTGCATGCGCGTATTCAGTAACATATTTAATGAAAGTGTTTTCACTTTATCCTTAATAGAGAATCTGACAGTTTTCAAAAGCAAAAGGATAAACATTGATTACACTCTCGCCTTGTATTCGGACATTCGGTGCGCTCCACACCTATCCCGATACGGGTGTGGAGTATAGTTTCGGTTTATTTTTGCTTGGGTTTTGTCAGAACCTTCTATTAGATAAACAGAATCGGCTCCACGCTTGAACCAATATATTCGTTCTATCCTGTTTATTTTCAATTTCTATAAAAATAGAACTCTACGATTTGATACCATAGAGTTCCCGTAGATTTTGCACTTTAAACGTGTTCTATTATAGCAATAGTCTAAAAATAAGATGTTATCTTGCGTGTTTTCGTATTGCAATGTACAATCTCAATTGCCCTGTTGCTAACAATAGAAAAAATTCGTTCTTGTCCTCTTGGAATTACTCCGATAATTGGTATACCTTTTTCCGCAGCTTTGTCAAGTTCCCATTTCATCCAATTACTATATGAAGCATATATTCCAGCGATTCCTAAAACAATATCTGAGATTGCTATTCTTTCTGATATTCGTTGTCTAATGTAATATGTATTCATTGAATTTACAGAGTCTGTTGGTGGAAATTCTGGAAACTCAACACAAAAATACCCTCTTGATTCAAGAAGATTTCTTAACAATTTCAAGTCATTCACGTATGTCCAAAAATGACTAATAAAAATTTTATATGTCTTAGTCATGTTTTTATGACATCAGAATCGATTTGGTTTTTTCGAAAGTCTCTTTTTGCCAGTGTTGTGGTTGCTGATCGTAGAATAGCTTTTCATACTTTTCAGCATTAGTATGATCATCTAATGCAAGATATGAATTAGATAAAGAAGCGTATTTCCAAAGCAATTCTTCGACCTCGCCGTCTTCTAAAGATTTCAAAATAATATCTATAATCTCTGTATATGTGAGTTTTGCTTCAACACTTGAATGCGTCTTTAGTTCTTCAGATATCTCGATTTTTGATTTCATAAACATACAAGTTGCATAGTTCTCGCCAGTATAATAATCTTTATATTGATTCCAAGCCCTTTTGTAAGAATCTATAGCAGAGTTAAGATAACTTCTATCGGATGTTATTTCATATAATCTTTTGTTTATTGCTCCTAAAATCCCAAGAGTCTCTGTATCTGGTTGTCCTTCAATTTTTTCCATGATTAGCAGCGCATCAGTTAATGCCCTTTGCTTAGATGGTTCTTCGCTTTTGTAGCGGCATAACGCTCGTTGTTGAATGTAGTAGTTTTCATTTTCTACTTTATTAACTAATTTTCCCCACAACTGTTCCGCTTTAACAAAATCGCCATTTGCCATATTTTCTTTTGCCATCTCTGTCAAAGCATAAATAGAATCTTCACTATTTTTCAATTCTCCAATGATACTTAAAATTTCTTCTTCTGAAATTTCAGGTTTTTTAATCTGATGAATGTAAGAATAAAGTGGACTGTCCGTTTTGGGCTCGTTGATGACATTTTGAATTAAAGTTCGTAACTGAGGAATGCTTTTTTTGGCTTCTGCTTCTGAAATCTCATTTCCTAGATGTCTGTAGCTTATTATTCTATCGTGTCCGATGTCAAAAGGAATTTTCCCTTCATCTTCTTTTATGATTATCGTAGAATATGGACGTAATGCATGTCGAACTCCTAACTCATATATTGCATTGGGATTAAATGTTGATATATCAGCGATGACAATATCCGCATAATATAAAAGCGCGTACATACTTCTATCGATTATTCCAGACTCTACAATCTCATCAGCACGTATGCATTTGCATCCGGCAGATTCTACGGCAGGCCGGATTATTTTTTTATATGTTGCATCTAAATCGATAGTACGATTGGTATCTGGATCCTTTTTCTTGCCGAATCCCATTACGATAAAACAAACTTTTCCTTCCATACTTGAAAACTATTTGGGTCTAACAATGACTTCATCCGCTATAGGCTGTGTGCGTTTATTAAATGCTTGTTCTATATAGGAATTAGGATCCTTTTTAAAGTCATCCCATTTGACTAATACACAGAATCTGTCGTCTTCATTGTATGCACACTTCCCGTGATTGTTTAAATAATAGTTTCGTCCAAATTCTTTGATAACAGTATCATCATTGATAGCTACAGCATTATGATTTTTACCACAAACCCAGCACGTGTATTGGCCTTTGTATATAGAATTATACATTGACGGCAAAACAACTCCTAAAATTCCATTTCGAGTATTACCTTCTCCATTATACAATGAAGCTTGCAGTTCTCTCTTTATAAATCGTTGTTCTTCCCATCCCAAAGTTTCAGCACTATATAATCCAATCAGAAAGATTGTAACTGTTGAGTCAGACAGATAGTCTTCTCTGATTTTTCGCATAATATAGTCTTCGTCGTCAGAATTAATAGGAGTATTTAACGACTTGTCTATCATATCAACTTTTTCATTATCGCTCCATTTTTGTATTTCTTTTTTATACCAACAATCTTCCGTTTTAAAAGATATATAACATTTATGTCCCATATGCTTATGCTTTTGACAACAAAAGTACAAAAATAATTCGAGGTATCGAATATAATTCGCTATATTTGCACAATAAAATTGCATTTAAGGATGAAGCTAAATAGGATAAAGGCAGTCTTGTCGGACAAAGGTATTTCCCAAACGTGGTTGGCTAAAAAACTGGATAAGAGCTTCAGTATGGTCAATGCCTATGCTTGCAACAGAATCCAGCCTAACTTGGAGACACTGCAGCAAATTGCAGAGATTCTTCAGGTAGACTTAAAAGATCTGATAACAGACAAGGATGAACGGGAATGATGTCCTGTGGACATGTGTTATCTTTTTTAGCGTATAACTTCTGATAATGCAGAAATATAGGAACAGCTATGACACCAGAAGAAAAAGCTAGGCAAAAGATAGATCAGTGGTTCGCCGAAGCGGGTTGGAAAGTAATCAATAGGGAAGACTATGAACCAACCTGTACTGCTGTTGCCATAAGGGAAGGATTGCTGAAGGGTAATCTTGAAGCGGATTATTTCCTTTTCATTAATGGTAAGGCCGTTGGTGTTCTTGAGGCCAAAAGGGAAGATGTGGATGCACTTTCCGATAAGGTATGTGAGCAGGCGGCATTATATGCCAAAAGCGTTCCTCATATATATCAGACATATCAGAACCCATTGCCTTTTATTTTTACTTCCAATGGGAAGGATCTGTATTTCTGTGATTTCCGCGAGCTGGAGCAAAGTTTCAAACAGATAATGGCTATCCCAACTCCCTATGAGTTGGTCAAACAGTTAGGAATAGGCGATTATTTTGCAGGACTTCCTACTTTGCAAAAAAAAGGATTGCGAGATTGCCAGTATGAAGCCGTAACCGAGTTGGAAAAAAGTTTTCGTGCCGGGCAAAACCGTGCCTTGATGGTTTTGGCAACTGGTGCAGGCAAAACATATACAGCTTGTCTTGCTGCATACCGTTTGCTATCCTATACTCCTATGAGAAGGATACTGTTTCTGGTGGACAGGAATAATCTTGGTAAGCAAGCGGAAGGAGAGTTCGGGACATTTCGATTGACAGAGAACGGAGATGCTTTCAATACTATATTTACGGTGAATAGGCTTCGTTCCTCATCTATACCATCAGACAGTAATGTGATCATTTCGACTATTCAGCGTCTCTTTTCCTTTTTAAAAGGAGACGCTATTGACGATGGTGACGAAGATGAAGGTAATGAACCAGCCGAAGAAATCATTTTGCCGCCTAATCCAAACCTGCCTCATGATTATTTTGATTTGATTATCATAGACGAATGTCATCGGTCCATTTATGGGAACTGGCGGAAAGTATTGGAGTATTTTGATACGGCAAGACTCGTTGGATTGACAGCCACACCTGTACCAGAGACTATGGCGTTCTTCAACAATAACCGTATAGTCAACTACACTCTAGAAAAAAGTATTGTTGACGGCGTAAATGTTGATTGCCGTGTATATAGAATCAAAACACAGGTAACGGAGAATGGCGGTGCCATATTGGAGGGTGAAAAGGTAAAAGAAGAAACACGCTATACAGGAGATATAAAAACCATCTTCAACAAGGAGGCTAAAACTTATACCAGTAAGGAACTGAACCGGAGTGTCATCAATCCGGCACAGATCAAACTAGTCTTATCTACTTATCGCGATGTAGTCTATACCGAGCTGTTCAATGATCCTCAAAGGGAAGCCAACTTAGACTATCTGCCGAAGACATTGATATTCGCCCTCAATGAAACTCATGCTACTAATATCGTACAGATAGCGAAAGAGGTATTCGGGCGTACCGACAATCGATTTGTACAAAAAATCACATATTCTGCAGGTGACAGCAACGAACTGATACGCCAGTTCCGCAACGACAAGGATTTCCGTATTGCAGTTACCTGCACATTGGTTGCAACCGGAACGGATATAAAACCGTTGGAGGTCGTGATGTTTATGCGCGATGTGGAATCGTTGCCCCTGTATATACAGATGAAAGGTCGTGGCGTGCGCACCATTGGAGACGAGCAACTGCGCAATGTCACCCCGAATGCATTCAGTAAAGATTGCTTCTACTTGGTTGATGCCGTAGGTGTAACTGAACACGAAAAGATAATACCGACGACAGCAGATGAGCCGACAACAAAAACAATTACTCTTAAAGAGTTATTGGAGCGGATCAGTCATGGCTATCTCCCCGATGAATATTTGCAACGTCTTGCAGCAACGCTTTCTCGAATATATAACAAGGCAGACAATTCGCAGAGAAATGAGTTCGCCCGCTTGGCTCATGATGATATGAAGGGACTTGCTTCCAGAATTTATGATGCACTTGACAATAGCACACTCCCACCGTTTGTCAGCATAAACGAGCCAAATAACGAGCGGAAAGGATTGGTTTCCCCACTTGCCAATCATGCAGATGCAAGACGATACTTGCTTATTCTTGCCGCAGGATTTGTCAATACGCTGATGCCGGGAGAAGATTCACTTATTTCTAAAGGGTTTTCTATTGAGGAAGCACAAAACACAATCGAGACTTTCGAAGAGTTTTGCAGAGAACACACTGACGAAATTGAAGCATTGCGAATCATTTACAATAATGAAGGAGAGCCGATTACTTATTCAATGTTAAAAGATTTGGAGAACAAGCTCAAAATGGCAAACAATCATTTCACATCCAAGCAACTTTGGAACTCGTATGCCATCCTGAATCCAAACAGTGTGCGACGCTCTACCACCAAAGAGGAAAGCGATGCACTTACAAATATCATTCAGCTTGTGCGCTATGCTTTCCGGCAAATCGAACGGTTGGATAGTGTAGTCACTACCTCCAAACAGTACTTCAATCTATGGCTAGGACAAAACCAGCGAGAAATAACAGATAAACAGCGCGAAGTGATAAGTCGCATAGTGGACTACATCGCCTCCAACGGTGCTTGTACTGTGAGGGATATTCGTGAAGACGATGCAACCCATGCGGCACAAATGATACGGGCGTTTGGTAATATGCAGAAAGCAGACGATGCACTTCGTTCTCTTTATACATTTGTAGTTTTAAGAAAAGCAGCATAATAAATAATGGCAACAAATAACACAACAGAGCAATCACTCACCAAAAAGGTATGGAATCTGGCTACCACTCTTGCTGGGCAAGGGATTGGGTTTACCGATTATATAACTCAGCTCACCTATCTTCTGTTCCTGAAGATGGATGCCGAGAATGTAGAAATGTTTGGAGAAGAATCCGCTATCCCAGATGGTTATCAGTGGGCAGATCTGATTTCTCTTGACGGCTTGGATTTAGTCAGACAGTATGAAGAAACGCTTAAACTGCTTAGCGAACAGGATAATCTGATTGGTACTATCTATACAAAGGCACAAAACAAGATTGACAAGCCCGTTTATCTGAAAAAGGTCATTTCCATGATTGATGAGGAACAATGGCTCATCATGGACGGTGATGTGAAAGGTGCTATCTACGAAAGCATACTCGAAAAGAACGGACAAGACAAGAAAAGCGGTGCGGGGCAATACTTCACTCCCCGTCCACTTATCAAAGCAATGGTGGATTGTATCGCTCCTCAAATAGGAGAAACGGTTTGCGACCCGGCATGCGGAACAGGCGGTTTTCTGTTGACGGCTTACGATTACATGAAAGGCCAGTCAGCAAGTAAGGAAAAAAGGGATTTCCTGCGTAACAATGCCTTACATGGTGTGGATAACACTCCATTGGTGGTAACACTTGCCTCAATGAATCTATATCTGCATGGCGTAGGCACAGACCGAAGTCCGATTGTCTGTGAAGATTCGCTGGAGAAAGAGCCGTCAACGCTTGTAGATGTGATACTTGCAAATCCTCCATTCGGAACACGCCCGGCTGGCTCTGTCGATATCAACCGTCCGGATTTCTATGTAGAGACAAAGAATAATCAGCTGAACTTCCTGCAGCACATGATGCTGATGCTTAAAACCGGAGGCCGTGCAGCTGTAGTATTGCCGGACAATGTTCTTTTTGAAGGAGGTGCCGGTGAAACAATACGAAAGAAGTTGCTGACGGATTTTAATCTGCACACCATTCTCCGCTTGCCTACAGGTATATTTTATGCCCAAGGCGTGAAAGCCAATGTCTTGTTCTTTACGAAAGGACAGCCGACAAAAGAGATTTGGTTCTATGATTATCGTACAGATGTCAAGCATACTCTTGCCACCAACAAACTCGAACGCCATCATCTGGATGATTTTGTCTCTTGCTATAATAACCGGGTAGAAACCTTCGATGCAGAAAATAATCCGCAAGGACGATGGCGGAAATATCCGGTAGAGGAAATTCTTGCCCGTGACAAAACAAGCCTTGACATCACATGGATAAAACAAGGTGGGGACGCTGATGATCGTTTGCTTTCCGAACTAATGGCCGATATAAAAGAGAAAAGCCAAAGAATAAGTACCGCTGTAGCCGAACTTGAAAAGTTACTGGCAAATATAAATGAGGATTGAGCGCATGGAAAACAATAAGATAGCCATATCAGTCGAACAACAGTTCGGAGAAGTCATTGACATCATTCTCCAACATAAGAGTCGTGCTTCCAAAGCTGTTAATGAAGAGTTGCTTCAAACAGCATGGCATGTGGGAGGTTATGTTTCAGCCAAATTGAAAAGCGAAGAATGGGGAAGCAAGGTCGTAACACAGTTGTCTGAATATATTCGTTCACAACGACCGGACATCAAAGGATTTGGGCGAAGCAGTATTTATAACATGGTGCTATTTTATGACGAATATTCTTCTGCGGCATTTGCTACTACAGTTGAGAAATACCTGAACTCTGAATTTGTCCAGCCAAGAATTGGACAAATAGAGACATCACATTCAGAGCCATCTTCAGAACACGCAATAATAGTACATCCAAAAACTGCACAAATCGTCCAGCCAGAAATTGGACAAATGCCGAAGATACTGGAATTGACAACATTGACCAACCATATTGAAATCTTATGCCGTTGTAAAAGTAACGAAGAACGGATGTTCTATATTCTTTATGCCAATAAAGAACATCTGGTAAAACGGGAACTTCAGCGTTGTATCTCAAATCAGACATATACGGCTTTATTAGGTAATAAGGACAATATGTCAAAAGGATTGCTTAAAACATATCCTGATGCTCCGGTCATGTTTAAAGATACTTTGTTTGTTGATTTTCTTGATTTGCCGAAGAAACACAGCGAATCACGGTTGAGAAATGGTTTACTGGAGCACATGAAGCAGTTTATTCTTGAATTGGGCAAAGATTTTATATTCATGGAGCAGGAATACCGTCTCAATATCGGAGCGTCCACCTTCAAGGCTGATTTACTGTTCTTTCATCGTGGATTGCAAGCATTGGTCGCTGTGGAATTGAAAAAGACAAAGTTTCATCCTCGCGACCTCGGGCAGTTGGAATTTTATTTGGAGGCACTTGACCGGGATGTGAAACGCTCCAACGAGAATCCTTCCATAGGCATAATTCTCTGCCCTGAAGCTGACCGGGTAGTGGTGGAATATGCCATGAGCCGGAGCATGAGTCCCACAATGATAGCTGAATATAAACGCATCCTTATTCCGCAGGAACGTATGCAGGAGAAACTGAACGAATTTTGCAACCTGTTTCTGAATAAAGACTGATTGCTATGGATACTAAGAAATTACGTCAAAAGATATTAGACCTTGCCATTCATGGCAAACTCGTACCGCAAGACCCGAATGATGAACCTGCATCTGTCCTGCTTGAGCGTATCAAGGCTGAGAAAGAGCGGTTGATAAAAGAGGGAAAGATAAAGAGATGCAAAAAGTCTTCAAAGACTTCTGATACGCCCCATTATCAGCAGGATGTGCCGTTTGAAGTACCAGAGAATTGGGTGTGGACAACTCTTGGAGAAATATGTTTATTCTTATCTAGAGGTAAATCACCAAAGTATTCAGATTCAGATAAAACTTATCCTGTATTTGCTCAAAAATGTAATCTAAAAGAAGGTGGTATATCTTTAGAGCAAGCACGCTTCTTAGATCCATCTACAATTTGTAAATGGAGTGAGGAATACAAACTAAAAACCGGAGATGTGCTTGTTAATTCAACAGGAACAGGGACAGTTGGGCGAACTCGACTTTTCCACGAAAGTTATTTGAAACATTATCCTTTTGTTGTGCCTGATTCTCATGTCTCTGTTATAAGGACAGCTAGCGAAATTAAATCTGAATTTGTTTTTGCTTATATCTCATCTAAACTTATACAAGAGTACTTGGAAGATAATCTTGCGGGAAGTACCAATCAAAAGGAATTATATATCGGAGTTTTGTCGGATTTATCATTTCCTCTTCCTCCTTTTGCTGAGCAGCAGCGCATTGTCAAAGAAATCGAGTATTGGTTTATCTTAATAGACCAGATAGAACAAGACAAATCTAACTTGCAAACAGTCATCAAGCAAGCCAAAAGCAAAATCCTCGACCTCGCCATTCACGGTAAACTCGTGCCGCAAGACCCGAATGACGAACCGGCATCTGAGTTACTCAAACGCATCAACCCGAAGGTGGAAATCACTTGTGATAACGGGCATAGTGAGAAGTTGCCGCAAGGTTGGTACTCAGCAACAATCAATGATGTCTGTTCAATAATAGGAGGTGTTTCATATAATAAAGCCGATATTCAAGATACTGGCATAAGAGTATTACGAGGTGGTAATATACAGAGCGGAAAAGTGTTTTACTGTTCCGATGATGTATTCATACCTTTTTCATATCAAAATAAAGAAAACCAAGTGCAATATGGAGACATTATTGTTGTCGCTTCCACTGGAAGCCAAACCTTGATTGGGAAAACCGGTTTTGTTGATAGGGATATTCCTAAAACACAAATCGGAGCTTTCCTTCGAATTGTGAGACCAAAACAGAAAACCTTGTCACCGTATATACGTCTTTTATTCCAAACTGATGCCTACAAAGATTACATTAGGAATGTAGCAAAAGGTTCTAATATTAATAATGTGAAGAATGCTCATCTGCAAAATTATCAAATTTGTTTACCTCCATTAGCCGAACAACAACGTATTGTCACAAAAATAGAAGAGCTATTTTCTGTTCTTGACAACATCCAAAATGCCTTAGAAGCGTGATAAGATGCGCTTCTAAGGCTATGTTATTACCAATTTACCACCTTATCGACAATTTTCTGTTGTTCGCTGGCGGTACGGCGTAGATAGATGCGAGTGGTTTCGATGCTTTCATGCCCCATAAGGTCAGCCAGTAAAGCAAGGTCGTTGAAACGGTCTAGGAAATTTTTGGCGAAACGGTGACGAAAAGAATGAGGATAAACAACATCACGGTTCAGGCCATATTTATCGGCAAAATGCTTTAGTTGTTGGGCAATACCGCGTGTCGTAATGCGCTGCCCAAAACGGTTGAGAAAGAGATAACCGCTTGTTATGCCTTTCCCATTCAACCATTGCTTGGCTTCATTCCGCAAATTCTTGGGGATATAAAGACGGCGTATTTTCCCGCCTTTGCTATAAAGGTCGAGATAACCCACTTTCACGTGTTCAACCTTTATGTGCAACAACTCACTTACCCGTGCA
>OHEZ01001321.1_pt1 | contig 10746 bp, 9 predicted proteins | sample 1567391 | NCBI WGS metagenome assembly OHEZ01 (sample SAMEA3879518, study PRJEB24766) | human gut metagenome | biome: human-associated habitat; feature: feces | place: USA | collected 1985/1987
TGACCACCCAGGAAGGGATGCGGTTCATCTCGATCAGTGCGATCATGGCGGAACATACTAACAGCTTATCCGCCAGCGGATCCATGAACTTTCCGAAATCTGTGATCAGATTGTATTTTCTGGCGATCTTACCGTCGATCAGATCCGTCAGACTGGCGATGATGAAGATAGCCAACGCGATCATATCCGTCACGAAGGTATTATCGCCGAACCATCCGGCCTGGCCTCCCAGCAACAGGATAATAAACGGCACGATCAGGATCACACGGAAAATAGTCAGCTTGTTAGGCAGATTCATCTTACTCATGGTATATCTCTCCTATCAGATCATATTCATTGGAATCGGTGACCAGAACCTTGACAAAATCTCCGGTCATCAGATTCGCTGAAGTATTTACAAACAGATAGCCATCCACATTAGGGGCATCTCTGTAGGTTCTTGCGACATAGGTCTCTTCGTCCGCTACCTTGCCCTCGATCATTACAGTCAGGATACGACCTACCATATCCTCCGCTTTGTCAAAAGCGATGGCCTGCTGCAGTTCCATCAGTTCATCTCTCCGGAATTCCTTGACTTCCTGCGGCACCTGATCTTCCATGGTGGCTGCGGGAGTATCTTCCTCCTGGGAATAAGGGAATACGCCCAGACGATCGAATTCCATCTCGTTAACAAAGCGATACAGTTCCTCAAAATCCTCCTGAGTCTCTCCAGGGAATCCGCTGATCAGAGTCGTTCTCAAACAGATATCGGGAATCTTCTCCCGAAGCTTACCGATGATAGCACGAAGTTCTGCCTGGTCGGTACGTCTTCCCATGCGCTTTAACACATTGTCGGAAGCATGCTGAATGGGAATATCCAGATAATTGCAGACCTTGGGCTCTGCAGCAATTGCATCAATCAGCTCGTCCGTGATCTCCTCAGGATAGCAATATAAAATACGGATCCAATAAATGCCGGGAATCTGCGCCAGTTCATGCAAAAGTCTGGGCAGTTCCTTTTTACCGTACAGATCCATACCGTACAGCGTGGTCTCCTGTGCTACCAGGATCAGCTCCCGTACGCCCTTGTCCGCCAACTCTGTGGCTTCTTTTAACAGACTCTCCTTGGGAACGCTGCGGTAATTGCCTCTAACCTTCGGAATAATGCAGTAGGTACAGTGTTTGTCACAGCCCTCTGCAATTTTCAGATACGCAAAATGTCCGCCTGTAGTGACAACACGGTTGGTCTCTGTCACAGGGGCGGCATTGATATCTTCATAATGATTCTGTTTCTGGCCTGCCAGAATCTCTTCCAGAGCGGCCACGATCTCATCGATGGCAGTAGTTCCGATAATGGCATCCACCTGCGGGATCTCCTTCTGGATTTCCTCACGGTAACGCTGTGCCAGACAACCTGCTGCGATCAATGCTTTGATCTGTCCGCTGTCCTTCAGTTCTCCCATCTGCAGTAATGTATTGATGCTCTCTTCCTTGGCATCACCGATAAAGCAGCAGGTGTTTACTACTACTACATCTGCCTCTGCTTCATCGTCCGTGAAGGTATAACCTTTTTCCTGGAGCATGCCAAGCATCTTCTCGGAATCGACAAGATTCTTGTCACAGCCCAGGGATACAAACAATATCTTCATGCGTCTTATGCTTCCTCATCATCACCAAGGATTTTAATCTTACCCTGATTCAGCTCTTCTACTGCGATAGACAGAGGCTTATCCACCTTGGCAGTTACCAGAGGCTCGTCACCTGCGATGATCTGTCTTGCTCTCTTGGCAGTTGCCATAACGATAGAATAACGGCTGTTGACTACAGGTGCTTCACCGGGTTCTACCTCGCTGTTTACTACTTTCATTAAATCGGTATAAGAGGGATGTAACATTTTATTTTGCTCCTTTCGCGAAACCTTTCAGTTCCTCTCTGATCTCTTTGATAAATTCTCTACGACGGGACGGTTCATTTTTCGCCGCTTCCACAAACTTCTGTACTTCTGCGGCACACACATCCAGATCATCGTTCACTACTATATAATCATAGGCATCCATGCCTTCTGATTCCTCATAAGCCCGGGACAGTCTCTGTGCAATGACATCTGCTGTCTCGGTTCCTCTGCCCACCAGTCTCTTCTGCAGTTCTTCTGCACTGGGAGGGGTAACAAACAGTAACAGGCTCTCCGGGAACTGCTCTTTGATCTTCATGGCTCCCTGGATCTCGATCTCTAAGATCACATCCTTGCCTGCCTGCATCTGCTCTTCCACATATGCTTTCGGTGTTCCGTAATAATTGCCGCAATACTGAGCATACTCGATAAATCCGTTTTTTGCAATATTTTCTTCAAATTGTTCTCTGGTACGGAAGAAATATTCTCTTCCGTCCTCCTCGCCTTCTCTGGGCTGTCTGGTAGTCATGGAAATGGACAACGCATAATTGTCATATTCCGATAACAGCTTTTTCACCAGTGTTCCTTTGCCGGCTCCGGAGAATCCGGAGATCACCATCAATATTCCCTTATTCTGCATCTTCTCTGTCCTCTTTTTCCTCTTCCGGCCACAGTGCCTGTGCTCTTCCCGCGATTGTCTCGGGAAGCAGTGCCGACAGAACGACCTGACTGTTCTCCATGACCAGTACCGCTTTCGTCTTCCGTCCCTGTGTGGCGTCGATTGCCTGTCCGGTCTCCTTGGCCTTCTGCACCAGTCGTTTGATGGGTGCGGCCTCCGGGCTGACGATGGCGATGATCTTATCCGTATTTACAATATTGCCAAATCCTATATGGATCAATCGGTTCATGGTATCACCTTTCGTAGCCATGCAGTTCCCATTCGCATAACCGCACGATATCGTGCTTCCCGCTGCTTCGCAGCTTGTTATTCAATATTCTGTATCTGCTCTCTGACTTTTTCGATCTCGGTCTTGAGCTCAATCGCACAGTTGGAGATCTCCAGATCGTTGGACTTGGACAGGATGGTGTTGGCTTCGCGGTTCATCTCCTGTGCCAGAAAATCCAGCTTTCTTCCGATACTGCCACCGGCCATCAGCGTACTCTTCGTGGTCTCGATATGGCTGCGCAGTCTCACCAGTTCCTCATCTACGCATACCTTATCTGCGAAGATCGTCACCTCGGTCAGAAGTCTTCCTTCATCTACAGTAGTATCGCCCAGCAGTTCCTTCACACGGTCTTCCAGCTTCTGACGGTATTCAGCAATGATCTGGGGAGAACGTTCCGTAATGAAATCCACCAGCTTCAGCATGCCATCCAGCTTGCTAATTAAGTCATCTCTTAAATGCTCGCCCTCGGTGATCCTGGTCTGTACAAACATCTCGCAGGCACCCTTCAAGGCTCTCTGCAGTTCTTTCCACAGTTCTTCCTCATCGATGTCCTGTTCTTCCATCACAAATACATCCGGATACTTGGACAAAGTGGACACTCGGATATCGCAGTCTAAGTCAAAATCACTGGCCATCTGCTTCAGGTATCCCAGATACTCCGCCGCCAGTTCCTTGTTGTAACGGACATTGGATGTGTTCTCGGAAAAATCCTCGTAGGTAATGAACAGATCTACTTTACCTCTGGAAATATAATTCTTCAGTTCACTGCGGATCGCAGATTCAAAGAAATTCAACTTCTTCGGCATTTTGATGTTCACATCAAGGTAGCGATGATTCACAGACTTCATCTCTACGGTAAACTTTCTGTTATTCTCGGCAGTTTCACATCTGCCAAATCCCGTCATACTCTTGATCATAGCTTCTCCTGTTGTAAGGGCGTGTAATGCCTTCCGCAATTTACGGTTTTCATTCTATTATAGAATAAATATGCCCTTTCCGTCAAGTGCAGGTGCCCTATTTACACTATTTCCACTCGTCGTAATGCTCCAGAAAATGATGCTTCACACCATCCTCTTTGTAGGCGATGATCGTACGTAAGTTTACATTCTCCACACTCTTGAAAATATTCCCCTCGATAAAAGGGTTAGTCTGTTTCAGCGAAGCGATCAGGTTCTTAATCTCCATACGCTTGGAGGGACTGCTGCCATCGGTACGGCAAGTGGTACAAGTGTCAGTGAACCGGCAGGCACACTGAATAAAATGCAGATCATTGTAATCTCTCCAGTGCTTGATGTCATCCTCCCTGATCAGGTACATAGGGCGGATCAGCTCCATGCCCTCGAAATTCGTACTGTGAAGCTTCGGCATCATGGTCTGTACCTGTCCACCGTACAGCATTCCCATCAGGATCGTCTCGATGACGTCATCGTAATGATGTCCCAGAGCGATCTTGTTGCAGCCCAGCTCTTTCGCATGACTGTACAGATAGCCTCTGCGCATTCTCGCACACAGATAGCAGGGGGAATCCTCTATGTCATACACCGCATCAAATATCTGGGATTCAAAAATGGTGATGGGAATATCCATCAGCTTCGCATTGTTCTCAATGATCTTACGGTTTGCCTCGCTGTAGCCGGGATCCATCACTAAAAATACCAGTTCAAAGGGGAACTTGTTATGGCGTTTCAGCTCCTGGAACAGTTTTGCCATCAGCATGGAATCTTTACCGCCGGAAATGCATACAGCGATCTTGTCGTTTTCCTGAATCATATCGTATTCGTTGATAGCTTTGGCAAACCGGGAAAACAGGACTTTGTGGAACTTTTTGCGGATGCTCTTCTCAATTTCCCTTGCCCGTTCATTTTCCTTTTCTCCGGGCTGTTCCTTCTGCATCAGGTTCAGCAGCCATCCGGTATAGCCGCCCTGTAAGCTGTAGGCCTCCATTCCCTGTTCTCTGAAATACTCTGCGGACACCTTACTGTTCTGTCCACGGCTGCAATACAAAATTACTTTTTTATCCCCTGCTGCCGCCGCCAGTCTGTCTATAAGTTCACATTCGGGGATTGCAATGGCTCCGGGAATCATTCCATAGTTTACTGCTTCATCCCCTCTGGTATCCACCAGGATGTATCGGTCAAGGTCCCGGGACTGTAGTTCTTCCCATGTGATCTCAATGGGCTGTATTGTCTCTTTTTCTTCCATTTTTATATTCCTTTACTCTGCCCGAACAGGCAGTCTATTGTTTTTCCTCTCTCAGTCTGCTACACTGTTATTAAAAATATGGTAACTGAATCGTTACATTACATCCATAGAAAGGCACACAAATGATTCCTTATACTACTTTAGATTCCATTATAGCTCAAATGCCCGAACGCACCGGGCACACTCTGTTAGATGAAAACCAGGGGTGTGTAAAAGGGTGTCGTATGGGCGTATCCCTCTATCGCAACACAGAATATCACATGCCGCAAAAGCATGACGATCAGGAAGGCTTCTTCGTATTGGACGGAAAAGGATATGCTCTCATCAATGGCGAAGAAATCCCTCTGCTGCCCGGTACCGCCTTTATGGTACCGGCTCACACGGATCATGTGATCAGACGGGATCCCTCCTGTGACTGCTGTAAGGTTCTATGGTTCCATGCCGCAGTAGAATGATCCTCAGTCCCCACATACCGCCAGAAGCTCCGGCAGCTGTGCCTGAAGCTCTGTCAGGCTGTCACACTTTTTATCTACCAGCGCAAGGATCTCTTCTGTGGGCGGCAGCTGGTCCGGCACCATCACAGTATATAAACCTGCCGCATAGGCGGACCGGATACCGTTGAAGGAATCCTCCACCGCCAGTGCCTGTCCGGGTGCAACCCCAAGCTCCTCGCATGCCTTCAGATAAATATCGGGTGCAGGCTTGCCATGCTCCACCATGTCGCCGCAGATAATTTTCTGAAAATAAGATGTGATACCCGCTCTGTCCAGATGCTCCATAACTGCGGTCCTGCGTGTAGAGGATGCCAATGCTGTTGGAATGCGGTTCTCCTTCAGATATTCCAGGATCTCATGCACGCCCGGCTTCTCGGGAAGGCCTTCCCGTTCTTCCTTTTCCTTAAATCTCCGGCTGCAATCCTCATGCAATTCTTCAAAAGACACATCGATGCCCTGCTCTGCTTTCGCTGCCTCGAACACTTCCTTCGTGCCCTGCAGTGTCCTTCCGATACAGGCTTTGGAAATCTCGTCCACATTTTTAAGGCCCCTGGGCTCCGCCGCTTCTCTCCAGCACTCCATATACATCCTCTCGGTATCAAAGAGGACACCGTCCATATCAAATATCACTGCGGTTATTGTTGTCTTCATAATTCTCCTCACATCCAGAGCACCATCGGATTGTTGCCCATACCTATGATCCCCATCATTTTGCGCGTAAATAGTAATCGATGATATCTGTCTCTTCCATGGAAATATAAGTTCCGTACATGCCTATGTTGCAGCACAATACCCTGCTTCCCGCAGGGAAGATCATCTCATATCCTTTGGACGAAGCCAGCCCCGGATATCTGTCATCCGCTCTTCCGTAGGAAAAATAAGCAGCGGAATTACCTATCTTCAAAGGTTTCGGTGCCCCAATCCCTCCGGCGATCAGAGCCTCGTCCTTTTTCCATTCAAAAAAGCTCCAGTTCTTTTTTTCTCCGAGTTGCCTTGGTTCTCTTCTTCGTTCCGTCAGCAGAATCTTACCCTGTGTATTTAAAAATGTCAATGCTCCCGTCTTTTTATCCACACGGATCTGGGCATATCCCGCTGTAATTTCCACCAGGGAAGGATTCTCCCGCACCGTGCATCTGAGGTCTCCTGCTGCCGTCACCGCCGCTTTCGGGAATTCACGACACTGCCCTTTGGCAAAACAAATCCGGAACATATCCACCGCAAGGGGTGTGATCCGCAAGGTTCCGTAGCTACTCAAAAGATCCACATAGCCCTTGCCCTTCATGACCATGCGCACAGCGCAGTCGATCCTGGAATGTCCGGCGGGCATCAGTGTTTTGGCATCCGGCATATCGCCGTACTCGCCGTTATTTTCTACCATCCGCGGCTCCTGTCTGCCGGTTGCTCTGCCAGCATTGCCGTTTCCTGCCCCGTATACTTTCGCAGGTGACGGCTGTCCCGTCCGCCTCGATTCAGGCCCCCCTGACTGTCCTGCTTTCTTCGGTGTGGCGCCGTCTGTTGTCCCCTGACTGTTTCTTGTCACGATGATCTTCTTTGGGCCGTAACGCTCTCTGGCCACACGTTCCTTTTCCGCTTCCTGTGCCCTCTGTCTGTATATCTCTTCTTTTGTCTTCTCCGGCTCTGCCTGTTTTACCACCGTTTTCACCGGCTTTTTCTGGGCATCTGCGGCAAGGCGCATTCTCTTCTTCTGCTCCGGGGATACCGGATCTGCGATCAGTCCGGTGAGTTTCCCCCGGTACAGCACCGTCAGTTCATGCAGGGCTCGGGTGGCTGCCACGTACAGCTGCTTCACATACCCGTCTTCCACCGGGTAATCTTCCTCCGAAGCGTTGAAGATCAGTACTGCATCGAATTCCAGACCTTTGGTGTATTTTAACGGAAGTACCATAACGCCCTCGCCGATTTCCCATTTTCCCGCATCGCCGGTATTCAGCTCCACGCTGCCCTGTAGAGCGGCCGTTACTTTTTCCGCCTCCGCTTCGTCCATGCAGACCACGGCAATGGTGTCCAGTCCCTTGCACTGCCATTGCTTAATGGTCTGCTCCGCCTGTGTCACCTGATCCGTAAAATCCACGCACGTTTTCACGGTGACAGACTCCCCATGGCGGATGATGGGCTCCACAGGATAGACCGGAAAGCTTCCGTGATACAGGATGTCCGTAGCAAACCCCGAGATTTCCACCGTGTTACGGTAGCTTTTCTGCAAAATGCCGAAATAATCGAATTCTCCGGGCAGCATGAGTTTCCGCAGTTCCGTCCAGTCGTTGAGACCGTAGCGGTCGGAAATATTCTGTGCCACATCTCCCATGATCGTGTAGGTGCATTTGCTCAGGCAGTATTTTAAGGACGCATAGGCCATCATGCCAAAATCCTGGGCTTCATCGATCACCACATGCCCCGCCTCCCGGATCACCGTATCCTCCTTGATACGTTTGTAGAGGTAAGCCATGGCCGCCAGATCATAGACATCATAGCTGCCGTCCGGCACCTCGACCGGGAAGTCCTTTTCCTGCTCTTCCTTCAGAAACTGTTCATAAAGTTCCGCCACCGAGCCCTTCCATTCCCTTTTTCCGAAATAGGTCTCGTAATAATGCTTGAGCTTCTGTTTTTCCGGCTGGGTATAGGAATAATATTTTCCACTCAGCTCATTTTCCAGCCGTGCCATCAGATAATCCGTCAGTCTGCTGATTTTGTCCGCCCGGGACAGATTCTTTGTCTCTTTCAATAAGCGTGCAATGGTGGCCCGGTCCAGCAGCACTTTGCCAGTCTTTTCGATCACCACGTCCTCTCTGGGTATCGCGCGGTATTCGTAACGCAGGCAGAAATTCTCCAGCTCCTTAAACCAGACAAGAGTTCCCTTCACCGCCGGGGTCACACCTTTTACCACCGGCTTGATCTTCCAGGACTTGTCCCAGTCCTCGTACAAAAGCCTTACGAACAACTGCTCCATAGTCATCTGGGAGACACCGTAAACATTCAGTTCCGGCAGCACTCCCGTTATATAGTTTAAGAGCACCTGATTGCTTCCCACAATATAAAAATCTTCCGGTGCAAACTCCTGCTCGTAGTTGTACAGGATGTAGGAAATACGGTGCATGGCCACTGTGGTCTTGCCGGAGCCCGCCGCTCCCTGTACGATCATGTTGTGCTGGGGCTTTTTGCGGATGACTTCGTTCTGCTCCTGCTGGATTGTGGCAATGATCTCGCCCAGCACCGCCTTTTTGTTCCGCGCCAGATATTTTGTCAGCAGTTCATCGTTGGCCACCACATCCGAATCGTAGAAGTCCTTCAGCTCATCATTTTCGATCTCATAGGTGCGCTTCCGCGACAGGGTGATGTCGTATTTTCCCTCCCCCTTTACGGAATAAGAGACATCCCCCAGAGCGGCATCGTAATATACGCTGGCAATGGGTGCTCTCCAGTCGATGACCTCCGGTTCTGCCGGGTTATCCGCAATGACACTTCTGCCGATATAGTAGACCTCGTCTTTTTTCAGTTTTTTGTCCCGGAAATCGATTCTGCCAAAGTAGGGCTTTTTCCTCGCCTGTTCCGCCCGGCGCAGATCCTGGTTCACGAACTTGAAACGGGCATCTGCATTGTGCCACAGGGTCTGGGCCTCCTTGTCGTTCTCGTCGAATTCCTCCTGCATGGCATGCAGTTCTTCCGCCAGAGCCTGTACGCTCTGCCTGTTGGCCTCCACCTTGCGCTGTGCGATCTCTAACGTATGCTGTAATCTTTTTTCCTCATCCTGCCTCGTAATGCCGGGTAAACTGCTCATATTCTCTCCTGTTCAAAACCATAAAAAAGAAATCGAGTAGGAGGAATTTCTCCTAAATGAGAAATTCCGACCTCTCACACCACCGTGCGTACCGTTCGGTACACGGCGGTTCAATCAATTTAACAAGTAACACACCTTTCAGTATAGTAATCTAACATAGAAACTAATCCAAAACGGGTTAGTCTTTCTTTATTTATTGCAAAATTCATAACTCTTCGCTGACAAACATATGCTATTCGATTACCCGTATAGGCTGTAATCCTTGCTGTATCCTTATCTACTCCGAGTTTTATCAAGTTATTTATGCGGTTCTGCGGAGTTTTCCATTGTTTCCAAATGCACATGCGCAGTCTGCAACGAATTCTTGCGTCCATCTCTTTACAAAGTGTTTTCATACTACCTATCTTGAAATAGTTAATCCACCCTCTGATAAGCTGATTGAGTTTCATCACTTTATAACTGTTGCTAACGCCCCAGCTACGGCACGTGAGCTCTTTCATTCTCTTCTTAAATTTCGCTACTGATTTTGCATGCGGTTTCGCCTTGTATTGATGTGCTCTTGTATCAAAGTAGAATCCAAATCCAAGGTATTTAAGTCCTTGTGGTCTGTCTACCTTACTCTTGGTCATGTTGACCTTAAGCCCCAGTTTCTCCTCAATGAATCGTGAAATATTTCTCATGACTCTGTTGGCAGACATTTCACTTCCGACCATAATGATGCAGTCGTCCGCGTATCTTACAAAGTTAAGCCCACGCTTTTCCATTTCTTTATCGAGTTCATTCAGCATGATGTTTGCCAGTAACGGCGAGAGATTTCCTCCCTGGGGTGTTCCCACGATAGAGTCCTCATATTCATCATCAATCATGATTCCACTGACAAGGTACTTTCTTACGATAGAGATAACATCTCCATCTTTAATAGTTCTGCCTATGATAGTCATGAGCTTATCATGATTTACTGTGTCAAAGAACTTTTCCAAGTCGATGTCTACAATCCACTCATTACCGTCATTCATCATTTCAAGTGCTGTTAGAATTGCTTGTTGTGCACATCTGTTCGGTCTGAATCCATAACTGTGGTCATGGAACTGTTCCTCATAGATTGGCGTTAATACCTGTGCAATGGCTTGTTGTACAAATCTGTCTGTCACTGTTGGTACTCCCAGGTTTCTGACACCGCCATCAGGCTTTGGTATCTCCACTCTTCGTACTGGCTGAGGTTTATATTTTCTCGCCCTCAACTGTTCCTTGATGTTTTCGCCGTTCTTTGCAAGATGTTCTTTGAGTTCTGTGTACTTCACTCCGTCCACTCCCTCTGCACCTTTATTTCGTACGACTTGCAGATATGCCCTGTTGAGGTTATCGCTAGATAGTATCTGCTCCATTAGACTACTTGTGTCCATGCGTTCTTTCCTTTCCGTCTCGCTTGATTTGACC
>OHEZ01001327.1_pt1 | contig 10689 bp, 8 predicted proteins | sample 1567391 | NCBI WGS metagenome assembly OHEZ01 (sample SAMEA3879518, study PRJEB24766) | human gut metagenome | biome: human-associated habitat; feature: feces | place: USA | collected 1985/1987
TGCGGATTTACAGGCGGTTATGCCGGATGTGTACTACAAAAAGGAAGATATGCTCACCTGTATTGACCGTTTCTATGAGGAAATGATGAAACGCAGCGAAGACATGAAGCTCATGGAGAATTACCGGACAGGGGAAAACTATGCTTATCTGGGGCTTCCGGCACATTTCCTTATCTTTGATGAATATGTGGCATTTATGGAAATGCTCGGCACAAAGGAAAATGCTGCTGTCCTCAACAAATTAAAGCAAATCGTTATGCTTGGGCGGCAGGCTGGCTTCTTCCTGATTCTCGCCTGCCAGCGTCCGGACGCAAAGTATCTGGGGGACGGAATCCGTGACCAGTTCAATTTCCGTGTGGCTCTGGGGCGGATGTCGGAAATGGGCTATGGGATGATGTTCGGGGAAACCACAAAGGACTTCTTCCTCAAGCAGATAAAGGGGCGTGGCTATGTGGATGTGGGAACCAGCGTTATCTCGGAGTTTTACACGCCCCTTGTGCCAAAAGGACACGATTTCCTCAAAGAAATAAAAAAACTGATAGACAGCAGGCAGGAAGTGCAGGCGGCGTGCGAAGCGAAAGCCGCAGAAACGGACTGACCTGCTGTGGCTGGTGTGCCGCAAGGCACGCCAGCAGGAACCCCTCGTATCTAACAGAGGGGTACAAATCGACAGGCAACAACCAAACAACAGGGCAGAATCCCACGGTACACAAGGGATTTTCCCATATCCGGCGTGTGTCAACAAGGTTCTGAAAGTTGACATACGCTTTTTTAGACAGGAGGGATTTTCACTGAATGAAGAAACATGGGTACGGGACATCAAAGAAAAACGGGAAGTTTACGGTATCTCACAACAGAAACTTGCGTTAGCTGCCGGAATCACCCGTCCGTACCTGAGCGATATTGAAACGGGCAAGGCTCACCCATCCGAAGCATTACAGGAAGCCATCACGGAAGCTCTGGAACGCTTCAATCCAGACAATCCCCTTGAAATGCTCTTTGACTATGTGAGGATTCGCTTCCCCACTACGGATGTGAAGCATATCGTGGAAGACGTGCTGCGGCTAAAGCTGCCTTACTTTATCCATGAAGACTACGGATTTTACTCTTACACGGAGCATTACTATCTGGGTGATATTTTCGTTCTGGTATCGCCGGAACTGGAAAAAGGGGTGCTGCTGGAACTGAAAGGGCGTGGCTGCCGCCAGTTTGAAAGCTATCTGCTGGCACAGGAACGGAGCTGGTATGAGTTTTTTATGGACGTTCTCATGGAGGACGGCGTGATGAAGCGGCTTGACCTTGCCATCAATGACAAAACGGGAATCCTGAACATTCCCCATCTGACAGAGAAGTGCCGGAATGAGGAATGTATCTCGGTCTTCCGCAGCTTCAAAAGCTACCGCAGCGGCGAACTGGTACGGCGTGGGGAAAAAGAATGTATGGGGAACACCCTGTATATCGGCTCCCTCCAAAGTGAGGTGTACTTCTGCATTTATGAAAAAGACTATGAGCAGTACAAAAAGCATGATATTCCCATTGCGGACGCAGAAGTAAAGAACCGCTTTGAAATCCGGCTGAAAAATGAGCGTGCCTTTTACGCCATCCGTGACCTGTTAGAACATGACAATCCAGAACGGACAGCCTTTCAAATCATCAACCGCTATGTCCGGTTCGTGGACAGGGACGATACGAAGCCCCGTTCTGACTGGCGTATCAGTGAGGAATGGGCGTGGTTTATCGGGGAACACAGGGGAAGCCTGAAACTGACAACCAAACCGGAACCCTATTCCTTTGAACGCACCCTGCACTGGCTCTCCCATCAGGTAGCCCCCACGTTAAAGCTGGCTCTCCGTCTGGATAAGATGAACCACACCCAGATTGTCCATGACATCATCACCCATGCAAGGCTGACGGAGAAGCATGAAAAAATCCTGAAGCAGCAAGCCGCCGCTGCAAAGGAGATGGTGCTTTAACGGCGGCAATCTTGGAAGCTAAGAAATCTTACAGCAAAGAAAGGAGCTTTTATGAATTTCGGACAGAATCTTTACAACTGGTTTTTATCCAACGCCCAGTCCCTTGTGCTGCTGGCAATCGTGGTGATTGGACTGTACCTCGGATTTAAGAGGGAATTTTCCAAACTTATCGGCTTTTTAGTGGTGTCCCTTGTAGCGGTTGGTCTGGTCTTCAATGCGGACGGTGTAAAGGACATCTTACTGGAACTGTTCAATAAGATTATCGGTGCATAGGAAAAACTATATCACACTTCCGTTATGGAGCAAGCTCTGATTGCTTCATGGCGGAAGTACACTAGGGGCTTGGGGAGCGTAACTCCCCAAAAGGAGCATGACAGAGAATGGAGGTGACACTGTGGAAGAAATGCGGATTTACATTGCCAACTTAGGAAAATACAATGAGGGCGAACTGGTGGGGGCATGGTTCACGCCGCCGGTGGACTTTGAGGAAGTCAAGGAACGTATCGGCTTGAATGATGAATATGAGGAATACGCCATCCATGATTATGAGCTGCCCTTTGAGATTGACGAATATACCCCCATTGAGGAAGTCAACCGCCTGTGTGAAATGGTGGAGGACTTACCGGATTACATTCAGGAGGAACTATCAGAGCTGCAATCCTACTTTGGCAGTATCGAAGAACTCTGTGAGCATGAAGACGATATTATCTGCCATTCCGGCTGTGACGATATGGCGGATGTGGCTCGCTACTATCTGGAAGAAAGCGGACAGCTTGGCGAACTTCCGGCACACTTGCAAAACTATATCGACTATGCAGCCTATGGGCGTGACATGGAATTGGAGGGAACCTTTGTTGTCACGAACCACGGCGTATATGAAATCTTACGGTAGCCCCGTCTGTATCTCTTTCAGGAAATACAGGCGGATTTTTTTATTCAGGGGCGGCTCTTTTGCTGCCCCCATCTTTTAGAAAGGACGGACAACATGAAGAAAATACGAAGCTATACCAGTATCTGGTCGGTGGAAAAGGTACTCTATTCCATCAATGATTTTAAGCTGCCATTCCCCATCACGTTCACACAGATGGCGTGGTTCGTGGTATCGGTGTTTGCAGTTATGCTCTTGGGGAACCTCCCTCCCCTTTCGTTCATTGACGGGGCATTTCTGAAATATTTCGGCGTACCCTTTGCCCTCACTTGGTTCATGTGCCAGAAGACCTTTGACGGGAAAAAGCCTTATGGCTTCCTGAAATCCGTACTGGCATATCTGGTACGCCCGAAACTGACCTATGCAGGAAAGCCCGTGAAGCTGAAAAAGGAATATCCGGCACAGCCCATCACGGCAGTAAGGAGTGATATTTATGGCATATCCGATTAAATATATCGAAAATAACCTTGTGTTCAACCATGACGGGGAGTGCTTCGCTTACTATGAGCTGCTTCCCTACAACTATTCCTTTTTAAGCCCCGAACAGAAATATCAGGTACACGATTCCTTCCGGCAGCTTATCGCCCAGAACAGGGACGGGAAGATTCACGCCCTGCAAATCAGCACCGAATCCAGCATACGGGCGGCACAGGAACGCTCCAAACAGGAAGTGACAGGTAAGCTAAAGGATGTTGCCTGTGCAAAGATTGACGCACAGACCGAAGCCCTGATTTCCATGATAGGGGAAAATCAGGTGGACTACCGCTTTTTTATTGGCTTTAAGCTGCTTGTCAATGAGCAGGAAGTCACCATGAAACAGTTCCGCAGGGAAGCAAAGACCGCTGTTTCCGACTTCCTCCACGAAGTCAACCACAAGCTCATGGGGGATTTTGTTTCCATGAGCAATGAAGAAATCTGGCGGTTTCAGAAGATGGAAAAACTGCTGGAAAATAAAATCTCACGCCGCTTCAAAGTCCGGCGGCTTGATAAAGACGATTTTGGCTACCTGATTGAGCATTTATACGGGCAGACCGGAACCGCCTACGAAGATTATGAGTATTACCTGCCGAAGAAGCGATTTCAAGAGGAAACGCTGGTGAAATACTATGACCTCATCAAACCCACCCGTTGTCTGATAGAGGAAAACCAACGGTATCTGAAAATTGAACAGGAAGGCGGAACAGTATATGCCGCCTACTTTACCATCAACAGCATTGTGGGGGAACTGGACTTCCCATCCTCGGAAATCTTTTACTATCAGCAGCAGCAATTCACCTTTCCCATTGATACCTCTATGAATGTGGAGATTGTGACAAACCGGAAAGCCCTCTCCACGGTGCGGAACAAGAAAAAAGAGCTGAAAGATTTGGACAACCACGCATGGCAGAATGACAGCGAAACCAGTACAAACGTGGTGGATGCTTTAGACAGCGTGAATGAGCTGGAATCCACCTTAGACCAGAGCAAGGAATCCATGTATAAGCTGTCCTATGTGGTGCGTGTGACGGCTCCCGACTTGGAAGAACTGAAACGCCGCTGCAATGAGGTGAAAGATTTTTATGACGATTTGAACGTGAAACTGGTTCGCCCCTTTGGGGATATGCTGGGGCTGCATGGGGAATTTCTCCCTGCCAGCAAACGGTATCTGAACGATTACATCCAGTATGTCACCAGCGACTTCCTCGCTGGTCTTGGCTTCGGGGCAACCCAGATGTTAGGAGAAACGGAGGGTATTTATATCGGGTACAGCCTTGATACAGGAAGAAACGTGTACTTAAAGCCTGCCCTTGCCAGTCAGGGGGTAAAAGGCTCCGTCACCAACGCCCTTGCTGCCGCTTTTGTCGGCTCCCTCGGCGGTGGAAAATCATTCAGTAACAACATGATTGTCTATTATTCCGTATTGTTTGGGGCACAGGCACTCATTGTTGACCCGAAAGCGGAACGGGGACGCTGGAAAGAAACCCTGCCGGAAATCGCCCATGAAATCAATATCGTAAACCTGACTTCGGAGGAACAGAACAGGGGCTTACTTGACCCGTATGTGATTATGGAGAACCCAAAAGATTCTGAATCACTGGCAATCGACATCCTGACCTTTTTAACCGGCATTTCCAGCCGTGACGGGGAGAAATTCCCTGTTCTTCGGAAAGCCATCCGTGCGGTGACAAACAGTGAAGAACGGGGGCTTTTCAAAGTGATTGAGGAACTACGGGCGGAGGGAACCGCCATCAGCACCAGCATAGCCGACCATATCGAATCCTTTACAGACTATGACTTTGCACACCTGCTCTTTTCGGATGGGGACGTCACACAGTCCATCAGCCTTGAAAAGCAGCTCAACATCATTCAGGTGGCGGATTTGGTGCTGCCGGATAAGGAAACCTCGTTTGAAGAATACACCACAATGGAGCTGCTTTCCGTGGCAATGCTCATTGTAATCAGTACCTTTGCCCTCGACTTCATCCACACTGACCGCAGCGTGTTTAAGATTGTGGATTTGGATGAAGCATGGAGCTTCTTACAGGTGGCACAGGGCAAGACCCTCTCCATGAAGCTGGTTCGTGCCGGACGTGCCATGAACGCAGGCGTTTACTTTGTCACCCAGAACACGGACGATTTGCTGGATGAAAAGCTGAAAAACAATCTGGGCTTGAAATTTGCGTTCCGTTCCACAGACATCAACGAAATCAAGAAGACCCTCGCCTTTTTCGGGGTGGATTCCGAAGATGAAAACAACCAGAAGCGGCTCCGTGACTTGGAAAACGGGCAGTGCCTTATCAGTGATTTGTACGGGCGTGTGGGTGTGATACAGTTCCATCCTATCTTTGAAGACCTGTTCCACGCCTTTGATACCAGACCGCCCGTAAGAAAAGAGGTGGAGGAATGAAGATAAGAAAGCCCATCCAGCAGGGGACAGCTCTTGTCCCTTGTCGGACAAAGGGACAAAACTCTTTAAAAAAAATCGGGAGTATAGCAGGAAAAGTGCTTCTGGCACTCCTGCTCATCCTCCTATTGCTTGCAGTCTTCGGCACAGCCGCCCACGCTGCCGGACTGGTGGATGATACGGTGGACGCTGCCAACGAATACAGCAAATATCCTCTGGACAACTACCAGCTTGATTTTTATGTGGACAGCGGATGGGACTGGCTCCCGTGGAACTGGCTGGACGGTATCGGAAAACAGGTGATGTACGGGCTGTATGCCATCACAAATTTTATCTGGACAATCAGCCTGTACCTTTCCAACGCCACGGGGTATCTGATTCAGGAAGCCTACTCGCTGGACTTCATTTCCTCTACGGCGGATTCTATCGGGAAAAATATGCAGACCCTTGCTGGCGTTACCACAGGCGGCTTGTCCTCGGAGGGATTTTATATCGGGTTCCTGCTGATTCTCATTCTGGTGGTGGGGATTTACGTTGCCTACACAGGGCTTATCAAACGGGAAACCACAAAAGCCATCCATGCCGTTGTCAATTTCGTGGTGGTGTTCGTGCTGTCCGCTGCCTTTATCGCCTATGCTCCTGATTATATCGGGAAAATCAATGAATTTTCCGCAGACATCAGCAATGCCAGCCTGACCCTTGGTACAAAGATTGTGCTGCCTAACTCGGAAAGTCAAGGAAAAGACAGCGTGGATTTGATACGGGACAGCCTGTTTTCCATTCAGGTCAAGCAGCCGTGGCTCCTGCTGCAATACGGCAACTCGGATGTGGAAAGCATTGGAGCTGACCGTGTGGAAAGCCTGCTTTCAACCAGTCCAGACGAAAACAACGGACAGGACAGAGAAGAAATCGTAGTGGAGGAAATCGAAGACAGGGAAAATACGAACCTTACCATCACAAAGACCATCAACCGATTGGGAACCGTCTTCTTCCTGTTCATGTTCAATATCGGTATCTCCGTTTTTGTATTCCTGCTCACGGGGATAATGATTTTCTCACAGGTGCTTTTTATCATCTACGCCATGTTCCTGCCTGTGAGCTTCCTCCTCAGCATGGTTCCCTCTTTTGAGGGGATGTCAAAGCGTGCCATTACGAAACTGTTCAACACCATCCTTACCAGAGCCGGAATCACCCTGATTATCACGGTAGCGTTCAGTATTTCCACCATGCTCTACAACCTGTCTGGGGAATATCCGTTCTTCCTGACGGCGTTTTTGCAGATAGTGACCTTTGCCGGAATTTATTTCAAGCTGGGGGATTTGATGGGGATGTTCTCCTTACAGAGTGGGGATTCCCAAAGCATGGGGAGCCGTATCATGCGAAGACCCCGTATGCTCATGCACTCCCATATGCACCGTTTACAGCATAAGTTAGGACGTTCTATGGCGGCTCTTGGGGCTGGAATGGCTACATACCACGCAGGGAAACAGGCTGGCTCAGACCAGAGAACTGCTTCCCACTCCGGCTCTTCCAAACGGACACAGGCAGACCACAGCAGACCAGACGGACAGGCAGCACCGGAAAAGGAATCCGTATGGAAACGGGCTGGCTCTGCGGTAGGTGCGGCGGCAGATACCAAAGATAAGATAGCCGATACTGCCGGACAGCTTCGGGAGCAGGCAAAGGATTTGCCTGTCAATGCAAAGTACGCCCTTTACCACGGGAAAACACAGGTATCAGAGGGAGTACGGGATTTTACTTCCAGCGTGACCCAGACCCGAACTGCCAGAGCCGAACAGCGGAACGCACAGGCAGAAAGCCGCAGACAGACCATTGCAGAACGCAGGGCGGAACTGGAACAGGTAAAACAGCCGCAAAAGTCAGCTTCCGAAGCACCCAAAGGGGCAGCTCCTGTCCATGAACGCCCTGTTACTGCAAAGCAGCCGGAAGATTTCCGAAACCATGCAGATACCACTCATACAGGAAAGCCAGCTATACAGTCAGCTTCCCCATCCATCAGGGAACGGGGACAGATTTCTTGTGGGGGAACTGTGGCAGAACGGTCTTCGGTTCCGGTGGTAAAAGCGGCTTCCATCCACCATGAACAGACACCGCCTGTAAGGGCAGAACGCCAGATAGTCCCTCCGGCTTCCCCAGACAAACCAGAGGAAAGACAAAAGACAACTACTACACCTGCTGCTCCCCATCCGACAAGACCTGTCCAGAATGATACGGCTCTTGTGATACCGGAACGAAAACGGGCTGCCCCTGTGGTAAAAGAATCGAACTTTACCATCCGGCGTACCACCGCCAGAAAGGAGTGGACAAAAACGGTAACAGCGGCTTCCAAACAGAAGAAAGGGGAGAAACCATGAAGTTAAGACACCTTTTCTTTGCCTGTTCCGGCGTGTTCGTGATGATGTTCTCCCTGCTCCTTTTGGTGGTGATTGTCTTCTCGGATGAGGAAGACGGAGGAAGCGGCGGAAACCTTATCTATGGGGGCGTGAGCGTATCACAGGAAGTCCTCGCCCATAAGCCTATGCTGGAAAAGTATGCAAGGGAATATGGCATAGAGGAATACTTAAATGTGCTGCTCGCCATCATTCAGGTGGAATCCGGCGGCACACTGGAAGACGTTATGCAGTCCTCGGAATCTCTGGGGCTTCCCCCAAACTCCCTTAGCACAGAGGAATCCATCAAACAGGGCTGCAAATATTTCTCGGAACTGCTCGCAGCGGCAGAAACAAAAGGCTGTGACTTAAACAGTGTGATTCAGTCCTACAATTATGGCGGCGGTTTCCTAGACTATGTGGCAGGGCGTGGGAAAAAATACACTTTTGAACTGGCAGAGAGCTTCGCAAGGGACAAATCCAGCGGAAAGAAAGTCACCTACACCAACCCTGTTGCGGTAGAGAAAAACGGGGGCTGGCGGTATTCCTATGGAAATATGTTCTATGTCCTCTTGGTATCGCAATACCTGACCGTGGCACAGTTTGATGATGAAACGGTACAGGCTATCATGGAGGAAGCCTTAAAGTATGAGGGCTGGACGTATGTGTACGGGGGCGATTCCCCATCCACTTCCTTTGACTGTTCTGGACTGGTGCAGTGGTGCTATGGCAAGGCAGGAATCGCCCTGCCACGGACAGCACAGGAACAGTACAATGTGACGCAGCATATCCCCCTGTCCGAAGCAAAAGCAGGGGATTTGGTCTTTTTCCACTCCACCTACAACGCCGGAACCTACATCACCCATGTGGGGCTGTATGTGGGAAATAACCGGATGTACCATGCCGGAAATCCCATTGGTTACGCAGACCTGACAGGCTCCTACTGGCAACAGCACCTTGCCGGAGCCGGACGAATCAAACAATAAGAAAGGATGAACCGATATGATTCAGATTAGAAAAGAGGAAAACCAGAAAAAGCAGAAAGAAAAGAAACTGAAAGTTTACAAAGTCAATACCCACAAAAAAACCGTGATTGCCCTGTGGGTGCTGCTGGCGGTGAGCTTCCTATTTGCCGTCTATAAGAATTTCACGGCGATAGACATTCATACTGTCCATGAAACCAAAGTAATTGAGGAACAAATCCTCGACACTCACAAGATAGAGAATTTTGTGGAGAATTTCGCAGAAGTCTACTATTCATGGGAACAGTCCGCCGCTTCCATTGATAGCCGGACAAATGCTTTAAAAGGGTATCTCACCGGAGAACTGCAAGCCCTGAATGTAGATACTGTCCGAAAGGACATCCCCGTATCGTCTGCCCTGACCGATTTTCAGATATGGGAAATCACAGAAGAAAAGGAGCAGCATTATCAAGTGACCTATACAGTGGAACAGCGTATCACAGAGGGAGAATCCGGTAAAACCGTCCGTTCCGCCTATCAGGTGACGGTCTATGTGGACGGCTCTGGAAACCTGACGATTATCCAGAACCCAACCATCACCAGCGTTCCCGTAAAATCCGGCTATACGCCAAAAGCGGTACAAAGTGACGGTACGGTGGATTCCATCACTACGGAGGAAATCAACGAATTTCTCACCACCTTTTTCAAGCTGTACCCTACGGCAACCGCAAAGGAACTGACCTATTATGTAAATGAGGGTGTGCTGAAAACTGTGGGAAAAGAGTATATTTTCTCGGAACTGGTAAATCCGGTTTATAACCGAAACGGAAATCAGGTGACAGCTTCCCTTGCAGTAAAATATCTGGATAACCAGACCATGACAACACAGGTATCACAGTTTAACCTTGTACTGGAAAAGAACGGGGAAAACTGGAAGATTGTGAAATAAGCTATATAAAACAGAAGACACATTGTATTTCCTGAAAGATTACAATGTGTCTTCACGTTAAAATTCTGTTCTGGACATTCCCCTGTCCTCTGTTTCGACTTCGGCTATCTCTTTTGCTGTGGCGGTGACTACCCGTATTCCTTTCTCACTCATACTATCAAGCAGTGTATCAAGCTGCCTACGTTGTGTATCTTTTTCCGCTGATTTATCTGGGAAAAAGAATTGGTCTACGGATATATCATAGCGTGTTACAAGCTCATAAAAAATTTGTAAACTCGGCTGTTGTCCTTTATTCTCAATATTAGCAAGATAACGTGGTGAGATATACATTTCATCACTTACTTTTTTACGGCTCTCTTTTCGTTCGGTTCTCGCTGCTTTGATAGCTTGTCCGAAAGCCTTAAAGTCATATTTAGCTGTTGGTCTTTTTGCCATATTTATTCACCCATATACATTCTACTGTTCCTCTTTCATACTGAATACGTCTATACAGTTCCTATTTATAGCCATAATAATTCATATGCTTGCACTTGCTATTATTCGTATGCCCGACTATAATTATACTGATATGATTTGTAGAAAGGACTTGGGTGTTATGGAATA
>OHEZ01001330.1_pt1 | contig 10631 bp, 10 predicted proteins | sample 1567391 | NCBI WGS metagenome assembly OHEZ01 (sample SAMEA3879518, study PRJEB24766) | human gut metagenome | biome: human-associated habitat; feature: feces | place: USA | collected 1985/1987
TTCTGTGAAGCTGGCGGTACGGCGGATTACGTCTTCAGGTCCGCGGTAGTCGCCGAATACGAGCGTGTGCATCAGCATTGCCCTGGCCGCAGGCTCATTGAACCATGCCATATTCAGTTCAGGCTCAGGTTCGCAGGCTCCGAGGAAGGACCACTTCCCGTCAGTCCAGACCTCAACCCATGCATGGTTGTCGTCTGTATGCGCCCAACGCGGAGTATAGACCTGACGTGCAGGGATTCCCATCGTACGCATCGCGGCCACGGTGAATGTGGACTCCTCTCCGCATCTTCCTTCGCCGTTCAGCATTGACGCGATCGGTGAAGATGTTCTCGGGTCAGAAGGAGTATAAGTCACTTTCTCATGGCACCAGTGATTGATTTCCAATGCGGCATCATGCATTGACATTCCTGCTACTCGAGCCTTGAGCGTATCGTAGTACATCATCCTGAACTCGTCGAGTCTCTCATTGTTCACACGCACAGGCAGCACGAAATGTCTGAACAGCTGGTCAGGGACCTGCTTGCCCCACGGCATTTCACGGCGGGCCTTCAGCGCCACTTCAGTATTCTGCCTGAAGAAATCCTCGCTGTAATCCGCCTTATCGGCCAGATTCATGTATTCATAGAGAAAATCCATCGCCTCGTCCGTCTGCTTTTCCACATTCCCGCAGCCTGTCAATGCCATTGCTGCCGCGGCCAGTGCCAATGCAATATTCTTTAGTGTCATAAGGGTTAAATTTGTTTATAGTAATAGGGTAATAGGAACATTTGTCTTCTCTGACAGGTCATCCGAGAACAAACTTGCGGATGGCATCGGCAAAGCCGTTTTCATCCACGTGACCTGCAACATAGTCTGCCGCCGCCTTCACATCATCACCGGCATTGCCCATCGCGACTCCGAGTCCTGCGGCACCGATGAGGGAAATATCATTGCCTCCGTCGCCGAAAGAAATGGTTTCGTCAATGCCGATACCGAGAAGTTCCGCCACTTCCCTGAGCGCATTTCCTTTGCTCACACAATTCAGGTCAATGTCAGCAAATCTCGGATGCCACCTGGTAGCATACATGTCAGGAACCTGAGACATTACTATATTCTGAAGGTCCAGATCGAAATATGCCGCCATCTGGCCACATCCATAAGCATTGAACTTCTCCTCGATGTCGCATACTTCAGGAATCTTGTGGTCGATAGCCTTCGCCAGTTCTTCCACGGCAGGTGTTATCCTGTTGATGAAAAAGCCTTCGGTGAGTTCCAGGCTCAGGGCGAAACCGTATTCGTCGGACAGCATTGACATTTTCTTGAAATTGTCATAATCGATGAAATGCTGTCTGATTATGCGTCCGTCTTTCCAGCGGCAGTCCGCACCGTTCAGGGAAATCACCGCATCGTATGGAACATCCTTGATGACATCGAAGTCACCGTAAGGCCTCCCCGTCGCTATAATTATCTTGACTCCCTGATTATGAGCCTCTTCCAATGCTTCCAGAGTACTCTCCGGGACCCTGTGCGTACGGAAACTTACCAATGTTCCGTCAATGTCGCTGAATATCGCCTTATATTTCATCTGTCCGAAATTTTACGCAAAGATAAGTAATCCTTAAAAAAATCAGAACAGGCTTATCAATGTCGGGTCCAATGACTCTGAGACTATCCTCAGATAACGGCAGCCAACCGGATTATGGAAATGGACATAACGTGGCGAAGGGTCATTGACAAGATTTCCGAACTCGAAAGACGAGACCTCGGTCCATGAGAGGCCGTCATCGCTTATGCTGACGACGCCGCTGACGATACCCGATTCGGACTTTCCGGCCGCCGGATTATAAACGATACCGCCGAGTCTTCTCTGTCCGCCGAACACAAGGACATTCGAATTTCCCTCCGTTTTCCACGCATTCTTGTCATATTCCTGCAGTTCAGGGGTATCGAAAGGATTTCCATAGAATGGGCTCCAATGCGAGTAATGCGCTGATATCTTGGAGATTGCAACCATCGCTCTGGACTGGAGCAGACGGAAACGGAGAGCGTCGGTCTCCATATCATTGACACGAAGGATTCTCTTGTGTCCGATATTCGTCGAAGTCGCGATTTCCTTCCATTCGCCGTCAATCCTGGCATCCACCGCAAAACGCTCCGCACGCTCGCCGACAGTCGCGATTGCCTCCTGGAGGACGATACGGTTTATCCAGCGCTTTTCAGGCAAGGTTACGACGAAATCTTCGCCGTCCTTGACCTTTATATAGGTGTCAATGTCATTGTCGAGCAGCGCCTTCGGGCATTTCGCACCTTCGAGAAGGTCAATGCCATAGGTTTTACGGATGCGCCGGCCTGTCTCTTCGAGAGTCTTCAGGTCTTTCTCCGGGAAACGTCCCTGGTTGTCAGGCGGCAGATTCAGAAGAAGGATGGCATTGCCTCCGACTGAACGCTCATACATGTCGAATACATTGTCCGCAGTCCTGGTCTGCTGGTGGGTATTGTCTCTCCAGAACCAGCCGTCACGGATGGAGACATCGGTCTCGGCAGGCTGATAATGAAGGTATTTGCCGTCGCAAAGTTGTTCACGTCCGCCAAGCGGGTCAGCCATCATGTCGCTGTACCAGGTAAGGGTGTCAGGATTTGCCATGTAGGGAACGACGTTCCATTCTGAGTCTCTGGTATGACCGCCCTCGTTTCCGCACCAGCGCAGGTCTTCCCTGCCGAAGATATTGGCCTTCGGAGCCAATGTCCTGATCAGTTCCCTCCATGCATTGTAATTGTAGGTCTGGCCTCCCTTGGTCTTCGGATGGGCACCGTCCAGCCAGATTTCCGAAATCGGGCCGTATTCGGTGAGCAGTTCGAAGAGCTGGTTCAGATAATACTCGTTGTAATCATCGACATTGAACTTGAATTTCGTCTTGTTGCTGAACGGACGTCCTTCCACTTCTCTCGGAATGGTCCTGAGAGTAGGCTTGCTTAGATTGCCATAGAGTCCGTCCGGGCTTTCTATCTGATAAAGGTCTGCCGGTGAAAGATATATGCCGAGTTCCAGTCCGTATTTGCGGCATGATTCTGAGAGGTCCTTAAGGATATCCCCCTTGCCGTCACGGAATTTGGACGACATGATTCCGTGGTCGGTGTAGCGGCTCTGCCACATGATATAGCCGTCATGATGTTTAGCAGTGAAAATCACCATTTTCATTCCGGCGTCCTTGATTGCCTTGCACCATTGGTCTGTATCGAGAGTTTCCAGCGCGAAAGTTTCGGAGGACTCGAATCCGCTACCCCACTCTTTGCCGGTGAAGGTGTTCGGTCCGAAATGGATGAACGCGATGAATTCCCTGTCAAGTGCTGCCAGCTGGTTAGCCGTCGGCACGACATTGGTGGCCTTTTCAATGATGGTATTCGCGTCATCGCCGTCAATCTTCACCGTGTTGCAGTATTTCCTGGTTCCGCATCCGGCAACTGCCGCCAATGCCGCTAAAATACAGATTGTCTTTCTGATATGCATGTGTCGTCAATTTGATTTATGGTTTTCCGGCGGATTATTCTGCATTGAAACCGGCCGGAATACAAAGGTACATATTTTTGGCGAGTCTGACAGAATTGGAGGCCTTGCTGACATATGGTATCATCTTCCTGCTCCACAGTCGCTAGAATGCGAATTAAACATTTTAAATCAAAACCACTTAATAGGTTCAGGTTTTAATCGATATCATTAAAAACAATTTATGTTTCAAACAAAACACAACGTTTTTATTAGAAATTGTAAGAAATATTTTGGAGGTCGATATTTTTTACATAAGTTTGTAGAAGTTATAACACGGAGAATTACTCCGATTAACAATATAATACCTGATGACTTCTAAAATCAAGTTTACCGAAGGTCCTTGGACCGCTACGATCAACGTAGCAGATTTCGTATATCGCAACATTGTTCCTTACGAGGGAGACGCATCGTTCCTGATGGGCCCGTCTGACCGAACCAACAAACTGTGGCAGGAATGCATCGAGGCTCTGGAAGAAGAGCGTGAGAGAGGCGGTGTCAGAAGCATTGACGCAAAAACCATTTCTACCATCACATCACACGCCGCAGGGTACATTGACAAGGAGAATGAACTCATTGTCGGCCTCCAGACTGATGAACTCCTGAAGCGTGCCATCAAGCCGCTCGGAGGATGGAGAGTTGTGGAGAAAGCATGCCATGAGAATGGCGTGGAACTGGACCCTAAAGTAAAGGAAATCTTCACTCATTACAGAAAGACTCATAATGACGGAGTTTTCGATGTATATACTGATGAGATTCTGAGTTTCAGAAAGTTGGGATTCATCACCGGACTTCCTGACAACTATTCCAGAGGTCGTATCATCGGAGACTACAGACGTATTGCCCTCTATGGTATCGACAGGCTTATCGAGGCCAAGAAAGAGGACCTGAAGAATCTCACCGGTCCGATGACCGATGCCCGTATCAATCTCCGCGAAGAGGTTGCAGAGCAGATCCATGCTCTCAACGAGATGAAGCAGCTCGGCGAAATGTACGGACTCGAGCTCGGACGCCCTGCTGAAACGGCAAGAGAGGCTGTTCAGTGGGTATATATGGGATATCTTGCTGCTGTCAAGGAACAGGACGGTGCAGCAATGTCTCTCGGCAACGTGTCATCATTCCTCGACATTTACATTGACAGAGACCTGAAAGAAGGACTTCTGGACGAGAATGGCGCTCAGGAGCTTGTGGATCAGTTCATCATGAAGTTGAGAATGGTCCGTCACCTCAGAATGCAGTCTTACAATGACATTTTCGCGGGTGACCCGACATGGGTGACCGAGGCTATCGGCGGAAGATATAATGACGGCAAGATCAAGGTCACAAAGACATCTTTCCGTTTCCTCCAGACTTTGTATAATCTCGGACCTGCACCGGAGCCGAACCTTACAGTTCTCTGGAGTCCGTCACTTCCTGAAGGCTTCAAGGCATTCTGCGCAAAGGTATCGGTAGATACAAGTTCTATCCAGTACGAGAATGACGAGCTCATGAGAAAGATCCGCGGCGAAGAGGACTATGGTATCGCATGCTGCGTTTCATACCAGGCTATCGGAAAGGCCATTCAGTTCTTTGGAGCGAGAGCAAACCTTGCAAAGGCTTTGTTGCTTGCCATCAACGGCGGACGTTGCGAAAACACCGGTACGGTAATGGTGAAAAATATCCCCGTACTAACCAGCGACACACTGAACTTCGAAGAAGTAATGAGCAACTACAAGAAGGTATTGACAGAAATCGCCCGTGTTTACAACGAAGCGATGAACATCATCCATTATATGCATGATAAGTATTACTACGAAAAAGCCCAAATGGCTCTTGTAGATACCAACCCACGCATCAACCTTGCTTATGGTGTAGCCGGACTTTCTATCGCCCTCGATTCACTGTCGGCCATCAAATATGCTAAAGTAACCGCACGCCGCAACGACATCGGTCTGACAGAAGGTTTCGATATTCAAGGCGAATTCCCTTGCTTCGGTAATGACAACGACAAGGTAGACCACCTGGGTGTTGACCTGGTCTATTTCTTCAGCGAAGAATTGAAGAAACTTCCGGTTTACAAAAATGCCCGTCCTACTTTATCTTTGCTCACCATCACTTCCAACGTGATGTATGGCAAGAAGACAGGTGCTACTCCCGACGGACGCGCCAAAGGTGTCGCTTTTGCTCCGGGAGCCAACCCTATGCACGGACGTGACAAGAACGGTGCCATCGCCTCTTTGAGTTCCGTAGCGAAATTACGTTACCGCGACTCACAGGACGGTATCAGCAACACTTTCTCCATCGTCCCCAAATCACTGGGAGCTACTGAAGAGGATCGCGTAGAAAATCTGGTGACAATGATGGATGGCTATTTCACCAAAGGCGCTCACCACCTGAACGTGAACGTACTGAACCGTGAAATGCTTTACGATGCCATGGAACATCCGGAAAAATATCCGCAACTCACCATCCGTGTTTCCGGTTATGCCGTAAACTTCGTGAAGTTGAGCCGCGAACATCAATTGGAAGTTATCAGCCGTAGCTTCCACGAACGTATGTAATCAGATCTACTCAATATGACGATAAACGTACATTCATACGAAAGTATGGGAACATTCGACGGGCCGGGCTTACGGCTCGTCGTTTTTCTTCAAGGATGCAATTTCCGCTGCCTGTATTGTGCCAACCCCGACACGATAGCCGGAAAAGGAGGCACACCTACCCCACCGGAAGAAATCGTCCGCATGGCTATGAGCCAACGTCCTTTTTTCGGGAAACGCGGAGGAGTCACTTTCTCCGGAGGAGAACCTACGTTTCAGGCCAAAGCACTAGTCCCTTTAGTGCGTGAACTGAAAGAAAAGGGAATACATGTATGCATAGACAGCAACGGCGGTATCTGGAACGAAGAAGTAGAAGAACTTTTCAAACTGACGGATCTTGTATTGCTGGATATTAAAGAGTTCAATCCGGCACGCCATCAAGCACTGACCGGAAGAAGTAACGAGCAAACCATCCGCACGGCAGCATGGCTGGAAGAAAACGAGAAACCTTTCTGGCTGCGTTATGTATTAGTGCCCGGATACAGCGATTTCGAAGAGGATATCCGCCGCTTGGGAGAGGCTCTGGGAAAATATAAGATGGTGCAACGAGTGGAAATCCTGCCTTATCATACATTAGGCGTACATAAGTATGAAGCGATGGAGCAGGAATACAAGCTGAAAGACGTAAAAGAAAATACCCCCGAACAACTTGAAAAAGCTGCGGAGGTATTTAAAGAGTATTTCACTACTGTGGTGGTCAATTAACCACCACAGTAATAAATAGGATAAAAATCACCATGTCTCTGCTTTCACCTCGAAACAGGGACACTCTTTGATCCGCTCCCAAGGGTCAACAATTCCATTATAATTGGTGTCAGGACTCAAGTCCCGATGACCGACCACCTTTGCATCCGGATAACGCTGCAACAGTTCGCGTACCAGGCGATGCAAAGATTCTTTCTGGCGGGAAGTACGCGTATCCGCTGCCTTTCCGTCCTCATCCAGTCCGCCTTCATAGCACACCCCTAAACTAATCGCATTAAAACCGCGTGCATGAGCACCCACCGTATCTTCATCCCTCATCGGCTCTATCTGTCCCGACTTGCGAATGTAGTAATGATACCCCCAACACGAAAAGCCCCGAAAGCGATGGGCAGTGTCCACATCCTTCGCCGTGAAGTCGCGATCGACACGGGTAGCAGAGCAGTGAATCACAATCAGACTAATCTTTCTCATCGTCCTTCTCCCTTTCCGTCGTTTTCACATTACACACTTCCTTATGGGTAGCATTGAAGCGCACCTCTCTCACAATTCTGTTCCGCTTTCTTTTTCCGAAGAAAGGCACAAGGAACATGATTACATCCAAAATCTTAGTTACAATTTCTTTCATTTGATCTAATATTAAAGTTATCATGCTGCCGGATCCGGAGCTTCTCCGCTTCCACCACCGTCTGAACCACCACCGGAACCTTTGTCATCGTCTTCTCCTTCATTGCCGCTACCGCCCGTTTGGGCCACCGCACGCGTCGTTACTTGTTGGTAGCTAAGAATCTTCGTGATGTCCGCCAACGTCTTTCCGGGACGGAAAATAATATGGGCAGCCGTAATCAGCGAACTTGAAAACTCCTTGACCGACACAGCTCCTTCACTGTTCAACCCGATCTGCAAACTGCCCAAATCACCCAACCGGACTATTCTTCCCGCTTTCAACGCACGCTTCGCCTCATAAAGAATACCCGAAATGGCGGCACGCACATCTGTCTCCGTACAGGTAGACCGACTGGTGATTCCTTCGCACAACTCTTCAAAATCCAACTCTCCCGAAGCCTGTGCCTGCGCGTAATACTTTGCCGACTCATCCTTTTTGGCAGGATTCTTGCGCGGCACTACTGAATAAGTTACTGTCATTGCCATAATAAAATAATTTTAAGATTTCACACATTTCGAACGCGTTCCTTATTTGTTAACGACATAAAGATAACACATTTTCCATCCTCCGGATTCCCCAACGAAGTTTCCTGATACTCTATGAATAATAATGACGTTATTCTTTTAATAAACCATTAATTTTCAGTAACTTTATAGCATAAACCAAACATCATTCATCATGTATTATCCGGACCAACCGTTTCTTATCCGCACTTATAAAAAGTCGGAACTAGCTCATCTTTACAACCCCAACGTATGCCTCAAAGTAGCCTTACAAATACTACGTCGTTGGATTGTCTACAACCTTCCGCTCCTGCAAGAACTCGAACAAGAAGGCTATCGTGCCCGCAACCGCCTTCTCTCTCCCCGGCAGGTGGCAACGATCATACGCTATTTGGGAGAACCCTAAGAACTTAATCAAAAAAACGAAAAGTTCCATTCTATTATTTTACAAACAAATTTCTTTGCAACCGCAAATTAAAAAGAACAAACTAACATGGATCATTTTACCATCTTTCAAGACTTTTACCGCGTCATAGCCGAAATGACAGAAGAAGAAATCGTATCGGCCATCAGCAACGGCACATACCGGGAAACGGTGGAGGACGTGCGCCGAATCTTCGCGGAACAAGGCGAGAAAGCAGCCAACGAAAAGAAAATAGAACTACCGGAAATCACCTTTTCAGCCAACTACCGGGGAGGACGTTCAAACGCAACTCTCGTCAAGTATCTGGGATACATCGTAGTAGACATCGACCATCAGACACAGGAAGCATTGGCACGCATCCTCGCACTGGCAAAAAAGTGTGCCCACACCCGCATCGCTTTCATCAGCCCCAAAGGAATGGGACTGAAAATCGTGGTACGTGTATGCCGGACAGACGGGACATTGCCCGAAACAATTCAGGAAATTGAAGATTTCCATCATGCTGCTTATCACAAAATCGCTTCCTTTTATGCCCAGCTCTGCGGAGTTGAGGTCGACACTTCCGGGCAGGATGTTAGCCGCACTTGCCTGTTCTCTTACGATCCGGATATTTATTTCAATCCCGATGCCACAGCTGTCATCGTGGAACAGCCACCGATGTTCTTCAAGTCTCAAAAGAAGAAAAGGGCATCCGGCAAAAAGAAAAAGACGACAGCACCAGACAACAATCCCCTCACCGAACAAGTGGCCCTCAACTACCATTCCTCGCACGCTTCCTTAATGGTGACTCTGAACTATTATCACAATAAATCCGAAAAGTACGTCACCGGCAACCGGAACAACTACCTGCATTGCCTAGCTTGTATGTACAATCGCTACGGCGTCCCCCAGGAAGAGGCGGCAGCTTTTATCAAGAGCCAGTTCACCGATCTTCCCGCGGATGAAATGGACGCACTGATCGGGAGTGCTTACGGACACAACGAGGAATTCGACACCCGCAAGCTGAATAGTACGCAGAAGCGAATGTTACAGATTGAGCAACATATCAAAGAAAATTACGATACACGCTACAACGAAGTGCTTCATATCATGGAATATCGCAGAAGGAAAACGGACACGGAGCAACCGGAACCTTTCCATATTCTCGACGAAATGATGGAAAACAGCATTTGGATGGAGATGAACGAACTGGGCTATTCGTGCACCGTCAAGACGATTCAGAATCTGATCTACTCCGACTTCAGCATCACCTACCATCCTATTCGCGAGTATTTAGACTCGCTACCTGAATGGGACGGAACGGATTATATCGGTATCCTTGCCAACAGCGTGCATACTAGTCACCAGAAATTTTGGGTAGAATGTCTGGAACGTTATCTGGTGGGAATGTGCGCTGCCGCCACACAAGACGATGTGGTGAACCACACTGTTTTGTTGCTTTGCAGCGAAATACAGAACATCGGAAAGACTACGTTTATCAACAACCTGCTGCCGCCCGAATTGCGCGCCTATCTTTCTACCGGTCTTATCAACCCGAGCAACAAAGATGATCTGGCTAAAATAGCGCAGGCGATGCTTATCAATCTGGATGAGTTTGAAGGGATGAGCGGACGGGAACTGAATATCTTCAAGGATTTGGTTACCCGCAAAGTAATCAGCATCCGCCTGCCATACGCGCGGCGTTCGCAGAACTTTCCTCATACGGCTTCTTTTGCCGGCACATGCAATTACCAGGAAGTGCTTCACGACACCACAGGTAACCGCCGTTTTCTCTGCTTTCATGTCGACTCGATGGAGTTTATCAAAATAAACTACGCGCAGTTGTATGCACAAATCAAGTATCTACTCAACAAGCCGGGGTATCAGTATTGGTTCACCCAGTCGGAAAACTCACGGATTGAAGAAAACAACGAGGATTTCATTTTCCACTCACCGGAAGAAGAACTGGTGTTGACACATATCCGCAAACCGGAACGTTTTGAAAAGGTGCATTATCTGACGGTCACTGAAATTGCGGAATTGATTCGCGAACGGACGGGGTATCAATATTCTCACGGAACCAAAGCCCAACTAGGAAAAGTGATGTCCAAACACGGCTTCGAATTTCATAAGGGAAAAAACGGGAGAAGATACACTGTATTCATTATTGATACAGAACAGGTGAAATCAAACAGGCTATATGAATAAGATTTCATCTCCTTCGCACGCAAAAAGGTGAGGGTTGGTGAGGGTA